>Ga0070675_100001157_pt1 | contig 19056 bp, 20 predicted proteins | sample KBSM43metaG_FD_65343 | JGI IMG/M metagenome (GOLD analysis project Ga0070675, IMG submission 65343) | Miscanthus rhizosphere microbial communities from Kellogg Biological Station, Michigan, USA - KBS M4-3 metaG | ecosystem: Host-associated > Plants > Roots > Rhizosphere > Soil ... | reverse complement strand
CCACTCCCGCCAGTCGCCGCCCCGCCGCGACCGGCTGTAGACGGTGCTGTCCTGCCCGACCACGAACACGTCGATGCCGCCGTCGGGCCAGGCGACCGCGCGCGGATGGGTGATCGCGACGCCGTCCAGCGGGGTCGGCTTGGTCCACTCGCCTTCCCAGACGTAGTGGTAGACGCCCCGGTTCTCGCCGAGCGCGAACACCTGCAGCTTTCCGAGGGACTCGACGGCGAACGGCCGCGAGATGCAGACGTCGTCGTCGGTCTGCCAGCTGCTCCACTGCCCGTCGCGGAACTGCGCATGGGACAGGCCGCTCTGCGAGTTGATGGCCACCGCGTCGATCGTGCCGGGGCCCCGGGAGAGCACGTGTGGCGGCGTGAGCCAGAGCGATCCGAGCGACGACCAGCCCTCGCTCCATTGGTGGCCCTGCCGCCACTTGTGCCAGATGCCGAGGTTGGTGCCGAGCACGAAGATGTCCAGCCGGTCCGGGCTTGACCAGAGCGCCCGCGGCGCCGTGAGCGTCGGGCCACCCGCCTCGCCGGCCAGCCACTGCCAGTCTCCCCACTCGCCGCCGAGCCATTGCCGGTGCTGGATCGCGTACTTGTGGTCGATGGCGAACAGGTCGAGGCAATCGCCCTCGCCGGCCACGGCGTGCGGCACCTGGATGACCTCGCCGGGGAGCACCGTCCAACCGCCCCACTCGCCGTCGATGCGCCAGCGCACCCGGACGACATGGTCGGTGCCGACGGTGAACAGCGCGAGCTTGTCGGCGCCGACCTGCACGACGTGCGGCGCGGTGATCCAGGTTCCGCCGAGCGACCCCCACACGATTCCGCACCGTCCCTTCGATCCATTTGCCAGCTTAGTTGACCGGCAACACCAATCTATTGACGAACTTCACTGAGAAACGGCAGCTTCCGGTCCGGCTCGCAGATCAGCGCGCGGTCCAGACCGAGGCCGCTCGCCAGCGCCTGCCACTGGCCGAGCGGCAGCCGGGTGCAGTGGCTGGCGTCCCCGTCGTAGCGCCACACGTCGAGCCGGCCGGTGTTGACCTGGTGCAGTTGCCGATCGGAGATCCGGCCGATCTCCTTCAGCGCGCGTCGGGCGTACCCGAGATCCATGTGCTCGAGTACGTCGAACGAGACGGCGAGCGCGAAGTGTCCGTCGGCGAACGGCAGGTCGTGCGCGCCGGCCCGGTTCAGGAACGGCCGCACGTCCGGATCGGCCTCCGCGACCGCGTAGGGCGACCAGTCGACGCCGTGGGCGTCGATCCCGCGCCGGCGCAGCTCGGCGACGAGGTAGCCCTTGGCGCAGCCGATGTCCAGCACCGGACCGTCGAGCAGGTACTCGCGGAGCGTGGCCGCGATAGCGTCGGCGTGCTGGGCGAACGGCGACGATTCGCCGTTGTACGAGCAGTAGTTGCTCTTGCCCGTCCCATCGAAGTAGGCACGGTCGTAGAAATTGGCGTGCTTCACTCGCTTGCCCCTAAGTGGTTGACGTCTATCAGGAGTTGACCGACCGCCAGAGGCGGCCGAGGATGCTGTCGCTGTGTGCGAGCGCGGGCGCGCCGTGGTTGACGTGCAGCCACTCGGCGGCCCGGAACGCGAGTTCGACGTAGGCGTCGAAGACGAGATCGATCTCGTCGGCCTTACCGGTGCCGAGCGGCAGGTCGGGTACGTCGATGATCAGGTATGTGCCGGTGTCACGGTTCTGCTCCACCGTGCGGCGGACCAGGTTCTGGGCCGCCTCGAGCAGATCGACGTCGGGGTCGCCGCGGCTGGTGAACTCCGCCGTCACGTGTTCGATGAGGCTGTCGGGTGCGCGCAGCAACACCACCAGGGGGAGCTCCGGGCCGAGTTGGCGGAACGTCTGCAGGATCGGCTTGGGGTCCAGGTACGACCAGACGGTCTGGCGCGCAATGCCGTTCGGGTCTTCCAGCAGCCGTCGTGCGGCGACGATCTCCGCGCGCTCGACGACCTCGGCCGACGAGTCCGGGGCGAGTTCGAACTGCTCGGCGGCGAGCGCCTTCACGTCCTGGTAGCTCCAGTCGAGGAGGTCGGCGAGCAGCGCGCCCACCTCCTGGCTGCCGGCGTGCGGGATGCCGACCACGACGAGGCTCGGCGGCACGAGCAGGTTCGGGCGAAGCCCGCGCGGCCGGCTCGCGCACAGCGATGGAACGCTCATGACGAGGTCGGGCCGGCGCGCCCAGTGCGTGCCGGTCGCCGGTCCGGGTTCGAGCCACTGCGCCGACGTGCGCAGCATCGTGTCGAAGATGGCCTGCTCGATGCGGCGCCGGTCGGCGGTGGTGACCTCCGGATCGTCGGGCAGGCCGCGCTCGCCGGACTTGGCGTCGACAGGATGCGCGCCGACCCGTACCGCGTACCGGACGGGGTAGCGCTGGCCGCGCATGCTGTTGCGCACGGTGGCACCCCATTCGCGGCTGTTCTCCAGCAGCGCGCCGGCGACCATGGTGCCGCCCCGGATGCCGACCGCCCGGGTGGCGCCGCGCAGCCAGCGGCGGGCCTCGCCGATCGCCTCGTTGAGCTTCTCGGTGGCCTCCAGCCGCATCGGGGCGTCGGACATCTCCGGCGGCAGCCACTCGAGCAGTTGCAGCAGGTGGGTGTGGCTGCGCCTGATCACCCGGGCGAGGTCGCGCATGACCCGGGGCGAGGGCTCGACGTCCTGGTGCAGCCAGGCCTGCAGCCGGCCGGGCGAAATGCCGATCTCCCGCGCCGCCGCGTTGATGGAGAGCCGACGCTCGGCCAGCGCCTGGATCACCTCGTTCGCCCAGCGCTGCCGAGCCTCATGGGCGCCAGCACGCGACTCGTCACCGGGACGCCTTGACTGAACGTCGTCGTTCGCCATCACCAGGTCCGAACTGTCGTCGTCCCACCCACACGTTGTCACTTGAGCGTAGACGAACTTGACGGAAACTTGAAGTTCCGACCGGCGCTTGCCGTCACCCAACTGAGAATCTCCTGGGTTCACTGAAAAGTGTTGCGCTGAGACGACGGGCTGGGCATACTACTGATGGAGAAATCGCAAGCTGCGAGTCTCCCATCCGCCAGATAGCTGGCGAAGGGCGGTGAGAAGAATGTTGACCTTCTACAACCACCGTGGTGTACGGATCACCGACCAGTGGGTTGCGATCGATGGCGACCGCTACCCCGTCCGTGACCTGCACGAGGTTCGCACGACTCGCGGGCCTTTCAACCGAATGGCAGTGCGCGCTCTGAGCGGCGGCGTCTCACTGGTGGCCATGGCGATTCTGCTGACGGCGGTGATGCCGGTGGCCATGACGGCCGCGCTCGGACTGGTGGGCCTCGGCGGCGTTGGCGCGGCCTTCGTACTGAGCCGCACGCACCCGCGCGAGCAGGTGCTGTGGGCGAACTTCCGGGGCGTCGAGCTGATGCTCATCGCCACCCGGGACGCGATCGAGATCGGCAAGGTCACCCGAGCGCTGCGGCGGGCGCTCGAGCGCGAGGCCCGATCGGCGATGAGCTACTGACCAGCCCCGGCTGACTCTCTCGCGGGGCTGGTGACAGCCTCGCAAGAGGATGGCCCGATCGGGGGCATTCGCGTCCGGGCGAGCGCGCCGCGCGGACGCGAGTGGGGCCGGGATCCCGGGTCCGGTGGGAAACCACAGGACCCGGGATCCTTCCGTTTCAACGAGGTTCAGCGGATCCGGACTCAGCGAATGTAGACACCCGAGATCGCGCGCGCGACCACGAGCCGCTGGATCTCGCTGGTGCCCTCGAAGATGGTGTAGATCTTCGCGTCGCGGTACCACCGCTCCACCGGGTGCTCGCGCAGGAAGCCGGCGCCGCCGAGCAACTGCACGGCCCGCTCGGTCACCGCGACCGCCACCTCGCCCGCCTTGAGCTTGCTCATCGAGCCCTCGCCCGCTTCGAACTGCCGCTCATTGCGACCCATCCAGGCGGCGCGCCAGACCAGCAGGCGGGCGGCGTCGATCTCCATCCGCATGTCGGCGAGCGCGAACGCGACGGCCTGGTTCTCGACGATCGGGCGGCCGAACTGCACGCGGCCCTTCGCGTACTCGAGCGCGTACTCGTACGCCGCGCGGGCCACGCCGATCGCCTGCGCGCCGACCGCCGGCCGGGTCAGCTCGAAGGTGCGCATCGCTGAATTCGACGCGCGCTTGACCGCGGCCTCCGCTTCGCTCCGGCCGCTGGCGGCTTGACCGGCCGCCTTCTTTCCCTCGCGGGCGCGGGCCAGCCGCTCGTCCAGCCTGTCCTTGCCGCCCAGCAGGCACGCGCCGGGCACGCGCACGTCGTCGAGGAAGACGTCGGCCGTGTGGGACGCGCGCAGCCCGAGCTTGCGCAGCTTCTTCGCTCCCTCCAGGCCCTTCGTGCCGGGCGGCACCACGAACGCGGCCTGCCCCCGCGAACCCAGCTCGGGATCGACCACCGCCGTCACGACGTGCACACCGGCGATCCCGCCATTGGTGGCGTAGGCCTTCTGTCCACTGAGGACCCACTCGTCGGTCGCCTCGTCGTAGCGGGCGCGGGTGCGCATCGCGGAGACGTCGGAGCCGGCCTCCGGTTCCGTGGAGCAGAACGCGGCTACCGCCGGTTCGGACTCGTCACCGAAGCATTGCGGAACCCACTCGACGAGCTGGTCCGGCGTGCCCGACGCGTAGATCGCCGCGACGGCGAGCGACGTGCCCATGATGGACAGGCCGATGCCGGCGTCGCCCCAGAACAGCTCCTCGTTGGCCAGGCACAGCGACAGTCCGCTCGGATCGGCCCAGCAGTTGGCCAGGAACTCGAACCCGTAGAGGCCGATCTTCGCCGCCTCCTGGATCACCGGCCAGGGCGTCTCCTCGCGCTCGTCCCACTCGGCCGCCGCCGGCCGAACCGTTCCGGCCGCGAAGCCGTGCACCCACTCGCGGAGTTCGCGCTGCTCCTCGTTCAGATCAAGAGAGAACTCCACCATCGTCAGGCCTTCGGAACGGCGAAGATGTGCTGGATGTTGGCGGCTAGGCCAAGGTCGCCCTTGGCCTTCAGCTTGCCGCTCATGAACATCATCACCGGGTTGCCGTTGCCCGACACCACCTTGACGAAGTCCAGCGGAGCCACGGTGATCGCCAGGCGCGGCTGGTCGGTGGTGATCTCCGGCGACGTCTCGCACGCGCCGTTCGCGATGCGCACCTCGTAGGTCTCGGCGCCGGCCGGGCCGCCCGAGACGATCCAGTGGATCACCGCCTCGGTGGTGCCGGCGCGGTCGGGTCGGAAGGACTCGGGCATGCGCGCGAAGATGCTGTGCAGGATCGGTTGGCGGAGGTGGCCGTCGAGGAGAGCCTGCAGTTCCGAGTCCGGGGTGCCCTTCACAAGCTGGGCGAACTCGGTCGGACTGACGCTGGAAAAATCCTCGATCTTTGAAATATCGGTCACGACGGTTCCTCCGTTCGGGAACGCTTTGAGCGTTCGGTCCGTGAGGTTACCCGCCAGTAGCTATTGTCACAACATGGCAGCGCAGCCATCGCGGCGGTCCGCACACAAGCAGCTCCCGCGCGCGGTCCGTGAGCAGCAGATCCTCGACGCCGCCGGGCAGGTCTTCTCGCGACGCGGCTACCACGCGGCGTCGATGGGAGAGATCGCCGAGCTCGCCGGCATCTCGAAGCCGATGGTGTACGCCTACCTCGGCAACAAGGAGGAGTTGTTCATCGCGTGCCTGCGCCGGGAGGGCGCCCGGGTGATGGCCGCCGTCGCGGAGGTGGCCCCGTTCGACTTGGACCGGCCGGTCGAGGAGCAGTTCCACCGCGGGCTGCGCGCGTTCTTCCGGTTCGTGGCCGAGCACCGCGACACCTGGGCGGTGCTGCACAACCAGGGTCGCCGGCAGGAGCCGTTCGGCTCGGTGATCGCCGAGATCCGGCTTCGCTGGGTCGAGGCGATCGCGGCGGGCCTGCGGGCAGGCCAGCGCAAGGGGACCGCGGCCGCGCCGGACGTGCTGCCGGCCGCATACGCGATCGTCGGTGCGGCCGAGTCGGTGGCCGACTGGCTGGTGGAGCAGGAGGAGGGCGATCCCGAGCGGTTGGCCGACGGCCTGGCCGCGCTGCTCTGGGGCGGCTTCGCCCCCTGATTTCCCGCGATCTTGGGCGCTTGCCGTCGCTCCGGCGATCCGCTCCGGCGATCCGCTCCGGCGACAGCAGGCGTCCAAGGTCTGCTCAGAGCAGCATCGCAATCGCGGTCGCGGCGGCGAGCAGCACGCCCACGCCGGCGACCGTCGCCACCTGCACGGCGGTGCGTCCGTGTCGGGGCGCGTAGACGAGCCCGAAGGCGACGAGCCCACCGACGACGAAGCCGCCCAGGTGAGCCGCGATGGAAATGTTCGGAACCGTGAATGTGAACACGAGATTGATCAGGATGACGGGGATCACCGTCGACGTGTTCCGGCGCAGCCTCTTCAGCACGATGAACAACGCGGCGAACAGGCCGAAGATCGCACCCGACGCGCCGGCGCCGATCGCTTCGGGCGTGAAGATGTAGCCGGCGACCGCGCCGCCGAGCCCGCTCAGCATGTACAGCGCGATGTAGCGCACCGGGCCGAGCGCGTACTCGAGGCTGCGCCCGAGCATCCACAGGGCCCACATGTTCAGCAGCAGGTGCAGGATCCCGTAGTGGATGAACATCGACGTGAGCAGGCGGTACACCGCGCCGTCGTCGATGCCGGTGTAGACCTGGCCCACCTCGGTGCCGGGCGGGACGAACTCGGAGCTGATCCGGTACGTCGGCCCGAAGTCGCCGAAGAGCATCTGCAGCTTGGTGACGCCGGTGAACAGCCCGTTGCCGATCACGGCCGGCAGGCCGACCATCGCGACGCCGACGAGCAGGCCGAGCACGTTCAGCCCGACGAGGCTCTTGGTGACGTACCCGCCCGTCCCTGCGTCGCGGACACCTCCGAAAGCGGTGCGGGCCGGGCGCTGGGTGCGCCGGCCCTGGTTCACGCATTCGGGGCACTGGAAGCCGACGGAGGCCTCGGTCATGCAGTCCGGGCAGATCGGACGCGAGCAGCGGGTGCAGCTGACGTACGTCTCGCGGCCGGGGTGGCGGTAGCAAACCGGAACAGCGGGCGCGGTCATGCGTAAAAGCGTACGTGGCCCCGCTGTGACCTCCGAGGTCTCAGCGGGGCCACGTACAACGACAGCTAGCGCTCGATCACGACGCGCTGGATCGCGATGTCCTCGATCGGCCGGTCGCCGGGACCGGTCTTCGCGTTGCCGATCGCGTCGACGACCCGCTTGGAGTCCTCGTCGACGACGGTCCCGAAGATCGTGTGCTTGCCGTTGAGCCACGTCGTCGGCGCGAAGGTGATGAAGAACTGCGAGCCGTTGGTGACCGGGCGGCCGGTGTTCGCCATGCCGAGCAGGTACGGCCGGTCGAACTGCAGGTCCGGGTGGATCTCGTCCGGGAACGTGTAGCCGGGGCCGCCGGTGCCGGTGCCCGTCGGGTCGCCGGTCTGGGCCATGAAGCCCTCGATCACGCGATGGAACAGCACGCCGTCGTAGTACGGCCCGGAACCCGGCTGGTTGGTGACCGGGTTGGTGTACTCGGTGGTGCCCTCCGCCAGTCCGATGAAGTTGCGGACCGTCTTCGGCGCGTGATTGTCGAACAGCTCCACCCGGATCGGTCCGAGCGTGGTGTGCAGGGTCGCGAAGGTCACCGCGTACTCCCCTCCTATGGATAGCCGCCGACAACCGTAACCGACGGCTCATCTTCGGCCACCGCGCGGCCCTGCGGACCACCTGAAGATGATCCGCCATTTGGGCGACGGTGAACCGGGCGAAAGGGCAGTATGGCGCGTAGCGGACAGCGCGGTACGCGAGCCGGCTGCCGGGGTATGGCAGTAAGTGGGCGTCCAAAACCAGGGGCCGCCGTATACGGAGGTGAACCAGATGTTTCGACGGCGTCAGGCCAAGACGCAGGGCCGACTGATGCGCGATGAACTCGGTGAGAGCTTCGAGCACTTTCGGCTTGCCGTCGGTCATGCGACCGGTGGCGCCACGACCCTCGTCAAGCCGCGGGTCGACCAGGCCAAGCGCTCGGTGAAGCCGGGGATTCGCAAGGCCAATCGAGCCACGGCAGCCGCCGTTGTGCCGCTCGCACTCGCCGCCAGCAGCGGCGTGCGCAGTGGCTTGAGCGGCAGCCGTCGCCAAGCCGAGCAGGCCGCGAAGGCCGCCCGCAAGGGCGCGCTCAAGGGCAAGGCGAAACTGATGAGGGAGGAGCCGCGCATGAGGCGCTGGCCGATGGTGTTGGGTGGTCTGCTTGCCGCTGGTGCGGTGATCGGTGCCGCTGGTGCGGTGATTGCGCGCCGGCGGGCCAACCGGGACCAGTGGGAGGAGTACGGCAGCGCGCGCCCGACGTCCGGACGGACCGACGCGATGATCGAGTCGGCCAAGTCCACAGCGGACACCGGGCGGGACAAGGTGCAGTCGCTGGCCGACTCCGCGAAGGAGCGCGCCGCCGACATGATGAGTTCGCCGAGTTCGCCGAGTTCGCCGAGTTCGTCGAGTTCGTCGAGTTCGTCCCGTACGTCCTCGAGCCCCGAGTTCGGGTCCCGTGAGGACCTCTACGGCAAGGCCGGCACCAGTTCGAACAACAGCCGGTCGTAACGCGCACCTGACGCGCATGCCCGCTCGGCCGGACTTCGGTACGGCCGACCGGGCACGCGCGGGCGCCGCCCCGTGAAAGCGGGGCGGCGCCGTCGTGTCAGAGCCAGCCGGACTTGCGGAACGCGCGGTACAGCAACGCCGACGCGGACAGCATCAGCGCCAGCACCGCCGGATAGCCGTAGCGCCACCCGAGTTCCGGCATGTGTCTGAAGTTCATCCCGTAGACGCCGGCGATCGCCGTCCACACCGCCGCGACACCGGCCCACGCCGCGATCTTTCGCATGTCGTTGTTCTGGTCGACGCTCACCTGCGCGAGGCGCGCCTGCAGGATCGAGTTCAGCAGGTCGTCGAAGTAGACCACCTGCTCCGACGCCCGGTTGAGGTGGTCGAGCACGTCGCGGAAGTAGCGGCGGATCTCCTTCGGCAGCTCGATGACCTCCCGGTTCACCAGCCCGGAGAGCGGACGCTGCAGCGGCAGCACCGCCCGCTTGAACTCCATCAGCTCCCGCTTGAGCTGGTAGATGCGCTGGATGCGGTTGCTGCGGTGGCGCGATCCGCCGCTGCGTCCAGGGGCGAACACGACCTCCTCGATGGCGTCGATGTCGTCCTCCATCGACCCGACGACGTCGAGGTACACGTCGACCACCAGGTCGTAGACCGCGTACGCGACCGCCCACGGGCCGTGCCGCAGCAGATCGCCGCGCTGGTCCAGCTGCTCCCGGACCTGGCCGAGCCGGCACGCGTCACCGTGGCGCACGGTGATGATGTAGTGGTCGCCGATGAACATCATCATGTCGCCGGTGTCGACGACCTCGCTGCTCTCGGTGAGCTCCTCGTGTTCGACGTAGCGCGCCGTCCGCAGCGCACAGAAGATCATCTCGCCGTAGCGCTCCACCTTCGGCCGCTGGTGGGACTTCACCGCGTCCTCGACGGCCAGTTCGTGCAGCCCGAAGGTCTCCGCGATGCCGGCCAACTGCGCCGCCGTCGGCTCCTTCAGGCCCAGCCAGACGAACCCGTTCGCGTGCTCGCGGGCGGTGGCGAGCGCCTCGGCGTAGCGCATCGGACCGGTCTGGCGCTCGCCGTCGAGGTACAGGCCGCAGTCGACGATCGCGTCGTTCTCCGTCGCCGGTTCCGCGGGCTCCTTGTCGAGGTGGACCGCCGGCGTACCGAGCATGCGACTCATCGCGCGCACCGGTGCCTTCAGCGCACGCGGAAACGCCCGACCACCGGCCGGCAGGTTGGTGTCGAGTTCGGCCATCGTCAGCCCTCCCTTCGTCGGCAAGCTTCGGAAAGCTCTCGGCGTAAGCCCTCGGCAGTTTCGAGGCTACGCCTGCCGCCGGACCGGCCCGTCGACGCAGAGCACCGGGCGGGTCGGCCGCTGGGTGGGTGGTGTGCGGTCGACCCACCCGGTACTCGGGGGGCGGGAGGTGATGTCTGTCGCGCTGATGGGTGCGCTGCCTCGCAGCTTGATCTACCGGATTGTCACGCGGAATAGACAGAACATCACGGTTCGGTTTCGGTTACTGACAGGTTACGGGCGGATATCGGCGATCGCGGCGGCCAGTCGCCGCACGCCCTCCTCGACGTCGCCGACGGTGACGGCCGAGTAGGCCAGGCGCAGCGAGTGGCGGCCGCCCTCCAGCAGGAAGTCGCTGCCCTTCACCACCGCCACGCCGCGCCGCTCGGCCGCCGGCGCGAGCTCGTGGACGTCGACGTCGTCGGGCAGGTCGACCCAGAGGAAGTAGCCGCCGTCGGGTTCGGTGAACCGGACGCCGGGGATGTGCTCGCGCAGCGCGGCGGCCAGCGCGGCGGCCCGCTCCTTGAGGGCGGCGTTGACCGTGGCGATCGAGCGGTCGATGTCGCCGGAGATACAGAACTGGTGCACGATCGCCTGCGCCACCATGCCCGGCGAGATGTAGAGGTTGGTCGCGCGCTTCGCGATGTCGGCGATGAGTGCTTCCGGGCCGACCAGGTAGCCCACCCGCACGCCCGGACACACCGTCTTGGTGAACGAGCTGGCGTGCACGACCGCGCCGTCCTCGTCCATCGACAGCATCGACGGCAGCCGGTCACCGCGGAACCGGATGTCGGCGTACGGGTCGTCCTCGAAGATCGTGAACTCGTACTCGCGGGCCAGGCCGAGCAGGGCCCGCCGCTTGTCCAGGCTCAGCGTCATGCCGGCCGGGTTCTGGTAGTTCGGGATGACGTGCGCCAGCACCGGGCGGGCGCCTGCTTCGAGCAGCTTGCGCAGCTCGTCGACGTCGATGCCGTCGTCGGCCAGGGTCACCTGGTGGACGCAGGCACCGAGGTTGCGCAGGTTGAGCAGCGTGCGGTCGTAGGTGGGCTTCTCGACGACCACCTCCGCGCCGTTCTTGACCAGGTACTCGAACAGCAGCGCGTCGGCCTGCAGCGAACCGTTCGTCACCAGCACGCGCTCGGGAGCGACGCCGTGCTTGTCGGCGATCCACTTCCGCAACGGCGGGTAACCGACGGAGGTGCCGTACGCCGTCACGCCGGCCGGGTCCTCCGCGAAGGCGCGCGCGGCCGCCGCCGAGAGGCCCTTGACGTCGACGATGTCCAGGCTCGGCGCGCCGCGGGCGAACGAGATCAGTTGCTGCGAGGTCATGGACGTAGGGTACTGACCCCGCGTTTTCAGGCGAGGACCGCGAGCGCCTCACGCAGCCGATGGGTGACGTCGACCTCCGGCGACAGCCGGCCGCTCACCGCTTCGACGAACTGCTCGTCGGGCAGGCGCACCTCGTCCTCACCGAGGCGGACGACCTGGGCGCCGCGGTCCGCGACCACGCCGACCCGCCCGTGCCGGACCTCGGTGACGGCCGCGCGGGCGAAGCGCAGCCGCCAGTCCAACCGGGCGTCGGCTTCGCCGTTTTCGACGGGCACGCCGGCGTCGTCGGCGTGGATGGCGCGCTCGCAGGCCAGGTAGAAGGCCTGCCGGCCGATCGGGTACGGGCCGACCGAGGTGTCCATGAGCGCCCGCGGGCCGCGTTCGCGCAGGGTGGCATCGTTCTTCTCGAGCGCGGCGCGCCACTCGCGCAGCAGGTCGAGGTTGGACAGGTAGGCCCGGCGGCCGATCCCCCAGCTGTTGAAGTCGTCCGGGTTGCCGGCCGCGGCGTGCGACAGCAGCGTGCGCACCTCGCCGGCCAGGCCGGCCGCGGTGTAGTCCTCGACGCCGGCCAGGTGGGCGAGCAGGTCACGACGGGTCCAGCCGGCGCAGCGGGTGGGCAGGCGCCATTCCGCGTCGGCCAGTCCCTGGTAGAACCGCTCGATCCGGTCGGCCTCGGCGGACATGAGCGCGAACGGGTCGAGGTCGGCCAGTTCCGGCTCGTCGACGGCAGCCACCATGATGCCCTCCCTGCCGGTCTCGGTCCCCCGCCCGCCGATTCTGACAGGCATACCGCGAACGCGACGTGTCCGACCAGTGTTTTTCGCCGAGATCCACAAGTGGAGCGTTGTAGCCACAAGCCCACGGTGGTATTTGTCGCGGACGGCCAAATCGGGCACCTAGTCTGGGCTGTGGACAACCCGATCCAGGACTGGGCGATGCGCTAGAACGAAGGGCGTGACCATGACTGCTTCCGCGCCCCGTACCGAGTGGACTCTCGAGGACCTCGACGACCTTCCCGAAGACGGCAGCCGGTACGAGATCCTGGAGGGGAGCCTGCTGGTGAGCCCGGCACCGGCACTGCCGCATTTCCGTGCGGTGAGTTACCTGCACCGACTGTTGGTGCGGCTCGCACCCGACCGCTACCTGGTTGGCCAGAACATCGGAGTGCTCAGGCACGTCATCAGGCAGACCTACCTGATCCCCGACCTGGTCGTCGTTCGAGAGGAATCACTCGCCGGGAACGGAAAGGCCCTGTTGCCAGCCGACGTCCTGCTGGCAGTGGAGGTGCTCTCGCCGAGCAGTGCGTCTACCGATGCTGTCACGAAACGTCACCACTACGGGAGAATGGGTATCCCGCAATACTGGATCGTGGACCCTGACGCCAAGGAACTCACCGTGCTGCGCGGCGACGCGTACCGCGAGGAAATTGTCGTCCGGGCCGGGGAGCGGTGGGAGACCGACGAGCCGTTCGACGTCGAGCTGGACCCGGCCGACTTCTGCTGAAACGCGATCTTGGACGTCCGCCACGGCTCCAGCCGTGGCGGACGTCCAAGATCGCGGAGAAATGGTCCCGCTACGCGGGGATGACGGCGCCCTGCTGGATCCAGCTGCGCAGGATGTCGCGCACCGAGATCACGCCCTGCACCTGGCTCTCATCGAGTACCACGAGGTGCCGGAACCCGCCGCGCACCATGGCCGCCGCGGCTTCCTCGATCGTCCAGGTCGGGCTCGCGTAGACGACCTCCCACGTGATGTGTTCGGCCGCTTCCTCGGTGTCGGGGTCGAGCCCGCGTCCGATGGCGTTCAGCACGTCGCGCTCGGTGATGATCCCGAGGCCCTCGCTGTCGGGGTCGAGCACCACGGCGGAGCCGACCTTCCGCTCGGACATCAACGTCGCCGCCTGCCGCAACGTGTGACCCGGGCCGATCTGGAGCACTGCCTTGCTCATCGCCTCGCGAACCTGCATGGCGCACCCCATCTCTCGCGAACGCACGGTGCCGTCATAATTACGCCCAAAGCACCAAGTCTCAAGTCTTGTAATTCACGGTAGCGTCGGCAGGTGGCCGAGGAAGCCGAAAATAACCACCTCCGATGCGCAGCCGCCCTGATATTCGACGGTGCCGGACGCGTTTTCGTGCAGCGTCGCTCCCTGGACCGGCGGTTGTTCCCGGGCGCCTGGGACGTCGTCGGCGGACACCTCGAACCGGGCGAAACCACCCTCGAGGCCTTGCGTCGCGAGATCCATGAGGAGACGGGCTGGCAGCTGGCCACGATCGTCGGCGAGCTCGACCCGATCACCTACACCGGCGACGACGGGCTGACCCGCGTCGAGGAGGACTTCCTCGTCCGGGTCGACGGCGACCTGGACAACCCTCGCCTCGAACCGGGCAAGCACACCGAGTACCGGTGGATCGGTCCGGACGACGTCGCCGGGCTGTTCGACCCGGACCGTCCGACGACCGCCGACGACCTGATCCGGGCCCTGTTGACCACCGGCTTCGACCTGGCACGTCGGACCGGCCTGATTACATAGGGTTCATGCGTTTCCTGCACGAGACTCTGCCGCCGTACGACCTGACCTTCGATGACGTGTTCATGGTGCCGGGCCGGTCGGCGATCGACTCCCGGTACGCCGTCGACCTCGCGGCCCGGGACGGGTCCGGCACGACGATCCCGATCGTCGTCGCGAACATGACCGCCGTCGCCGGCCGGCGGATGGCCGAGACCGTCGCCCGCCGCGGCGGAATCACTGTGATCCCGCAGGACATCCCGATCGACGTCGTCGCCGAGGTGGTCTCGTGGGTGAAGAACCGGCACCTCGTCCACGACACGCCTATCACGCTTGCCCGCACCGACACGGTCTCCGACGCGCTCGCGCTGCTGCCCAAGCGCGCGCACGGCGCGGTGGTGGTGGTCGAGGCCGGCCGGCCGGTCGGCGTGGTCACCGAGCGCGACTGCGCCGACGTCGACCGCTTCACCCAGGTGCAGCAGGTGATGTCGACGGACATGTTCACGCTGCCCGCGGACAGCACGCCCGAGGACGCCTTCGACCGGCTGTCGGCGGCGCACCGCGGCCTCGCCCCGGTGGTCGACGCGAACGGCCGGCTCGTGGGAATCCTGACCCGCAAGGGCGCGCTGCGCGCGACGCTGTACAAGCCGGCCGTCGACGCCGAGAACAGGCTGCGGGTCGGCGCGGCGATCGGCATCACCGGTGACGTGGCCGGACGGGCCGACAAATTGCTGGCCGCGGGCGTCGACCTGCTGGTCGTCGACACCGCGCACGGTCACCAGGAGCGGATGATCAAGGCGTTGCACGCCGTGCGGGGACTCAAGCCGGCGGTTCCGGTGGCCGCCGGCAACGTCGTCACCGCGGAGGGCGTGCGCGACCTGGTCGAGGCGGGCGCGAACATCGTCAAGGTGGGCGTGGGCCCGGGCGCGATGTGCACGACCCGGATGATGACGGGCGTCGGCCGCCCCCAGTTCTCGGCCGTGCTCGAATGCGCCGAGCAGGCCCGCCGGCTGGGCGCGCACGCCTGGGCCGACGGCGGCGTGCGCAACCCGCGCGACGTCGCGCTGGCGCTCGCGGCCGGGGCGTCCAACGTCATGATCGGATCGTGGTTGGCGGGCACCCACGAGTCCCCCGGCGACCCGATCCGCGACAGCGAGGGCCGCATCTACAAGGAGAGCTTCGGCATGGCCTCGGCGCGGGCCGTACACCGCCGCACCGCGGAGGACACCGTCTACGAGCGGGCCCGCAAGGCCCTGTTCGAGGAGGGCATCTCCAGCGCCCGGATGTACCTGGACCCGCGGCGACCCGGGGTAGAGGACATCATCGACGCCATCGTCGCGGGCGTCCGCAGCGCCTGCACGTACGCGGGCGCCGTCGACCTCGCCGAGTTCGCCGAGCGCGCCGTCGTCGGGGTGCAGAGCCAGGCGGGCTACAACGAGGGGAAGCCACTGCCGGACGGCTGGTGACGGTGACACCGGTCGGGCCAGGAGTATTCTGCCCCGGTCGACGTGAGGTGAATGCGAGGAGGCGACCAGGTGTCTCTCAACGTGGTGATCCTGGCCGCCGGGATGGGTACCCGGCTCGGGCGGCCCCATCCGAAGCCGCTCACGCCGATCGCCGACGGCCGCTCGATCCTCCGCCAGCAACTGGACCACCTGCGGGCGACATTCGGGGCCGACGCCCACATCACGATCGTCGTCGGTTTCAAGATGGACCTCATCATGGAGGCCGCCGCCAGTGACGCCGCGTTCGTCTACAACGAGCTGTACGACCAGACGAACACCTGCAAGAGCCTGCTGAAGGCGTTGCGGCTGGCCCCACCCGGCGGCGTGCTGTGGCTCAACGGCGACGTGGTGTTCGTGCCCGGCCTGCTCGACGAGCTGCGCAAGCACGTCGACGCCGGGCGCACCTTCGTCGCGGTGAACACGGCCAGCGTCGCCGACGAGGAGGTCAAGTACACGCTTTCGGCCGACGGCTACATCGACGAGCTGTCCAAGACCGTCGTCGGCGGGCTCGGCGAGGCGGTGGGCATCAACTACGTGGCGGCCGACGACCGTCCGGTGCTGATCGAGCACCTCGACGCCTGCGCCGACCAGGACTACTTCGAGCGCGGCATCGAGACGGCCATCGCCCGCGACGGCATCCGCGTCAGCGCCGTCGACATCTCGTCGTACGGGTGCGTCGAGGTCGACTTCGAGCCGGACCTGGCCCGCGCCAACGAGCTGGACCTCAGCCGGTGACCTCGGTGTCCACTGTGGACCGGCCGACGGCCGCGGACTTCTTCGCGAAGAACCGCGGCGGCGGCCTGTTCACCATGACGGTCAGCCAGCGGCTCGGCGCGACGTTCGCGGTCGCGGCGCATCGCCGCAACCTCGCACCCACCACGCTGACGCTGACGAATCTCGTGCTCGGGCTGGCCGCCGCCGTGTTCGTCATCGCGACGCACGGGCGGCTGCCGGACGTCGTGGTCGGGCTGGTCGCACTGGTGCTCTGGCAGGTCGCGTACGCGCTCGACTGCTCCGACGGGCAACTGGCCCGGGTCACCGGCAAGGGCAGCACGGCCGGTGCCCGCGTCGACATCCTGTGCGACGTCGCGTTGCAGGTGGCGCTCGTCGCGGCCGTCTCCGCGGTGGCGGTGACGTACGAACCCACTCCCCCGGCCTGGCTGATCGCCGCGTTCGCCGGCACCTGGATGGTCAACCTGGTGACGTCGATCCTGCAGCAGGGCGAGTCGGCGGCGAGCCTGGTCACCGGCAGTTCACTGCCGGTTCGCCTGATCAAGCTGATCCGCGACTACGGTGCCGTCGTGACCGTGATCGGCTTGGTGCTCGCGTTCGTTCCACAGTGGACGGTCTGGGTCATGGTGGCGTTCACCGCCGTCAACGGGCTGTTCCTGCTGGCGAGCATCGCTGCGTCGGCGCGCGCCAGCCTGCGGGTCTGATCCGCGTGGCCCGCCTGCGGGGCGGCGTTCGCTTCTTCGGCGCCGGAATCGTCGACCAGGTGGTCATCGCCGCGGCCAACGCCGGCAACAGCCTGCTCGCCCTGCTGCTCGTCAGCCCCAACGGCCGGGCCGGTGTGCTGGCGCTGGCGCTGGTGGTCGGCTACGTCGTCGTCTCGTTGAACCGGGCGTTCGTCGGCGAGGTGTTGCTGGCGCTCGCGGCCCGGTTCCGGGAGGAGTCGGCCGCCCGGGCGCGTCTCGTCCGCGACGGGCTGACGGCGGCGTCGATCGTCGGGCTGCTGGCGGCCGCTCTGCTGACTGTCGTCTGGGGCGTGGGCGCGGTGACCGGCGGCAAACTCGCCCTGCCGGACCTGGTCTGGGTGGCCGTCGTGTTGCCGTTCGTCCTGCTGCACGACACGGCCCGCTACTCCTATCTGGCCGACCGCGCGCCGCAGAAGGCGCTCGTGATCGATCTGACGTTCGTCGCGGCGCAGGGCCTGGCGGTGCTGGTGGTGGTGCTGGTCGGCGTCACGCCGGCGCGCCTGGTGCTCTGCTGGGGCGTCGGGGCCGTCGCCGGGTTCGGGCTGTTCATGACGCGCACCCGGCAGGTGCCCTGGCGCGGCAACGCCCGGCGGTGGTTCGGCGAGACCCGGTTCCTGTCCGGCTGGTTCACCGCGACCGCGGTGATCGGCCAGCTTCACGTGCTGGCCGTGAACTTCCTGATCGGCGGCGCGCTGTCGCGCAGCGCCGTCTCCGCGTTCCGGTTCATCCAGACGACGGTGCTGCAACCGGTGCAGAACCTGAACCAGTCGCTGATGAGCCTTCTGGTGCCGCGGGTGTCGGAACGGGCCGGCGCGGCCGAGCGCGACCCGGCGGCGGCCGTGGCGCTGCGGCGCGAGGTGCTGCGCGGTGCGGCGATCCTGGGCTGCCTGGCGGTGCTGCTCGTGGCGGTCGGCGGCCCGATCTCCCAGCTGATCCTGCCGCACATCGAGCGCTACGCCGAGGCCGCGCCGCTGGCCTGGCCGATGCTGATCCAGGGCGGCATCTACATGGTGCAGGCGCCGTTCACGGCCGCCATGCGCGGCATGCACCGGGCGTCGATGCAGTTCCTCCAGTACGTGCTGTTCAGCGTGGCCAGCCTCACCGGGCTGGTGCTCGGAGCGAACGGGTGGGGGCTGATCGGGGCGGGCTGGGGGCTGGCGACGGGCTCGTTGATCGGCCTGGCGATCACCGTCGCGTTCTACTTCTACGCGCTGCGCTGGCTCGGCCACCGCGACGCCCGCGTGGCAGCGCTCGACGCCAACGGGTGACATCGGCGTCCATCGGTTCTAGGTTGTGTACGACATCGAATCGGGGAGATGGGGTGCCTGGTGCGTGACGGCCAAGACGAGGCGCTGCAAACGAAGTTGAATACGTCGGTGCCTCATTCGGCCAGGGTGTGGAACTACTGGCTCATGGGCAAGGACAACTTCGCGGCCGACCGGGCGTTGGGCGATCAGATCAAGGCGGTGTTCCCGGACATCGAGGGAATCGCGCTGGAGTCGCGCCGGTTCATCACGCGCGCGGTGACCTACCTCGTACGCGAGGCGGGCGTGACGCAGTTCCTCGACATCGGCACCGGCCTGCCGACCGCCGACAACACGCACGAGGTGGCCCAGCGGCTCGACCCCGCGGCGCGGGTGGTCTACGTCGACAACGACCCGCTCGTGCTCGTGCACGCCCGTGCGCTGCTGACCAGCACTCCCGACGGTGTCACCGAGTACATCGAGGCCGACGTCCGCGATCCCGACACCATCCTCGACGCCGCCCGCGGCGTCCTCGACTTCGGCCGGCCGATCGCGCTGATGCTGATCGGCATCCTGGGCAACGTCGAGAACCACGGCGAGGCACGGGCGATCGTCCGGCACCTCGTCGGCACGCTCCCGGCCGGGAGCTACCTGGCGGTCAACGACGGCACCAACGTGGTCAACCCGGAGGCCCGAAACCGCGCGACCCAGATGTCGATCGAGGCCGGTACGCCGTACATCTCCCGGCACCCGGATGAGATCGCCGCCTACTTCGAGGGGCTGGACCTGGTTGCGCCGGGCGTCGTGTCCACTCCCCGCTGGCGACCCGACGGCGGCGGCGACGAGCCGGCCGAGGTGGACGTCTTCTGCGGGCTGGCGCGAAAGCCGTAAAGTCCGCCGCCAACGCCCGGTTGCCGGTGGTGCTCCGGTGTTGTGGATCGTGGACTCCGGTAGCGCCTCTGGGCGCCACAGGAGTCCACGATCCACAAGGTGCCCGGTCAGAACGGGGTATCAGGGGTCCCTACGGAGCAGGGCCGTCTCGGCCAGCACGAGCATGATCCAGAGGGT
>Ga0070675_100001154_pt1 | contig 19084 bp, 22 predicted proteins | sample KBSM43metaG_FD_65343 | JGI IMG/M metagenome (GOLD analysis project Ga0070675, IMG submission 65343) | Miscanthus rhizosphere microbial communities from Kellogg Biological Station, Michigan, USA - KBS M4-3 metaG | ecosystem: Host-associated > Plants > Roots > Rhizosphere > Soil ... | reverse complement strand
AGCGGCGACAGTCGCGGAGCGCGCCTGTTCAAATCGGCGATGCGGTCACCGAGCTGTTTGCGGGCATGATCGAGCGAAGTTGCCATTGAATGCAGATTCGCCGAACAGGGTTAAGGAGCTGTTACGGTGGGACGGCAAAAGCCTGTCACCTTGACAAATTTCCGGCATCCGGCCATTTCCGCCCGCGATCGAGCGGCCGGCTTACGAGCCGCTCTCTTCGTTTTCAGAGAATCAGGACAGGCACGATGGCCAAGCCGACAACCGTAAAGATCAAGCTCGTCAGCACGGCCGACACGGGCTTCTTCTATGTGACCAAGAAGAATCCTCGGAACCAGACCGAGAAGATGACCTTCCGCAAGTATGACCCGGTCGCGCGCAAGCACGTCGAGTTCAAGGAAGCCAAGATCAAGTAAGGCTGAGCACCCTGGCGCAGCAAGAGGATTGCGGAGCAATCGTCAAGTAGCGCGAAGAGAGTGCAAATGCCCGGCCGACGACCGCCAAAGGTGTGTCGATCGACGTCACGGATTTACTCCGTGACGGCCAGCGCCTTCAAACTCAGGCGTCCGCGTCGGCCGGCTGTTTCCTCGCCAGAAGCGAATCCACTTCCTGTACGAATCGCGCCACCGAGATCGGTTTGGTGACATAGGATTCTGCGCCTGCGCCACGGATTCGCTCTTCGTCGCCAAGGGACGCATAAGCCGTCACCGCCATGATCGGAACGCTCTTGAGCTGGTCGTCCGCGCGGATAAGCCGGATAAGCTCCAGGCCGCTGACATGCGGAAGCTGGATATCGGTGATCACCAGATCCGGGATGAACTCGCGTGCGGCATCGAGTGCCTGCCGGCTGTCGGTCACGGCTTGAGGCTCGTGGCCGTGTGCAGCAAGCAGGTCGCAGAACAGCTTGATGTTGAGAGCGTTGTCCTCGACAATCAAAATCTTGGCCAAGAAACCCACCCTCGCACTTCAATCCATAAAGACTTAGGCCATGCGCCCACGCTCGACAAATGACGCCGAAGCGCTGGCGCTGTCCGCCCTGGCCACCACGCTTACCGACGAACGGCGGGCGCGGCGGTTCCTCGACCTGTCCGGTATCGACACAGACGAACTGCGTCGACGTGCGGGGGAACCGGTTTTGCTGGCCGCTCTCATTCGTTTCCTGGAAGCGCATGAGCCCGATCTGATCGATGTGGCGGAAGCGATCGGCGTTGCGCCCCTGGACCTCGTCGCTGCGCGCGAGGAGCTCGAACAATGAAGCGCCCGCTCCTGATCACCGACTGCGATGAAGTGCTGCTGCACATGGTCAGCCACTTCGCCGAGTGGCTGGAGGCTGAGCATCAGGTGCGTTTCGCCTTCGAGACTGGCCGCTTCTCCGAGGCGCTGACGAATCTCCAAACCGGTGAGGCCCTGGCGCTCGACCAGGCATGGATCCTCCTCGACGCCTTCTTCCGCAGTGAGATGCATCGCCAGACCCTGGTGCCCGGGGCGGTAGAGGCGCTTGGCCGGATCGGCGAAGCCGCCGATATCGTGATCCTCACCAACCTTGGCAGCGAGGCGCATCCGTGGCGCGTCGACCAATTGGCCAGTCACGGCATTCGTCATGACGTCATCTGCAACAGCGGCGGTAAGGGGGGACCTGTGAAGAAACTCGCCAAGCGCCGGTCGTCGGCTGTTTTCGTCGATGACCTCCCGATGCACCATGCTTCGGTCGCGAAGCACGCCCCTGAGGTGTGGCGGTTGCACATGATCGCCGAGCCGCGCGTTGCGCCCGCCGTCCCGGCGTCCGAGCATGCCCATGCGCGTATCGACGATTGGCCGAGCGCAACCGACTGGATCCTCGACCGACTTTCGGAGAAGCCATGACCAAGACCATCCTCATCACGGGCGCGACGGCGGGGTTTGGGCGAGCAACCGCACGGCGTTTTGCACAAGGCGGCTGGCAGGTGATCGGCACGGGTCGGCGCGCCGAGCGGCTGCGCGAACTGTCCGAGGAGATTGGCGACGCCTTCCTTCCCCTAGAAGTGGACATGCAGGACAGGGAGGGAGTCGAGAGCCTTGCCCGGCTCTCTCCGCCTTGGGGCGACATCGATCTACTGCTCAACAATGCGGGGCTCGCTCCGCCCACGACTCCGCTAGCCGACACGGACTGGGACCGGATCGATCAGGTGATCGAGACCAATGTCACGGGCCTCGTAGCGCTCACTCGGGCCTTGCTGCCGAAGCTCGTCGAAAGGCGGGGGCAGATCATCAACCTTTCGTCCGTCGCAGCGAACTATCCTTACAAGGGCGGCGCAGTTTACGCGGGCACAAAGGCTTTCGTCCGCCAATTCTCGCTCGATCTCCGCTGCGACCTTGCCGGCACCGGCGTTCGGGTCACCTCGGTCGAGCCGGGCATGGCGGAAACGGAGTTCACGCTCGTCCGGACGGGCGGCGATCAGGAAGCGTCGGACAAGCTTTATTCGGGGATGAACCCCATGACGCCGGAAGATCATGCCGACCTCTTCTGGTGGCTGGCGAACCTGCCTCCGCATCTCAACATCAATTCGATCGAGCTGATGCCAGTGACACAGAGCTGGGCCGGCTTCTCGATCGAGCGCGAGGGTTGACCCGCCGCCCTGGCGGGTGTTGAGCCAAGCCCATGAGCATCGATCAGCGCCTTGCCGAACTTGGCATCACCCTTCCAAAGCCCGCCGCGCCCGTCGCCTCCTATGTTCCCGCGGTCGAGCAGGGCGGCCTGCTGCACATCTCAGGGCAGATCAGCTTTGGCGAGGATGGCAACTTGATCCTGGGCCGCCTCGGCGAGGACATGACGCTCGATCGCGGGACGGCGGCTGCGCGTCGCTGCGGCATCATGCTGCTTGCTCAGATGAAGGCGGCGCTTGGATCGCTCGATCGAGTCGAGAAGATCGTCAAGCTCGGTGTCTTCGTGAACAGCACACCGTCGTTCACCGACCAGCCGAAGGTGGCAAACGGCGCCTCCGAGCTGATGCAGGAAGTCTTCGGGGAAGCCGGCCGCCATGCCCGCAGCGCGGTCGGCGTTGCCGTACTGCCGCTCGGTGTCGCGGTTGAAGTGGATGCGATCGTCGCGGTCAGGGTCTGATCCGCTCGATCCAGGACCGCAGGGCTTCGCTCACCGAGGCCTGCACTATGGCTCGGGCTTTCCCGAGAACAGCCTGATTGCCTTCGCTGCGGCTCTTGAAGCCTGTGCCGGAATCGAATGCGATGTCAGGCTAACCGCCGACAATCGCGTCGTCGTGTTCCATGATGCCGACGCATGGCGCATGTGCTCCAGCCGTCTGGTGATCGGCAAATCGACCCATGCAGAGATCAACCGGCTGCGTCTCGGGGAAGGACCCATCCCGACACTCGAAAGCCTCCTGGACCTTGTTGATAGTCGCGTCCCAATCCTGATCGAGGTGAAGATAGCCGATGATATATGGCGATGGAGCTCGGCCCTTCGTTCCGGCCTCATCACTTATAATGGCCCCTATGGCGTGATGAGCTTCGACCCGCGCATTCCCCGTCTGCTCAAGACGAACCTGCCGCATGTTCGAAGAGGTTTGGTCGTTCGAGACAGTCTCCCGCCAATGAAACGCACCTTCGCGCTCTGGCTCGCCGATCCCGATTTCATCGCGGTTGAGCGCACGGCCCTTGCCAAGCCGTGGGTTACCCGGCTTCGCGAGCGCATGCCCGTCTACAGCTGGACTATCGCCACGGCTGAGCAGCGCGCGAAAGCAGAGGTTCACGCCGACGCCCTTATCTGGGAGGGCGATGGCAGACCGCGAAACTGAAGTCGTTGCGAAGCTCGCCGGAGGCGTCAGCGGCCTGAACGCTGCGGCATGGGATCGTCTCGCCGGCGACGACCCCTTCGTGGGTCATGCCTTCCTCTCTGCGCTCGAACGATCGGGCAGCGTGGGAAAGGGCACAGGCTGGACGCCCGCAACTCTTCTGATCGAGGACGACGCCGACCGTCTCATCGGTGCGGCGCCTGCTTATCTGAAAGCACACAGTCAGGGCGAATATGTCTTCGATCATGCCTGGGCGGATGCGTTCGAGCGGGCCGGCGGCAACTATTATCCCAAATTGCAGGTCGCTGTGCCGTTCACGCCTGTCCCGGGCCCGCGGCTGCTCGGCGACAGGCCCCAGCATCTGCTTGCCGCGGCGGAGGCGGTTGTCATGCAGAACGAGATCTCATCGGCCCACATTACTTTCATCGACGAGGCAGGCGCCGCCGAGTGCGAGAGGCGCGGATGGCTCTTTCGCTACGGTGTGCAATATCACTGGGGGAATCGCGGCTATCGCGACTTCGACGATTTCCTCGACACTCTTAGCAGCCGTAAACGCAAGTCGATCCGCAAGGAGCGCTTGACCGCTCGCGAAGGCCTGGAATTCGTCACTCTACGCGGCCCGGAGATCGCGCCAGCCCATTGGGACTGGATGTGGCGCTTCTATCAAGACACCGGCTCCCGAAAATGGGGCCGGCCTTATCTGACGCGCAGCTTTTTCGACCTGATCGGCAAGAGCTTGGCAGACAAGCTTCTGCTCTTCCTTGCTGTGCGGGACGGCCAGCCCATCGCCGGAGCGCTCAATCTCATTGGGTCAGACACTCTTTACGGTCGATACTGGGGAGCGACCGAGGAGGTGCAGTTCCTGCACTTCGAGCTTTGCTATTACCAAGCCGTGGAATGGGCGATCACGCATAGCCTCACTTCGGTGCAGGCGGGCGCCCAAGGAGAGCACAAGCTCTCGCGCGGTTATGAGCCCATCATCACCAGGTCAGCGCATTTCATTGTCAATCCCGGCTTCAGAAGTGCGGTCGAAAAGTTCCTCGACGAGGAGCGGGCGGCCATCCAGCAAGAAGTCGAATGGCTTCGGACGGCGCTTCCTTACCGTTCTTCCTCGTCAGCGTAGATCGCCACCTTGCGCGTCTGTGCGTCGGCAACGCCGCGGTACATCGCCCGAGTCGTGAAACCCCAGGCGCATTCGCCGTTCGGAGTCACCGCGATGAGACCGCCCCTGCCGCCGAGGTCATCGATATCCTGAAGCACGGCCTCGAGCGCGGACTGGAGGCTTTCATTTGCAAGCCGGATCCGCTCAGCAACTTGGTGTCCGGCGACCGCTCGAATGAAATATTCGCCTGAGCCGGTAGCAGAGACCGCGCAGGCGCGATCATCGGCATAAGTGCCGGCACCGATCAAAGGCGAATCGCCGATCCGGCCCCATTGCTTCGCGGTGAGGCCGCCCGTCGAAGTGGCTGCGGCGACGTGGCCGGATGAGTCCACGGCCACCGCTCCTACCGTTCCGTACTTCACGTCGGAATCGAAGCCGCCCTTCGGCAGCAACTCATCCAGCTGGCGCCTGCGCTCACCTGTAACGAACCAGCTGTTCTCGACCTGCTCCAGCCCGGCCTCGCGGGCAATTCGGTCGGCGCCCTCAAAGGACAGGAACACGTGCGGTCCGCGCTCCATCAGCACACGTGCCAGGCTGATTGGGGCTCGTGTCGTCCGCACTCCTGCGACTGCACCAGCACGACGATTGCCGCCATCCATGATTGCGGCATCGAGCTCGACCAAGCCTTCGGCGTTGAGAGTGCTTCCGCGGCCGGCGTTGAAACAAGGATCGTCCTCGAGAACGCGTACGGCTGCCTCGACCGCGTCGATTGAGCTTCCGCCTTCGCTGAGGATTGTCGCACCGGCGTCGAGGGCCTCTCGCAGGCCCTGCCTGGCCCGCTCTTCGTGGTCGGCGTCGCCTTGATCGGGACGCATGGCGCCGGCACCGCCATGGATTACGAGCTTCCAGGGAATGGTCATCCCGCGCTCCCTACCCCTCCGCGCCGTCCAAATCCAATCGATTGACCGACCGTTCTTGGGATATTATTATGATATCAGTTTAACAGGGAGGTTTTCGTGGCTGATGAAGTCATTGCCTTGAAATCGAGTCGGGAGCGGGCGGCATCAACCTTCAGCGGGTATCTGATGCTTTTCCTGTTTCTTCTGGATGTTCTGCTGATCGCGTTTGGAGCCTTCAATCTCAACAATTACGCCGCCGGCTGGGCACCTGTGCTGGCAGTGGGCCTGGGTCCGCTCCTGCTTCTGCTTATCGTCCCCGGCTTCTTCATGCTGCAGCCGAACCAGGCCGCGTCGATCACCTTGTTCGGCGACTATCGGGGCACGGATCGTTCGACTGGCCTGCGCTGGGTTTGGCCGTGGATGATCCGCAAGAAGGTCTCGGTACGCGCGGTCAACTTCATTTCCGACCGGATCAAGGTGAACGACCTGCGCGGCAATCCAATCGAGATGGCGGCCCAGATCGTATGGCGGGTGATCGACACCGCGCAGGCTCTGTATGACGTCGACGATTATAAGGCGTTCGTAAACGTACAGGTGGAAGCGGCTATCCGGACCATCGGCTCGCGCTACCCATATGACGATTTCGAGCACAAGGAGATCACGCTCCGGGGCAATCACGACGAAGTGGGCGTGGAGCTTCGCAAGGAGCTGATCGCACGGCTCGCAGTCGCCGGTATCACGATCGACGAGTGCGGCTTTACGCATCTTGCCTATGCGACGGAGATCGCCGGAGCGATGCTTCGCCGGCAGCAGGCCCAAGCTGTCGTTGCGGCGCGCCGCACTCTGGTCGACGGCGCCGTGGGCATGGTAGAAATGGCTCTCGCGTCCTTGTCGGAGAAGAATGTCGTCCATCTTGATGACGAGCGCCGCGCCGCCATGGTCTCGAACCTGATGGTCGTGCTTTGCGGAGAGCGTGACACGCAGCCCGTCGTCAACACCGGCACGCTTTACACCTAGGCGGAATCGTGGGCGGCGAGCGCAAGGCGTACCCCTTGCGGGTGGATCCGGGCCTTTGGTCCGCCGTCGAACGCTGTGCTGCGGCCGAACTTCGAAGCGTCAATGCCCAGGTCGAATGCCTATTGCGGGAAGCTCTGAAGGCCCGCGGCGTGAAGCTGGACGCGCCCGCGCCGGTTAAACGCGGACGGCCGAAAAAGGAGAAGTGAAGTGTCCGATTGGTTTGCGCCGAAGCGTTATGGCTATGGCGCTGGCTTGCCAATTAGCTGGCAGGGCTGGGCACTGACGATCGGGTTTCTGATTGTCGCACTGGGCTCTGCCCTAGCTTTTGTGAACCGTCCGATTCTGGTCTTCGCCATCCTGATACCGGCAGTACTGTTGTTCAGTCTGATAGCGGCACGAACGACGCGCGGCGGTTGGCGCTGGCGCTGGGGCGAGAAAGAATGAGCTAGCCGAGGGACAGGTCGTGCTGCTGATTCAGCAGTCGCCATTCGTCGAGGTCTGCAAGCATCGCGCGCGCCGCCTGTTCCGAAAGGTCGGCAGCCCGCGACAAATTCGTCTCTTCTTCAAGGCGTTCCGCAATCTGCTCGAGCACCCGCGCGGTTTGCTCGGAACGAACGGCACTCCCCACATAATCGCCCTGCACGCGAATACCGAAGACGGCCGTGCCAATGGCCGGAAGCCCGGCGGACAAAATAGTGAACCAGTTGCTGTTGTGCTTGACCCACTCGGGTTGAAGCCAGAAGCCGGCAATCAACACGACGCAGCCGATTAGTGCGACGATGAAAAGTGTGTAACCGACCGCCTCCAGTCTCCGGTCCAACCGTTCAGCCTGGCGCGCGGTCGATCGATGGTAGGACACTTGTGGACGAAGCTCGTGCAGCGAAATAGTCGCGGCCAGCGGCGATACCTTGGCTTGCTCAATGCGTCCCGCCGGGCAGCCAACGGCACGCCATACCGCGGCAGCGTACCATTCCACCCAGCGCCGCGAGATCGGATTGGCCTTGGTTCCGGGCGGGTCAGGCGAAGCGACGCCGATGATCTTAAGGCTCCGCATCGGCCGCAGCCTCTCGGCGAGCTGACGGTAATCCAGCCACCGGCGGTGCCACTGCTGTCGCGTCCCCGTCGAGGTGTTTGCAAGGATCGCCAGGATCGCACCGAATTCGGCAAAGGCGAGGAACTTCTTTGCATCCGGCAGGACCAGGGTCGTCAGTGCAAGGAGGACTGCAAGGGCCGCCAGCACGAAGTTGAACACGTGCCCGCTCCGGTATGACTGGGCGTAATGGCTGGCGAGACTGTCGGCCCATTCGTACCATTGTTGCAGTGTCGCTATCGGCGCTGTGACGCACTCCGCGCGAGAGCAAGCATTGCTGAACTCCTCCCACTCCGCCTCCGTTCGCCTGCTCGCCACGGAGGGACGCCAATGGTGCGATCGAAGGCCCGAAACACCGGTCGCGGCAAGCAACAGCGGATATTCGATCCGCGCTCGCAACCGCCGCCGGCATTCACCCTGGAACAGGCGGATAAAGCCTTGCTCCTGCGCGTCCGGAGGTGGGGCCAGCAGGCCGGTCAGCGTCGCGTGAAGCTGCTCGCTGTCAAGCTGCCTCATCGTTTGCGGATCGCCGTGTCCGCTGACGACGGCCGGCTCGAACGCGCTCCACCGCAACACTGGCTCGCCGCTCTTATTGACAGGTATGTGGACCACCGGCGTTGCCCAGTCGAAAGCATATCGGACCACCGCACCTGTACCGCCTCGCCCGCGCGGTGGAAGGCCGTCCCAAACGGCGATCAGAACGTCGCAATGCGCAACGGTGGCTCGGCCGGCCATAACATAGGCCTCCAGCTCGTGAGCCTCGTTGCCCGGAAGCTCCAGAAGGCAGGTTGTTTGCCCCAGCAGGGCGTCAAACCTGGCGCGGGACGCTTCGTCGGGAATATCCGCGCGTGTGCGCTCGCGGGAAAAAGGAAGCACCGCGTGCAGCTCGAACCCTAGCGCGAGGGCAAGCTCTGCGCCGATCTGGTCGGCGCCATCGGCAAGCGGCGATACGAAGAGGAAGCGCGGGGGAACGGGAGCGAAGGAATCCGCCGTCGCAGCCATCACTGCGCTCGCCTCAGCGCGTAACTGGTTCAGAACCGCCGCGATGCGATCCCTCAGGTCATCGATCGATTCTGCCGGGAGATTCTCTTGTCGGTGCCCTGTTATGCCGACGGCGAATACGAACGGGACAAGTGGCGGGCACTCGCGCCGTCGTTTCCGGCCACCTTTCAGCACGTCGAACTCAGGTGCGCTAATGGCTGCCGCCGTTCCTGAATTCGGGATCGCATGCCTCGCCGTTGTTGGCGTCGTCGACGAAGTTCAGCTGATAGCGAAGAATGCATTCCTTCGCGTTCTTGTTGACGAGCGTGAGCTTCTTGTCGTCGCAGCCCACCACCTCAATCTGCGCATCCTTTGCACCCGCTGGCGGGCATTGGCCGGCCTCGTTCTCGTGTATCCAGATTGGGGATTCGGGATGGAAGCGAAGCTTCCGATTGGTCTTGTCCTGGAGCATGAACTCGACGGTCACGTCCGCGTCGCCCTTGTCGAACTCGATTTTCGACTCCTTGGCCTTCTTGCCGTCGATCTCCCAGTCGATCGGTCCGCCACCGTCGGTCCTTGCCTCTACCTTGACACTCTTGCTCATGCGTCTTCTCCTGGCTTGGCCTGAAACATTGATTACGGGCGGCTTTCCTGGCCTGCCACGGGCGAAGCGGCGCAGCCCCAAGGCCGCGATGACGACCAATGTGACCGTTAGTGCAATGGCTGCAGCGGTCGGGAAGATATTGTGGCCACCACCGTTCCTGATCTCTGGATCAAGGGGGGTGACTTTGACGGTCGGGTTATCCGTGTCGACAAAGTTGATCTGGTACATCAGCACTATCGGGCTGCCCGAATTGTCGTCTTTGACGATCATCTCGGTCGGTTTCACCTTCACCCACTTGATCTGACCGTCGAGTGCCGCCTTGGGAGGTTTGGTGTTCTGCTGGATCCAGAAGGCATTGTGGATCTTGTCAGTGCCGACCGGCACCATTGACGGATCGAAGTTGATCGACAGTCCGGCAGGATTTGCAATCTTGAAGGTGAGCTTGTGACCCTCCTTTGGGGCGAGCTTGATGACTGGATAGGTCGAGGGCGAGTTCCCATTCCCGCCAAGATAATTCATCGTCCATTCGATGGCCCCGTCGTCTTTTTTTTCAGGCTTCAACTGGATCCAATGGTCGCCCATCACACTCCTCCCCTAACTCAGATCATTCGCCGGTATCCCACTTCAGCGAGCTTCCTCTTCAGCGGCTCGGCGTCGGCCGTTCGACCGAGAGACGACAATATCTCCGCTTTCATCGCCATCTGGCGCGGCGATTCCGTGCTTCGCGGCCATGTCGCCAGCGCCGCGGTCCAGGCCTTCAGCGCTTCTGCCCGATTGCCTTCACGGGCGTAGACGTCGCCAAGCAGCTTGTAGGCGGACGCGCGAGTGAAGCGCGTTTCCACATCGTCGCTTCCGCGGAATGCCTGGGCTTCAGATACGGTGCGCTGCGCCAATTGCTGCGCCTCCGCAAATGATCTTGATGCCATCGCAACTGCTGTTCGGCCGGTCAGACAATCGATTGCGATCGTGCGCCAGAGGACGACATTGCGATCGCGGGCAAGGAGGCGGGTGGAAAGATCGCAGGCGGACCGGGTCTGAGCTGCAGCTTCCTCCACGCGTCCCATCGACAAGAGGATCGTGGTGAGGTCGAGCTTGGCCCCCGCCGCATATTCGACCCACGTCATATTGTCGGGCTCGTTGGGCATGAGTGCTTCGGCGATTTCCACGGAACGGCGCGCATGCGCGAGGCCGGATTCGACGGATCCCCGGGACACGAGCCACCGTCCAAGAACCCGGTTGGCGGCAATCGACCCATCGCGGAAAACGACATCATCGCTTGCTCGCATGAGGGCATCGAGAAGCGAAACCTGGCGCTCTCGCTGGCCGATCGCCTCTTCGAGACGACCTTCCCCAAACTGTGCATCAGCAAGCCAGGCCAGAGTCTCGGGAAGAGACTTCTGGTAGTCTTCGTTACGGGGTTCCGCGGCTGCGAGCCGTTCCACCAAGATCAACGCGCTGCCGAACTGCCGCGCCGCCTCCGCATACCGCCGTTGCTTGTAGAGGATGAAGCCGAGGTTCGTGTCGGCGTACTTAACCTCCATCTGCCATTTTCGATTCTCAGGATCGAGCGCGACCATTCTGTCGGCGAGCCTCTTGTATTCGCGCATGGCGGTCTCGGCGACGTCCAGTCGTCCACGCCGCTCGGAGACCTCCCCCCAGTAGAAGACGTTCTGCGCGTGATCGAACAGCCGCTGCGGGTCATCCGGCGAGCGGCTGACCATTTCCGCGGTCCCGCTCATCGCCTCGCGATATCGTCGAAGCGCGCCGTCGAGGTCGCCACGCGTGTCGGCGATCTGGCCCATCAGGGTGAGCGCGCGGCTGCGCTGGGCAAGCGCCTCGTCGGACAATTCGGCAAGGTTTTGTTTGGAATAGTAAGCGAGTGCCCTGCCGCCGACGGCGTCGAGTGCGTCGAGCTTGCCGATCGGCTCGAGCTTGTCGCGAAGATCGCCCAGCATGAAGCCGACGAGTCCTTCGGCCTGACGGCGCTGTTCGCGGGCTTCGTCCCGCGACTGGATCGAGCTGATGGCCAAGCCAGTCGTGATCAGCATCCCGATAAGCGAGCCGGCGGCGAGGATCGCGAGCCGGTGTTGTCGGCGGACCGTGTCGCGGCGGACGAGATCGTCCAGCCCGATTCCGAGCATTCCGGCAACGAGCTTGAGAAAACCAAGTCGCCGCGCGTTTCCAGTGCCTCGAAAATCGGCCGCCAAGGGCTCGGCGCGCTTGGTGGTGGGACGACCTCGCCGGTCATATCTGAATCGCAGAGCAAGCGGCAGGCATTCTTCGTTCTCGCGCCCTGCGATCTCGCTTGCGAACGGCTCACCCGACAGGATGACGGCAAATACACCCCTTTCGGGGTGAGCGCGCTTGAACGCTTCGATCTCAGCATTCGTCCAACGCGATTCCGCAGCGGCGGGAGAGCATAGGACGACCAGGAATTGGCTGACGGCGAGCGCCGACTTTATCTCGGTACCGAGGTCGCCCGAAGCGGGCAGCTCTCGAAGATCGCGGAAGATGGGCGTGAGCCTGCGAGGCACAGCGCCATGTTCGGTGATCCGTCCGACCAGGTGCCGGGGAACGCGAAATTTCTCGAGCTCGTCGTGCAGCCAATGGGCAATTGCCTCGTCACGATGGCTGTAGCTGAGGAAGGCGAAATAATGCTGCGAACCACCGGCAAACGGCGTCGCATCGGCGGCCTCCCTCGGCGCGCGGGTCCAGTCTGACGGCCGAGCGAAAAACGTCATCGCAGCCCCCGCGATCAACGTTAAGCTCTTTACCATCTTCGATTAATCAAGGCGAATCGGTTTGGGCTGCTCGCTTGGCCGAAACGGCTCGGCAGCCTATATCCGCGCGATGTCTTCCATTCGCCCCTGGCGCGATATCGCGCGGCGCAAGTCGCGACAGATCATGGTCGGCTCCGTCCCCGTCGGCGGAGACGCGCCCGTGACCGTGCAAACCATGACCAATTCTCCGACCGAGAATGCCGCAGCGACGATCGATCAGATCCGGCGCTGCGAAGAGGCCGGAGTCGACATCATCAGAGTGTCCTGCCCGACGGCCGAAGCCACTGCGGCCCTGAAGGACATCGTTCGCGCTTCCAACGTGCCGATCGTCGCCGACATCCATTTCCACTACAAACGTGCGCTCGAGGCGGCTGATGCAGGCGCCGCATGCCTGCGCATCAACCCCGGTAATATCGGCTCCGAAGAACGGGTCCGGGAAGTCATCGCGGCGGCCCGTGCGAACGGCTGCGCGATCCGCATCGGCGTGAATGCAGGAAGCCTCGAGAAGGACCTCCTGGAGAAATATGGCGAGCCGTGCCCGGAGGCGCTTGTCGAGAGCGCTCTCGACCATATCCGTATCCTCGAGGACCATGGCTTCCGTGAATATAAGGTGGCGGTGAAAGCCAGCGACGTCTTTCTTGCCGTTGCGGCCTATCAGATGCTTGCGGACGCCGTAGACTGCCCACTTCACCTCGGGATCACCGAGGCCGGCGGGCTGATCGGTGGAACCGTCAAGTCTTCTATCGGAATAGGCTCACTGCTCTGGGCGGGGATTGGCGACACGATCCGCGTGTCGCTTTCGGCCGAGCCGGAAGAGGAAGTCCGAGTTGGCTATGAGATCCTCAAGGCGCTCGGCATCCGCAATCGCGGAGTTCGCGTCGTCTCGTGCCCCAGCTGCGCTCGCCAGGGCTTCGACGTCATCCGCACCGTCCAGGCTCTCGAGGAGAGGCTGCAGCATATCCGGACGCCCATGTCGCTTTCGGTGCTTGGATGCGTGGTGAACGGCCCCGGCGAAGCGCGTGAGACGGACATCGGCATCACTGGCGGCGGCCAAGGCAGGCATATGGTCTATCTGTCCGGCGTGACCGACCATCATGTGCAGGATGCCGACATGATCGAGCATATCGTGAAGCTGGTCGAGGCAAAGGCAGCCGAGATCGAAGGCTCGCTGACCGCTCCGACTCTCGACGCGGCCGAGTAGCGCTAAATCTTTCTTCACTTTGTGAGCGCAGCATCCGGCCAATGGCCAAGCTGCTGCTGATCATGATGGCATTCGGCGCCCTTGTTGACGGCGTAGCTTCGTCGAATTCGGAGCCGCCGCTTCTCATCGATGCATCAGTCCCGGCGCCATCCCAGTCTGCCGAGTAACGACCGCCCGATGTACAAAGCACTGTTGTTCGTAATTGCTGCTGGTGCGGTCATCGGCTTTGCAATCCCATCGGGTGACAAAACCGTCGAAGCGCCCGCGGTCGCAAGCGATGATTCCCCCAAGGAAACGCTTCTCGAACGGGAAGCCAACGGACACTTCTACGTTCATGCGAAAGTGAACGGCGAGCTCGTCCGCTTTCTTGTCGACACGGGCGCAAGCGGAGTTTCGCTTACGGAAAAAGACGCGAAGCGCGTCGGCGTCCAATTTTCGCCGAGCGAGTTTGAGGTGGTCGCACAGGGAGCGGCCGGTCCGATCCGCGGCAAGCTGGTGACTCTCAAGAGTGTCGAGGTCGAAGGCAAGAAGGTCACGAATGTCCGTGGTGCCGTGCTGCAAGGCTCCGATCTCTCGCTGCTCGGCCAGTCCTATCTTTCGCGCATCGGGGAGGTGGAGATGCGCGGCGACTACATGGTGCTGCGCTAGCTAGAGCCGGCGGCTAGAGCGGTGTCATGAATCGCGTCGCCCAGCATCCCGTCCAGGCTTTCGCAGTAGCGCTCGCTGCAGTGGCCGTCCTTTCCCTCATGGACGCAGTCATGAAGGCCCTGGTGCTGGCGATCGGCATCTTCTCCGTCAGCATCTGGCGATCGACGGCGAACCTCGTGCTGACTGGGGCGCTTTACCTTCCGCGACGGTTACCGTGGCCCAGCCGCTCGGTCCTCAAGATCCACATTGCGCGAGGCGTCATCGTCACTGTGATGGCCGGTCTCTTCTTCTGGGGAATCGGGCGCGTTCCGCTTGCCCAGGCCATTGCACTGACCTTCATCGCTCCGCTCATAGCATTGTTGCTTGCAGCTTCGTTCCTTGGTGAGCGCATCGGGCCGCGCTCCATTGCCGGTTCGCTGATGGCGTTCGCCGGAGTTCTTGTGATCGTCTTCGGTCAGGCGAGAACGAATCTTGGTACCGATGCGCTTCTGGGCAGCGCGGCCATCATCGGATCGGCGCTCTGCTACGCGGTAAACATCGTCCTGATGCGACACCAGGCGCTCGCCGCGAAGCCGCTGGAGATCAACTTTTTCCAGTCGCTGACGGTCCTCGTCCTCTGGTTCGCGTTGATCCCCTTCGTCGGCATGCCCGACTGGCCAAGCAAGGCGTGGATGTGGGTGGTCGCTGCTGCGCTTATGTCGACTGCCGGGGGGTTGCTCTTCTCTTGGGCCTACGCCCGCGCCCAGGCGAGCTATCTGGCCGTGACGGAGTATAGCGGCTTCCTCTGGGCGGCCGTCTGCGGATGGTTCTTCTTCCGCGAGGCCGTGTCGCTCTACACTGCGGCCGGCGCGGCCCTGATCGTCGGGGGATGCTTCGTCGCGGCGCGCGGAAAGGTCGACGCGCCTGGCGAGGTAGAGGTTGCTACCTAACGCGACCCGAGGACGTTCACCGTCAGCGCAAGCACGCCGAGGTTGAAGAAGAAACCGACCACGCAATGCACTGTGACGACTTTGCGGATATGTGGCGACGTGATCGCCACATCGCTCGTTTGCACCGCGACGCCCAAGGTGAACGCGAAATAGGCGAAGTCCGCCATGAGGGGCTCGCGTGTCTTCGGGAATTCGAGCCCGGCGCAATCGCGGCCGCCGTCATCAGAGGTGTAGAAGAGGTGCGCGTAATGCAAGGCGTAGACAGCGTTCCCAAAGGTCCAAACTAGCACCAGGCTTGCCGTTACCAGGCACTTGTCCCAGCCCGAGATGGATCGGGGCTGAGCAAGTTCGCCGACAATGACTGCGAGCACGACGAGTGACAGCAGGAAGCTGAGGAACAGCAGGATGATGCGGTTGGCGTCGTTCTGGCTCGCGGCGTTCCGCAGCTTCTTCGCATCGTACGAAAATGTGGGTGCGTAAGAGATCAGGAAAGCGATTGCGGCAACGTCGAATGCGATCAGCGAACCCCGGGTGAGACCGAGCATTGGAGGAGCATAGAGCCAACCCGCAGCGAGAACGGCGAAAAACAGCAGGAAGCGCCAGGGCGCGATGCGATTGATATTCCACCCGGTGCTCGCCATGAGCACTCAACCCATTTCCAACCCGTTAGTTGCGGAGGCGAAACATAGCCTGGTTCTGGCTCATTCTCGGCGGATTTTTTGAGGTCGGTTTCACGACCTCCCTGCGTTTCGTGGATGGCTTTCGAAACATACCCTGGACTCTCACCTTCCTTGTCTCGGTTGCGATTAGCATGGGACTCTTGGAACTTGCGTCGCGCTCGATCCCGATGGGAACGGCGTATGCCGTGTGGGGCGGGATCGGCGCCGTGGGGACCGTTATCGTCGGGATTCTTTGGTTCCAGGAGCCGTCGAGCACGATCCGCGTCCTTCTGATCCTGGCCATTGTCGCGGCCATCGCTGCCCTAAAGCTGGCCGCCTGAACTTCAGCTCTTTAGGGTTTTCTCCAATATCGCTGCCTCTGGAGGCTGCTCAGAGTGACCCAATCTTCGGAGGAGGTTGCAGTGGGCAGGAAAGCGCTTGCGGAATTCATCGGTACGTTTTGGCTCGTTCTGGGAGGTTGCGGAAGCGCTGTCCTCAGCGCAGCCTTTCCGGACGTCGGGATCGGGCTCCTCGGCGTGGCGCTCGCATTCGGACTGACCGTCGTCACCATGGCATATGCGGTCGGCCACATCTCCGGCTGTCACCTGAACCCGGCCGTGACCGTAGGCCTCTGGGCTGGCGGAAGATTCCCCGCGCGCGAAATCCCGACATACATCGTGGCGCAAGTCGTCGGCGCGGTCGTCGCTGCCTACGTCCTGTTCTTCATCGCCAGTGGTCAGGCCGGCTTCGCTCTTCAGCCCAATGGCCTTGCCGTGAACGGTGTCGGCGACCTTTCACCGGGTGGCTATTCGATGCAGGCCGGCGTCGTGACCGAGATCGTGATGACGGCGATGTTCCTGATCATCATCATGGGTTCAACGCATAGCCGCGCCCCGGCTGGATTTGCCCCTCTCGCGATTGGTTTCGGACTGACTCTCATCCACCTGATCTCGATCCCGGTGACCAACACCTCCGTGAATCCGGCCCGCAGCACGGGTCCGGCAATCATCGTCGGTGGCATAGCGTTGCAGCAGCTCTGGATCTTCTGGGTCGCGCCGCTGATCGGCGGAGCGCTCGGCGGATTTGTCTACCGCAGCCTTTCGCCAGAATCAGCAACCGAGCCGGATATCGAGGGCCGGCCGTAAGGCTACGGTCTAGTAGCCGGTTCAAGATGCGGCGCGATTTGGGGACTTATCTCGATCGCGGGAATGAACGTGGGCACGGGTACCGGCCCTCGAGCCTGCTCATATGCGTAGCCGAGCGAGAGCATGACCGCGTCCGACCATTTGGGGCCGATAAAGCTGAGACCGACAGGCAGGCCTTTGACGAGACCCATTGGGACCGTCAGGTGCGGATAGCCCGCGACTGCTGCGAGGCTGCCCGCGCCACCGCCTGAGATTTGGTCGCCGTTGACCGCGTCGATCTTCCAAGCCGGCGGCATGGTCGGTCCGACCATCGCATCGAGCCGGTTTTCCTTCAGCAGCCGGTCGATACCCTGTGGGCCCGCGAGCTCGAAACTCCGCGCGCGCGCTTTCTTGTAGCCAGCGTCAGTAATGCCCTTAGTCGCTTCGGCCTTCTCGAAAGTGTCCTGCCCGAACAGCGTCAGCTCTTCCGCCGCATGAGCCTTGTTGAACGCGATGACGTCCGCCAGCGTGCGCACCTGCAATGGCGCCGGGCTTGATTGGAGATAGTCGCCAAGTCCGGACTTGAGCTCCATCAGAAGCACCTGGAACTCGTTCTTGCCCATATCCTTCTCGTCGAACTTCTTGATCTCGACGAGCGTCGCTCCTTGAGCCTTCAGCACAGCCAGAGCGCGCTCGAACGGCTCGTCGGTGCCGAAGCCCGATGCGAAACGCATAACGCCGATGCGCTTGCCCCTCAGGGAGCCCGCATCGAGGGCGGCGGCGAAGTCCGTCCTGTGCTTGTCGGCGTCCTTGGTTGCGGCATCGGCAGTATCGGTACCGGCCAGTGCGCTGAGCAATTCGGCGGCCTCCCGAACGGTAGCCGCCATCGGGCCGGCGGTGTCCTGGCTGGCGCTGATCGGCACGATGTGCGTCCGGCTGACCATGCCGACGGTGGGCTTCAACCCGACGATGCCGTTGATGGACGCCGGGCACGTGACTGACCCGTCCGTCTCCGTACCGACGGCCATGCGCACGAGCCCCGCAGCGACCGCCGCCCCACTGCCGCTCGAAGAGCCGCACGGATTACGGTCGAGCGCATAGGGATTGTGGACCTGACCGCCGATAGCGCTCCAGCCCGAAATGGAATTGGACGAGCGGATGTTGGCCCACTCGGACAGGTTCGTTTTGCCCAGGATCACGGCCCCCGCCGCGCGCAGGCGAGTAACGAGCGGAGCATCGCGATTGGTCACATTGTTCGCGAGGGCGAGGCTTCCGGCGGTTGTCGGCAGTGGTCCGGCGCTTTCGATGTTGTCCTTCAACAGCACGGGCCTTCCCGCAAGCGGACCTTTGTTCGCTTGAGCGTCGAGCCGCGCTGCCTGGTCCATGGCCGTAGGATCGACGGCAATGATCGAGTGAATTTGTGGGTCGACGGCGCGAATGCCATCGATCACAGCCGCTATTTGCGCTTGGATCGGGCCAAGCGGCGGAGTCGGCGACAGAAGCGGAACCGGGGGCGGAGCCGCTGGTGCCGTCGTGCAAGCGCTGAGGGACAGTGCCGCTAGGATCAACGCAGTCCGCATGAATTCCCCCTTACCTTCTTGGCGCGAGTAGCGCGTCGAGCGTGCCTTGGCCTTTTCCAGCTTTCTCCAGCCGCGGGTAGCGCAGTCCCCCGTGCCAATCGAGGTCGAGCGTGCGGTACACCTCGCCGCTTTTCACCAGCAGTTTCACCGGCTCCTTGCTTTCCTTCGAGTTCTTGATCGCAGCCTTTAGTCCGTCGCCGTCGAACTTGCGGCCGTTCACGGCCAGGAGCTCCGATCCGACCGTCATCCCCGCGTTGAACGCTGGGCTGTCCCAGATCACCGTGGTGATCTTCCCGTCGTTCCCGACCACGAAACCGCCCGAATAGGTGAGGTCGTTATTCTTGCCCTCCTTCTCGCCGGATTTGATCCAGGCCGTCGGCTCGTCGTGGAAGATGAGGTTGTAACCGCCCATGGTGATGCCTTCGAGCGGCGGGTTGGCGGCAACGTCGAGTACGCGCTTCTTCAGATAGTCGGCCCAGTCATATGGCTGGACCGAATTCAGGGCCCTCACGACGTCGTCGAACGTATAAGTCAGCTCACCATAGTCGCGGTTGCGCATGCCGAAGAACGCGCGGGCGAAATCGTCGAGTGACTTCTTTCCGCGCGATTGCTGGCGAATGATCCGGTCGACATCGGTCCAGATCAACAAGCCTTCGCTGTAATAGTCCTCGCTGCGCTGCCAACT
>Ga0070675_100001153_pt1 | contig 19086 bp, 12 predicted proteins | sample KBSM43metaG_FD_65343 | JGI IMG/M metagenome (GOLD analysis project Ga0070675, IMG submission 65343) | Miscanthus rhizosphere microbial communities from Kellogg Biological Station, Michigan, USA - KBS M4-3 metaG | ecosystem: Host-associated > Plants > Roots > Rhizosphere > Soil ... | reverse complement strand
GTGCGCGGCAGCATCGACAGCGCCTCGACCTCCTTGAGCAGGACGGCGATCGGTTCCTCGAATTCGAGCGTATCGGGTGGCATAAACCTCTCTGGCGCGGTCCGCTCATACGGAGCGCGCCGACTATCTGGCAAACCGGCTCAGGCCGGTTCGCTATTGCCGCGCGCGCGCCGCGGCGCGGCCCAGCACGACCGATCCGGCGCCGCAGATCTTCTCGACGTCGGATACCAAGCGGTCGGAGGGCCGGACCCGGATCTGCGCGTTCACGTCCACGCGGACGCGCAGCCGCTTGCCGGGCTGGTGCAGCTCGATGTCGAACGCCACGCAGCGGTCGCCCTTGTGCTGGGCGAGCACGTCCCACAGCCGTTCGAACGTCGCGCGGCCGTGCGGCGGCGTCGACACGCGTATGGCCACGGACGTCGCCAGCCGTTCGCTCACGAGTTCGATCGGGCTGAGTTCCTCCGCCAGGATGCGCGCCGATTCGTCGTCGCGCTCGAACCGCCCCTTGACGACCACCAGCCGGCCGGCGTCCGCCAGGTGGCCGAACTGCTTGAAGGCTTCGGGAAAGACCACCACCTCGATGCTGCCGTGCGGGTCCTCCAGCATGAACACGCACATGCGATCGCCCTTGCGCGTCTTGAGCGGGCGCAGGCTGCCGACGATGCCGCCGATCGAGACGTCTTCGGCCACTTTTGACGGCGCTGGCGCCGGCCGTCCCTGCTCGGTCGCGGGTGTGGCGGCGGCATCCTCCGCCTCGTCGGCCGCCGCCTCGGCCGTGTCGCGCTTCGGCAGCAGGTCGGCGGTGGTCTTCGCGCCGAGCGCGGCCAGATCCGCCGCGTAGCGATCCACCGGGTGGCCGCTCCAGTAGAGGCCCAGCGACTCCTTCTCGAACGTGAGCTGATCAATTTCAGACCAGGCCGGCACGTCCGGCAGGGCGACACCTGTCGCGCCGCCGCCGGTGTCGCCGCCACCGAACAGGTCCGCCTGGCCCAGATCTTTGTCGCGCTGTGTCCGGCTGCCGTGTTCCATCGCCGGCTCGATCATGGCAAAGAGCCGCGCCCGCAACGCCCGCCGCCCGACGGCATCCGACGGTGGCAGCAGCGAGTCGCAGCCCCCCGACTTCACGAGCGCCTCGAACACGCGCTTGTTCGCCGTCCGCAGGTCGAGGGTCTCGCACAACTGGTGCAGCGACGTGATGCGGCCGCCCAGTGCGGTGCGCGCGTCGACGAGCGCCTGCACGGCCCCCTCGCCCAGCCCCTTGATCGCGCCCAGACCGAAGCGCACGCCCCGGTCCTTCTCCACCGAGAAGTGCCACAAGCTCGTGTTGATGTCGGGCGGCAGCAGCGGAACGTTACGCTCGCGGCACTCGGCCAGATAGACCGCCAGCTTGTCGCTGTTCTGCGACTCGATGGTCAGCAGCGCCGCGGCGAAGTGCCAGGGGTAGTTCGCCTTGAGGTAGGCCGTCTGGTAGGCCAGGAACGCATAGGCCGTCGAGTGCGACTTGTTGAAGCCGTACCCGGCGAAGTACTCCATCAGCTCGAAGATCTTCGCGGCCTTCTTCTCGTTGACCTTCTGCGCGCGCGCCCCTTCCATGAAGGCGTCGCGCTGCTTGGCCATGACCTTCGGGTCCTTCTTGCCCATGGCCTTGCGGAGCACGTCGGCTTGCCCGAGGCTGAAGCCGGCGAGCGCCTGCGCGATGCGCATCACCTGCTCCTGGTAGGCGATGACGCCGTAGGTGTCCGCGAGAATCGGCTCGAGCTCTTTCAGCTCGTACTTCACCTCGCGCTTGCCCTGCTTCCGTTCGACCCAATCGTCCACCATGCCCGACTTCAGCGGGCCAGGACGGTAGAGCGCGTTGAGCGCGATGAGGTCGTCGAGCCGCTCGGGCTTGGCCTTGCGCAGGAGCTCGCGCATCCCCGAGCTCTCGAACTGGAAGATGCCGTACGCGGCCCCCTCGCCGAACACCTTGTAGGTCTTCGCGTCGTCCAGCGCCACGTTGTCGATGTCGAGCTCGACCCCCTCCGTTCGTTTGATCTCGGCGAGGCAGTCCTGGATCAGCGTCAGGGTGCTCAGGCCCAGGAAGTCCATCTTCAGGAGACCGACCCGTTCGACCTCCTTCATGTTCCACTGCGTCGTGATTTCGTCGCGTGCGCCCTTGTAGAGCGGGGCGTAGTCGGTGATCGGTCCCGGCGCGATCACGACCCCGGCCGCGTGCACCGAGGCGTGGCGCGACATCCCTTCGAGACGCCGACCGATGTCGATCACCTCTTTCACTTTGAGGTCGTCGGCCGCCATCTTCTTCAGGACCGGGTTTTCGGCCAGCGCCTTCTCCAGCGTCATGTCGAGCGCCGGCGGAATCTGCTTGGCAATGCGGTCCACGTCGGCAAACGGCATGTCGAGCGCACGGCCGACGTCGCGGATCACGGCCTTCGCCTTCATCGTCCCGAAGGTGATGATCTGCGCCACGTTCTCGCGGCCGTACTTGCGGGTGACGTACTCGATCACCTCGCCGCGGCGGCGCTCGCAGAAGTCCACGTCGATGTCGGGAAGCGACACGCGCTCGGGGTTGAGGAAGCGCTCGAAGATGAGGTCGAAGTCGATGGGATCGACATCGGTGATGCGCATACTCCAGGCGACGAGCGACCCGGCGGCCGATCCGCGTCCCGGCCCTACCGGGATACCGCGCTCGCGCGCGTAGCGGATGAAGTCCCAGACGATCAGGAAATACCCCTGGTACCCCATCTGCTTGATCATCGCGATCTCGTAGTCGAGGCGAGCCTCGTACTCGACCATCGGGTGCCGCAGCCGGCCTTCGGCCTCGTACTGCCGCAGGCGCGTCAGGCGTTGCGCGAAGCCTTCACGGGCGATGTGCTCGAAGTAGCCCTCGAGGTTGTAGCCCTCGGGCACGTCGAAGCTGGGCAGGTGGTTCTTGCCCTTGGGGATAGTGACGTTACAGCGCTCAGCGATCAGCAGTGTGTTCTTGAGGGCGTCGAGGTGGTCCTTGAAGACCACGCCCATCTGCTCGGCCGTCTTCAGAAAGAACTGGTCGCCGGTGTAGCGGAGACGCTGGGCGTCGTTCACGGTCTTGCCGGTGCCGATGCACAACAGGATGTCGTGCGGCTGGTGGTCGCCTTGCCGCAGGTAATGCACGTCGTTGGTGGCCACGAGCGGCAGGTTGAGCTCGCGGGCCAGCGGCACCAGGCCGCGGTTGACGATCTTCTGCTCCTCGATGCCCTGGTACTGCATCTCGAGGAAGAAGTTGTCCGGGCCGAGGATGTCGCGCAGCCGCGCGGCGGCTTCGAGCGCCGGCCGCGCCTGCTCCACGCGCAGCGCGCTCGCCACCTCGCCCTTCAGGCAACTGCTCAGCGCGATCAGCCCTTTCGAGTGCTGGGCCAGCAGCTCCTTGTCGATACGTGGGCGGTAATAGAACCCCTCGGTGTAGCCGGCCGACGACAGCTTGATCAGGTTGGCGTAGCCCTCGTCGGTTTCCGCGAGCAGCACCAGATGGTTGGTCTCGGTCTGCGGCCCGCTCTTGTCGAAGCGGCTCCCCGGCGCGACGTACACCTCGCAGCCGAGGATCGGCTTCAAACCGCGGTCCTTCGCGTGGTCGTGGAAGGCGACGGAGGAGAACATGTTGCCGTGCTCGGTCACGGCGAGTGCCGGCATCTTCAGCTTGACCGCTTCGTCGAGCAGCTCGTCGACCCGGCAGGCGCCGTCGAGGAGCGAGAACTCGGTGTGCAGGTGGAGGTGGACGAACTCCTGCGCCATCAGATCCCCGTCGTGCTCATTCCCACTCGATCGTCGAGGGCGGCTTCGAGGAGATGTCGTAGACGACCCGGTTGATGCCGCGCACCTCGTTGACGATACGCGAGGAGATCGCCGCCAGCAGGTCGTGCGGCAGGCGGGCCCAGTCGGCGGTCATGCCGTCGAGGCTCTCGACCGCACGGATCGCGACCGTGTACTCGTAGGTGCGGGCATCCCCCATCACGCCGACGCTCTGGACCGGCAGGAGCACGGCAAAACTCTGCCACACGCGCTCGTACCATCCGGCACCCCGGATTTCATCGGCGACGATGCGGTCGGCGAGGCGCAGCAGATTCAAGCGCTCGCGCGTGATCGCGCCGACGATGCGCACGGCGAGCCCAGGCCCGGGGAACGGCTGCCGCACCACGAATTCCTTCTCGAGACCGAGGTCCAGCCCCACGCGCCGGACTTCGTCCTTGAACAGATCGCGCAGCGGCTCGACCAGGGAGAACTTCATGCGTTCGGGGAGGCCGCCCACGTTGTGGTGGCTCTTGATCACGACGGCCGGCCCGAGCACCGATGCCGACTCGATCACGTCCGGATAAAGGGTCCCCTGCCCGAGGAACTCGAAGCCGCCGAGCTCGCTGGCGCGCTGCTCGAAGACGTCGATGAAGGTGGCACCGATGATCTTCCGCTTCTGCTCCGGGTCGGTGACGCCATCGAGGCGCGACAGGAAGGTGTCGGTGGCCTCGACGAAGTCGAGCGGCAGGTGCAGCTTCTCGCGGAACCGCTTCTGGATCTGGTTCGCCTCGTCGTACCGCAGCAGCCCGTTGTCGACGAAGATGCACGTCAGACGATCCCCGATGGCGCGGTGCATGAGCATCGCGGCGACGGTGGAGTCCACGCCGCCGGACAGGCCGCAGACCACCTTTCCGGCCGGCCCCACCTGGATCCGGATGCGCTCGGTCGCTTCCTCGATGAACGAGGCGATGGTCCAGTCGCCGCGGCAGCCGCACACGTCGAAGGCGAAGCGCCGGAGGATGTCCTTGCCGTGCTCGGTGTGTACGACTTCGGGGTGGAAGAGCAGCCCGAAAAGCGAGCGTTCCGGTGCCTCCATCGCGACGATCGGCGCGGTGCTGCTCGTCGCGGCAATCGAGAAGCCACCGGGCACCCGGCCGACGTCGTCGCCGTGGCTCGCCCACACCCGGAACGCGTCCGGCACGCCGGCGAAGAGCCGCGGCCGCGCCGCCGCCGCGGCCACCTGCACGTGCGCGTGCCCGAACTCGCGCTGGCCCGAGCGACGCACCTCGCCGCCCAGCAGGTCGGTCATGAGCTGCATGCCGTAGCAGATGCCCAGCACCGGCAGGCCGAGGTCGAAGAGCGCGGCTTCGCATTTCGGCGCGTCGCCGTCCGAGACGCTTTTCGGCCCGCCGGAGAGGATGATGCCGGCCGGCCGCCTCGCACGGAGCTTCTCGAGCGGCGTGTTGAACGGAACGACTTCGGAATACACCGACAGCTCGCGCAGGCGTCGAGCGATGAGCTGGGTGTACTGCGACCCGAAATCGAGAACGACGATGGTCTGATGCGACACGGTCACGTCCGGCGGGAATCGCTATTATATGTGGTGGTGGCCGCCACACGCCCAACATATTGCGGCATCCTCGTGGCCGCGATGGTGTGGCTCACGGCGGCGGCGATCTGTCCGCGCGACGTGACTGCCGGGCAGAAGCCGCGCAAGAAGCCGCCGGCTCCGCCCTTCGCGGTGCTGCTGCCGCTCGAGGCAGCCTGGGCGATCACGCTGCCCGCGGCCCCGGTGCGACCGGCGGTGCGCGACGGCGCGCGATGGCTCGTCCCTCTCAGTTCGGGGGCGCTGGTCGCACTGAACTGGGAAAGCGGCGACACAGCGTGGTCGGTGCCCCTGCGCGCGACCACCGCGCCGGTGGCCGGAGACGGCGTCGTCTACATCGGCGCCGGCGATACCCTGCACGCGCTCGATCCGTCCACCGGCGCCGGACACTGGACCAGTCACGCCGGCGGGACGCTGCTGGCGCTTGCGCTCGCGGGCTCGCGCGTCCTCGCCGTCGGCGCCGGCATCGCGCACGCCTTCGACGCCGGATCGGGCCGCGAGTTGTGGGCGCGCACGCTCGCGGCGGCGGGTGAGCCCACCGGGCTCGCGGTTTCGGCCACGGCGCTGTTTGTCGCCTACACCGACGGTCGCATCGTCGCCCTTGCCCTGGCCGACGGCGGTGAGCAGTGGGCCCGTCCGATCGACGGGCGCCCGAGTGCCCCGCTCCTGCTCGGCGACGCGCTCTTCGTCGGCGCGACCGACCGGCAGTTCTATTCCCTCGACGCCGGCAGCGGAAAGATACGGTGGGCCTGGCGCACGGGCGGCGACGTCACCGGCGCCGCCGCCGACGCAAAAGCCAAAGCCGTCTACTACACATCGCTCGACGCCGTGGTGCGCGCCGTCAACCCGGGCAACGGCCATCAGCGCTGGAAACGGGATGCCGGCACGCGAGCGACGGGGGCGCCGATCGTTCTCGACGGCAGCGTGCTCGTCACCGGCCTGTCGCCGGTGCTCTCCGCGTTCGCGCCACAAACGGGCACGCCGCTCGGCACCCTGGAGCTGCCGGGCGAGGTCTCAGGTACGCCGCTCGTCCGTGCGACGCTGGTGCCGCGGCAGGTGGCCGTGGTCGTCGTCCTGAAAGACGGCCGCGCCTACGGCCTGCGGGCGCTGACGCTGCAGTTCAACGAGGCCGCGCCGCAGCCGCTCGCCGCCCTTCCCGGCCAAACGCTGGCGCGCGACCGGCTGCCGGAGCCACCGGTCATCGAGCCGTCGGAGGCAGGCCGTTAGCGGGTCCGGCTGCCGACCGGGCGGCGGTCCAACGCGCGCCCCAGCCGGGCGACGCCCTCATCGATCAGCAGCTCGGGCGCCGCCGAGAACGCGAGCCGGATGGTGTCGTGGCCGGAGCCGTCGACGAAGAAGGCGCTGCCGGCCACGAAGATCAGGCGCTGCTCGACCGCACGCTCGAGCAGCGCCGCATCGTCCTCGCCCGGGGGCAGCGTCGCCCAGACGAAGAACCCGCCGCGGGGCGAGCTCCAGGCGAGGCGGCCCTCGAGCCGCGCGCGCAACGCCGCCGTCATCGCATCCCGCCGGGCGCGGTAGTGCGCGCGCAGGCGCGGCGCCAGCCGCTCGAGCACCCCGCGGCGCATGGCCTCGTAGGCCACGCGCTGATCGAGCGTACCGCTGGCCAGGTCGGCGGCCTGCTTGGCGATCTCGAAGCGTTCGACGAGCGTGGCATCGGCCGCCATCCAGCCGACGCGAAAGCCGGGCGCCAGCGTTTTGGAGAACGAGCTCAGATAGATCACGCGCCCCGAATCATCGTCCGCTTTGATCGGGCGGGTGGCGCCGGGCGGCACCTCGCCCTCGAAGAAGAGCGCGCCATAGGGATCGTCTTCGACGATGAGACAATCGTGGCGATTCGCCCACTCCAGCAGCGCGCGCCGCCGCGCCTGCGAAAGCAGCGCTCCGGTCGGGTTCTGGAAATTGGGGACGACGTAGAGCAGCTTGGCGGGCGTGCCGTCGCGCCGCAGCCGGGCGGTGACGGACTCGAGGTCGTCGACATCGAGACCCTCACCGTCCTGCCGAACGCCCTCGAGACGCGCCTGCGCATTGGCGAAGGCGGCGATGGCACCCGTGAACGTGGGCAACTCCATCAGCACCGCGTCACCTCGATTCACGAGCACCCGCGCGACGAGATCGAGCCCCTGCTGCGAGCCGGTCGTCACCAGCAGCTGCGGCGGTGTGACCGCGACGGAGCGGCGGCCCATTTCCTCGGCGAGCGCCGCCACGAGGGGCGCGTAGCCGCGGGTGGGCCCGTACTGGATGGCACTACCGTCGCCGCCCAGAAGATCGGCGGTCATGGCGCGCAGCTCGTCGAGAGGGAACAGCTCGGCCGCGGGGTACCCAGCCGCGAACGAGATCAGGTCGGGCTGCCGGGCGGCCACGGTCTCCATCCGGCGAATCGCCGAGCCGTGCAGCTCGCGGCCGGTGGACGACAGGAACCGCGTCAGCGTGTCGTTACCCATGCCGCGCTCAGCCCGCCTCCGCCCTCATCGTCCGCGCTGCCACCGCTCCCGCGGCACGAGTGCCTTCGGTCGCGTATCCCCGGTAGAGCGCCGAGTACGCTCCGACGAAGGCCAGCGAGACGTACTGCAGCACCAGCGCCCGCAGCAGCCACGCCAGTAGCTGCAGCGGCAGCACGGCGAGACCCACGAAGGGCACGAAGCCGATGAGACCGAGCGCCGTGGCCGCGACGAACGAGGCGGCGGTGACGAGCACGACGAGACCGACCGACACGGCACAGACGCCGAGAACGGTGCGCCGGACACGGCGCACGAATCCCAGCGCGCGCCGCACGGCCGCACCGGCGCCGCACCCCTCCGACGCCATGACGATCTGCGCGAGCAGGTAGAGCAGGTTGACGGCGGTGATCCACAGCACGAAGACGATGGCCGCCGCGGCTGTCACCAGCAGGCCGCTCGCTCCTTCGCGGAAGGCGGTGGCCAGCAGGGCCAGCCCCGACAGTGCGTACACGACCATCAGCGCGCAGCCGAGGCGCACGAAGCGCGGGAACAATGTGCGGCTGGCTTCGATGAAGCGCTCGATGCTGAACACGGCGGCCGTGGCGACTCGGCCCGCCTGCAGCGGCGGCTCCTCGACGTCCACCGCCTCGCGCTCGGCGCGGACGAGCAGTGCCACGGTGCCGCCTTTGATCAGGAACACGAAGACCGATGCACCCGCGATCGCGACGGCCATCGCCACGGCAAAGGTCGTGAGTGCCAGCGGGCGGGCGAAGAGCAGCGCCAGGGTGGTGGCCGCCAGATCGCGGAAGTCGAGCCCGAGCAGCGCGACCGGTTCGGCGCCGACGACCAGCGCCACGAGCACCACGCCGCCGACGAACGGGACGGCCACGACCAGCTTGGACAGCGCGTCGGCCGACGCCTGCACGAGGATGATGGGCCAGTTCGCCGCGGCCACCAGCCCGCCGCGCTTGACCGCGCGCCTCGCGGTGCGCAACAGCGTCACGACACCATGTTCTCACGAGGCGCCTCCGCCACACCCACTCGCCGCCTGCTCTTACCGGCCTACTCTGCCTACAATGAGTCGTGTCCGATGAGCGCGGCGTGCCCGGTCCCTTTCCCTGGCGGCCGGTCACGCGCCTCCTGGCCTCGGGGCTCGTGGTCGCGGGTGCGCTGTATGTCGCCGGGCTCGCGGCCGGCCAGTGGCTGCTCGGCGGCAACGACGACGCGATGCGCCGCCGCATCGTCGCCGAGGTCCAGGCGTCGTTTGCCGCGCTGACGGGCGATCTCGAGCGGGCTGCACAGGCTTTCACAGCCCCCCGGCCCGTCCGCGCCGCACTCAACGAAGACGTCCCGGCCACTCGCGCGTTGTTCGACCGGCTCGCGCAGGCGGCCGGCTCCGGCAGCGAGGTGTCGCTCAGCGTCTATGCCGCGAGCGGCCAGCCGCTCGCCTGGGCGGGACGGCCCTCGGAGCTGCCGCCGGATCGTGTACAGAACGGCGAATCGTGGTTCATCATCGAGGGCGCGCTTGGCCTGCGCCTGGTGTACGTGGTCGCGGTCCTCGAGGGGACCACCCGGATCGGCCTCGTCTCGGCCGAGCGCGAGCTCGACGTCTCGGGCCGTGGCCGCGCCGCCGCGACGCTGCAAGGGGCGCCCGAGGGCTACCAGCTCGACACCAGTCTGGCGCCCGCGTCGCTGGCGCTGCCCTTCGAGCAGACCGGGGCCGCGGATCCCGACTCGTTCGACATCGTCGCGCCGTCGGGCCAGCGCCTGCTGAGCGCCCGCGTCAGCCCCGCCGATCTGGCGGCGACGCGGACGCGCTGGCGCAACGCCCTCCAGACGATCACGCTGGCCGCGCTCGCCGTCTGGATTTTGCTCCTGGCCGGTCCGATCCTCGATTGGCGGCAGGCGGCCCCCAGCTGGCGCGACCGCGCCGCCGCGACCGGCATCATCGCCGGTCTCCTCATCGGCGCGCGCCTGATGCTCGAGATCGCGCCGGCGTCGCGATGGTCCGCCTGGCTGCTCGTGACGGGCGAGGCCTACGACTCGACGCTCGCGGGCCCCTTCCTCTCGTCCCCGCTCGACTTCCTGCTCTCGACGTTCCTGCTCGGCAGCCTCGTGGCCGTGCTCTTCGTCGCGGTGCATGGCGGGCGCGCCCGGCGGCGACGCCGCCGTGCCGTGGACTACGCCGGAGCGCTGGTGCGCTACGCGGGTGCGCAGGTGCTCGCTGGCGCCGGCGCAGCCGTCGTGCTGCTGGTCCACACGGCGCTGCTCCGCGACACCGTGGCGCAATCTACGGTGGATCTCCTGCGCTTCTCACTGCCGCCGTGGAACAGCGCCACGCTTGCGCTCCAGGTCGGCCTGGTCGCGGCGCACGCAGCGGCTCTGGGTGTCATCGTCCTGGTCATGCTCGCCGGCCTGCGGCCATGGCGGCTGCGGCGGCGGTGGTACGCGCACGCGTTCACGATCGGCTGCTGGGTGCTGCCGATCCTCGCGTGGAACAGAATCGCGGGCGTGGACGCCGGGGCGCAGATGCCGCAGCTGGCGGCGCTCGCGGCCGCGACCTCCGTCGTGCTCTTCGCGCGCCTGCTCCGCGCCCGGTACCGCCACGGCTCGCAGGCATTCCGGATGACGCTGCTGGCGCTCGGCCTGGTCATTCCCGCGGTGGCGTTCTACCCCACGATGTTCCACCTCGCCTGGCAGGCCAAGTCCCTGCTCATCGAGACCCGGTATGCGCCGGTCGCGCTCAAGCAGCGCGCCACTGTTCAAGCGCAGCTCCAGGAAAGCCTGGCGCAGCTCGACCAGATTCCGGGGCTGGCCGATCTGGTCGGCGCCGCGCCGGCCCCCAGCTCGGACGACGCGCCCACCGACCTCGCGTTCCAGATCTGGCAGGCGACCTCGCTCGCCCGCTATCCGGTCACGTCGTCGGTGGAAGTCTACGGGCGCGATGGCCGGCTCGTCAGCCGCTTCGCGTTCAACCTCCCCGAGGATCTCTCCCGTGCACAGCGCTCCGAGGAGCGGAGCTGCAGCTGGGATGTGGCCGAGGAGGTGTCTCCATTCTTCGCCGAAGAGCGGCGAGTGCTGCACGCCGGACGGGCGATCTGCCGCGGCGGATCGCGCGGCGCCATCGCCGGCTCGATCGTGGTGCACGCGGTGCTCGACTACGAGAACCTGCCGTTCACCTCCTCGCGAACGCCATATGTGCAGGTGCTGCAGACGACGGACCCGCTCAGGACGACGGGCCAGGCGGGCGAAGACGTCGAGTATGCGGTCTACGGCTGGAGCCGCACCCCCTTCTACTCCTCGCGGGGGCCGGCCTGGCCGCTCGACGACGCGGTGTTCCCGCGCGTCGAACAGTCACGCGATCCGGTCTGGGCGCGCCTGCGGCGCGGGCCGCAGGCCTTCGACGTCTACCTGCTCAACGACCGCGGCGGCATCTACGCCCTCGGCTTCCCCACGGTTACCGCGTTCGGCCACTTTTTCAACGTCGCCGAGCTCACCGTCATTGCCGCGCTCACCTACGTGCTGCTCCTCGGCGCCCGCGCGGTTTTCGCGACCGCGGCACGGCGTCGGGCCACCGGCCGGTCGCTCCTGCGCGAGGTTCGCGCCAGCTTCTATCGCAAGCTGTTTCTCGCCTTCGTCGCCGCCGTTTTCGTGCCCGTGGTGCTGCTCGCGCTCGTCACCCGCAACTTCGTCGCCGACGAGATGCGGGCGAACGTCGAAGCGGAAGCGCAGCGGACCGCGGCGACGGCGACGCGGGTGGTCAACGACCTGGTCGAGCGCAGCGCGCTCCTGCAAGGCCCGGGGGTCAACGACAACCTGATGGTGTGGGTGTCGCACCTCATCGGCCAGGACGCCAACATCTTCGCCGGGGCGCGGCTCGTGGCCACGAGCGAGCGCAACCTGTTCGCTTCGGGTCTGCTGCCCACCCGCGCCAACGCCGACGTCTACCGCGCGCTGGCGCTTCGGCGCGAGGCCTCCGCGGTGGCGCGCGAGCGGATCGGCGACTTCGAGTACCTGCTCGCGGCGGCGCCAGTGATCGTCCGGACAACCGAGGCCATCCTGACGGTGCCGCTCACCTCGCAGCAGCGCGAAATCGACGCGCAGATCGACGCGCTCGACCGTCGTGTGCTGCTCGCGGCCCTGCTGTTCATCCTCGGCGGCGCCGGGCTCGGCTACACCATGGCCGAGCGGATCGCCGACCCGGTGAGCCGGCTGACGCGCGCGACTGCCCGCATCGCCCGCGGCGACTTCAACGTCCATCTCGCGGCGACGTCATCCGACGAGTTGCGCCGCCTGGTCGAGGACTTCAACCGCATGGCGTCCGAGCTGCAGCGGCAGCGGTCCGAGCTCGAGCGTACCAACCGGCTCGAGGCGTGGGCGGAGATGGCGCGCCAGGTCGCGCACGAGATCAAGAATCCGTTGACCCCGATCCAGCTCAACGCCGAGCACCTGCGGCGGGTGCACGCGGACCGCGGCGAGCCGCTTGGTCCCGTGCTCAAGGAGTGCATCGAAACCATCCTGACGCAGGTGCGCCTGCTGCGGCAGATCTCGTCGGAGTTCTCCAACTTTGCCTCGTCGCCGACGGCCCGCCCCGCCGTGGTGCCCGTGCCCGATCTCGTCCGCGACATCGTCGATCCCTACCGCGCCGGCCTGGGCCACCGGCTCGAGATTCGCGTCGACATCCCGGAATCGCTGCCGCCGGTGCTCGTGGACCGCGCGCTCGTCGGGCGATCGCTCACCAACCTCCTCGAGAACGCGCTGCATGCCATGCCGGGGACCGGCATGCTGACGGTGAGTGCAACCGCGGAAGACGGCTTCGTCGCCATCGGCGTCTCGGACACCGGCGCCGGCATGGACCCGGAGGCCTTAGCGCGCGCGTTCGAGCCCTATTTCTCCACCAAGGGAACCGGCACCGGGCTCGGGCTGCCGATCGCCAAGCGGAACGTCGAGTTGAGCGGTGGCACCATTGCCATCGACAGCCGTCGGGACCGCGGCACAACCGTGACGGTGCGCCTGCCCGCGGCGCCGACCTGAGACCGGCTATCGCGCGGGCGGAGTCGGGTGGGCGGGCCGGCGGCGCAGCCGCGTCCAGGCCAGGCCTATGAACGCCGACGCGAGGTAGGCGTAGGCGGCCACGAACAGCACTTCTTCCGGCCGCGCCGCCAGGGCGGCCAAACCGAGGGCAATCAGCAGAAGGGCCGGGTAATTCCGGCGCGACTGTAGATCAATTGTCTTGAAGCTGCGGAAACGGATCGTGCTCACCATCAGAAGCGCCGGCACGATGACCATGGCCAGCACCGCCGCGGCTTCCCACGGGCCGGTGAGCCCCGAGGGAAACGCGAACACGGTGGCCGCGGGCACGCCGGCGGCCGGCGGGCTCGGCATCCCGACGAAATAGCGCTTGTCCTGAGCGCCGGACTGGATGTTGAAGCGCGCGAGCCGCACGGCGGCCGCGGCGACGAACAGAAAGCCCGCCGCCCACCCGATGCGCCCGAGCGGTTGCAGGCCCCACGCAAACGACAGCACTGCCGGCGCCACCCCAAACGACACGACGTCGGCCAGCGAATCGAACTCGAGGCCGAAGGCGCTCGTGGTGCCGGTCATCCGCGCGATGCGACCGTCGAGCATGTCGAGCACGATGGCGACGCCGATGAACGCCGCGGCGGTGTGGAACTCGCCATGCATCGCGTGGACGATGCAGGCATAGCCGCAGAACAGGTTCGCCATCGTGAACGCGCTCGGCAGCAGGTAGGCGCCACGGCGGGCGCCACGGTCCGTCGAGGCCGCCGTACGCAGCGGGCGCAGGACCGAAAAACGCGGCCGCGACTTGAGAGGCTCGTTCATGGCCGGGGCCCTCCTGACGGTGCGGGCGGCAGTTCCGCGATGATAGTGACGGCGGCGGTGACGCGATCGCCGACCTTTACGCGAATCGTGCTGCCCGCCGGAAGAAATACGTCCATCCGCGATCCGAATTTCATGACGCCAAAGCGCGCCCCCGCGCTCACCACGTCGCCCTCGCGCACGCGGCAGACGATCCGGCGCGCGAGGATGCCGACAATCTGCCGGACGACGATCGGCACCCCGCCATGGTCGAGCGTGATTTCCGTGTGCTCGTTCAAGTCGCCGGCGTCCGGCCGGTATGCCGGCAGGAAGCGTCCGGGATGGTACTTCACCGAGGCCACGCGGCCCGACACTGGCATCCGGTTGACGTGCACGTCCATCGGCGAGAGAAAAATGGTGATCTGGCGCCAGTCGCCGGCCGCGAAGCTCCCGGTCGGCTCGCCCGCCACCATGACCCGCCCGTCGGCGGGCGACACCACCTCGCCGGGCGCTGCGGCCACCCGGCGATCCGGATCACGGAAGAAAAACAGAAAAAAGGCCGGAAGCAGCAGGGCAACGACGCCATAACTGCTTCCGGCCAGCGCGGCCAGGAGGGCCGCCACGCCGAGTCCAATCCCTACGAACGGCCAACCGGCCGGGTCGATGCGCATCTGGGGAGGTCCAGCTCAATTGTCCCGTACCCGGCGGCCGCCGGTGCAGCTCCGCCGGCGGGGTGGGCCCCGCCCGTCGCGTCAGGATGTCGTGGAGAGATGATCGCGCGCCCACTCGAGGACGATTTGTTCCATGCGGTCCTTGAGGGCCAGCTTGCGCTTTTTGAGGGTGACTTCTTCGACTTGCTCGGATTCGGAGAGGTGGTACCGTTCGTTGAGTTCGTGCAGGCGATCGTCGAGGGCGTGGTGGCGTTCGGCGAGCTCACGGTACGTGTCGTGGCTCTGCAGCAGGAAGTGCTTGACGTCCTGCGCTTCCGCGATGTTCATGGTCGTACCCTCCTTTCGGGGACGAGTGACGCGTTCTGCCAGGCGGAAAGTAACACACTTGTCGTACGGGCTCAATCCCCTGTTCCCGTGAGCGTTCCGGCTTGCACACCGCGCTCGCGCCACAGGATGAGCGCGTCCTCCACGGGGTTCGTGTAGTAGTTCTTCCGCACCGCGGTCGCCCGGAACCCGAGTCCCTCATAGAAGTTGCGGGCGGCTACATTCGACGCGCGCACCTCGAGCGTGGCGCGCGTCGCACCGAGGCGAAGCCCTTCGGTGAGCACGCGCCGCATGAGCCTGGTGCCCAGTCCGCGGCCCCGGTGTTCAGGCAGGATGGCTACGTTGTTGATATGAATCTCATCCACCACCAGCCAGAAGGAGCAGAAGCCGGCCACGCGGCATTGCGGCAAGCGGACCACGAGGATGTGGCACACCGAGCGGTTCTGCAGCTCCCATTCGTACATGGCCCGCGTCCACGGGTTGGTGAACGACGCGGTCTCCACGGCGAGGATGCCGTCGAGATCCTCCTCGCCCGCATAGGGCTCGATCCGGCAATCGTCGGTGTCAAACGCGGCCATGCGCGTCTCGGGTGAGCTCGACGTCGGGACGCCGGACGTACAGCGGCTGGATGTCCGCAGCACCGGGGCGATGTCCCGCGCGCACGCACGTCAGCGCCATGGCGGCGATGGTGCCAGCCAGCGCCGGGTCGAGCGTTGCCGGGACGACCGCGGACATCCCCATCGCCTCCCGTATCGTGCCGCGATGGGCGACGACGCCGTCGCCGATGAACAGGGTGCGTGTGCGCGGCAGACGGGCGAGCACGTCATGCGGACGTTCGACGGCCGGAGGTTCGACGACGGCGCCATCGACGTAGAGCGCCGCATAGACCTCGCCCCGCCACGCGTCGACCCAGGTCGCGACACGGCCGGCGCCGCCGGGCTCGGCCGCTGCCACGCGCGCCAGCGCGTCGAGCGCCGACACGCCGACGAGCGGCCGCGCCGCCGCCAGCGCCAGTCCCTGCATGGCCGCGATGCCGACCCGGAGTCCGGTGAACGAACCGGGCCCCGTCGCCACCGCGAACACGTCCACGTCGGCGAGTGCGAGGTCCGCGCGCTCGAGCGCCGTCATCAGATCCGACGGCAGGCGCTCCCCGTGCGATCGCGCGGGGTCGCCGGGCACCTCGGCCAGCACCGCCTCGCCGCGCACCACGGCGCAGCTGCCGGTCCGCGTGCTCGTGTCGAGGGCCAGGATCACCATGCCTTTACGCGATAATAGCGCTGGCAGGGCTCCGCCACGGGACCGACGAGCAGGCTCCGCCTGGCCAGCACTGGTTGGTCGGTCCGCCCGGCGGACCGACAGTATTCAATTGCCCGCCCTCCGGGCGGGCGGAGGGGTTCGCCGCACTCAGCTGATGTCCACGACCGCGACCGCCACGCCGGCGATGAGGCAGTATCTCGAAGCCAAGCGCCAGCATCGAGACGCCATCGTCTTTTTCCGGATGGGCGACTTCTACGAGATGTTCTACGAGGACGCGCTCACCGCGTCGCGGGCGCTCGAGCTCACCTTGACCTCGCGGTCGAAGGACGCCGGCGGCAACGGCATTCCCATGTGCGGCGTCCCCTATCACGCCGCCGACGGCTACGTCGCCAGGCTGGTGCGCAAGGGCTTTCGAGTCGCGATCTGCGAACAGGTGGAGGACCCGCGGACGGCCAAGGGCCTGGTGAAGCGGGAGGTCGTCCGCGTCGTCTCACCGGGGACGCTCACCGACACCGCGTACCTGGAGGCGCGCGAGCCCTCATTCATGATGGCCATCGTGCCGGGCCGTCGGCACGCCACGCGCCACCTCGACGACGGCCGCACCGCGCTCGCCACCACTGCCGACGACCTGGTGGGCGCGGCGCTGGTGGATCTCTCGACCGGCGAATTCAGCGCCACGGAGTACCGCGGGCCCGCGGGCCTGCAGGCGCTGGCCGACGAAATCGCGGTCCTGCGCCCGCGCGAGATCGTGGTGCCCGACGACTTTCCCGTGGTCGACGCCGTGCCCGAAATCACCCGGCTCTCGCTGCCGGTGACGAAGGTCGACGCCGCCGCGTTCCTGCCCGACGCGGCCACCCGTACGCTGCTGCGCCAGTTGAACGCTCACAGTCTCGACGGCTTCGGGCTCGACGGGCACCAGGCCGCCACGATGGCCGCCGGCGCGCTCGCCCACTATCTGCGCGAGACGCAGAAGGCCGACCTCACTCATGTCCGCGCGGTCGTCTACCGCACTACCGCCGAGAGCCTCGTCATCGACCCGATCACCTTGAAGCACCTGGAGGTGGTGACCGGCAGCGAAGGGGGCGTGCACGGCTCGCTGCTCCACGAGCTCGATCGCACGGCCACCGCAATGGGCGCCCGGCTGCTGCGCGGATGGCTGCTCCGTCCCCTGCTCGCACTCGAACCGATTCGCGATCGGCTCGACGCGGTCGAGGATCTTGCCTTTCGTACCCTCGAACGCGGGCGGCTCCGCGAGGCGCTGACCGCCGTGCTCGACCTCGAACGGCTGGTCGCGCGCGCGTCGCTCGGCACGGCGGGCCCGCGCGATCTGGTGGCACTGCGCGACTCCTGCGCCGCGATCCCGCGCGTGCGCGCCGAGCTCGACGGCTTTCAGGCGCCGCTCCTGCGCAGCCTCGTCGCGGGACTCGACGACCTTGCGGACCTGCGCGAGCGGATCGGCGCCACGCTCCTCGACGAGCCGCCCGCCCTCGCCCGCGACGGCGGTTTCACCCGCGACGGGTTCGACACCGCCCTGGACGAGATCCGCGTGATCAGCCGTTCCGGCCGCCACTCGATCGCGGCCATGGAAGACGCCGAGCGCGCCCGTACCGGCATCGGGTCGCTCAAGGTCAAGTTCAACCGCGTCTTCGGCTACTACATCGAAATCTCGAAATCGAACCTGCACCTCGCGCCGGCCGACTACCAGCGCAAGCAGACGATTGCCGGCGGCGAGCGGTTCACCACGCCGGCGCTCAAGGACTACGAAGAGCGCATCCTCGGCGCGGACGAGCGCATCCTCGCGCGTGAACTGGAGATTTTCGAAGCGCTTCGCCAGGCGGTGGCCGCCGAGGCGCCGCGCGTGCAGGACACGGCCCGCCTCCTCGCGACGGTCGACGTGCTCGCCGGCCTTGCCGAGACGGCCACGATCTGCAACTACACCAAGCCGCACGTGCACGACGGTGACGAGCTGGTCGCCACCGAAGTGCGGCATCCGGTGGTGGAACGGCGCACGAGCGAACCGTTCGTTCCGAACGACATCGATCTCAACGGCACGTCACGCCAGGTGGTCATCCTCACCGGCCCCAACATGGGGGGCAAGTCTACCTACCTGCGGCAGACGGCTCTGCTGCCGCTGCTGGCCCAGATCGGGTCGTTCGTGCCGGCGCGCGACGCCAAGCTGCCGCTGGTGGACCGGATCTTTGCCCGCGTCGGCGCCTCGGACAACATCGCGCGCGGCCATTCCACGTTCATGGTCGAGATGCAGGAGACGGCCAACATCCTGCACACGGCGACCAGCCGCAGCCTCGTCGTGCTCGACGAGATCGGCCGCGGCACGTCGACCTTCGACGGGCTCAGCATCGCGTGGGCCGTCGCCGAATATCTGGCGAGCCCGGCGCGGTCGGCGCGGCCGAAGACGCTCTTCGCCACGCATTATCACGAGCTCACCGACCTCGCCGACGCCCAGGCCGGCGTGGTCAACGCGCACGTGGCGGCGCGCGAGTGGAAGGACGACATCATCTTCCTCCGCAAGATCATTCCCGGCCGCGCCGACCGCAGCTACGGGATTCAGGTGGCCCGCCTCGCCGGCCTGCCGCCGGCGGTGATCGCCCGCGCGAAAGAGATCCTCACGGGTCTCGAGCACGACGAGCTGTCGCGCGGCGGGCGGCCCACCCTGTCCGGCGCGCCCGGCGCGGGCGTGCGCCAGCTCGCGCTCTTTGCCGGCGGCGACGGCGCCGACCCGCGGATGCACGAGATCCTCAGCCGCTTGCGCGCGCTCGACCCGGACCACACCACGCCCCGGCAGGCGCTCGACGCGCTCGCCGAGCTGCGGCAGCTGGCGGAGGACGCGTGACGGTGACCGTGCGCGCCGTCGCCGCCCTGCTGTTGCTCGCCGCCACCGGGTGCGGTGACCGCGCACCCGAGCGCGACCGGAACGTCGTGGTGGTGGCGGTGCGCACGGCGCCCAACAACCTCGACCCCCGCCAGGGCAACGACGAGACCTCGCAGCGCGTGTCGCAGCTGGTGTTCAGTTCACTGATGGACATCGGGCCAGACCTCCGGGTGCGGCCGCATCTGGCTCTGCGTCTCGACACGCCGGATCCGCTCACTTACATCGTGCACCTGCGCCGCGGCGTCCGCTTCCACGACGGGCACGAGCTGACGTCGAAGGACGTGGTCTACACCT
>Ga0070675_100001149_pt1 | contig 19118 bp, 19 predicted proteins | sample KBSM43metaG_FD_65343 | JGI IMG/M metagenome (GOLD analysis project Ga0070675, IMG submission 65343) | Miscanthus rhizosphere microbial communities from Kellogg Biological Station, Michigan, USA - KBS M4-3 metaG | ecosystem: Host-associated > Plants > Roots > Rhizosphere > Soil ... | reverse complement strand
ATCCCACTTCGGTATACTGAACGTTCGCACCCGGCGGTTCTTGCACGGCCGTCGGATCCTGCCCGCCGGAGTGGTGAAACTGGCAGACGCGCCGGACTCAAAATCCGGTGACCGCAAGGTCGTGGGGGTTCGATTCCCCCCTCCGGCACCAATCAAGACACGCACGAACCGCTCGCGTAACAGAGTCCCATCGCCAGAACCAGGCCTCCAATCGCCGCTCCGGAGATGATCGCGGCTTTGGTCGCCACTCGCATCCGGGTAGGCGTGATGTCACGCACGTCACCGTACGCGATCCGCACTGGCGACGGCTTTGCCGACACCTCGAACGCGCCATCCCCGACGGCCGCGATCTTCCCCTTCACTGCGCCAGTGGCGGTCGTGACCTGAATCTTCTTCCCCACCCCGAGCGCGCGGACCACCCAGCGTGCGCCCTCGCTATCGGGACCGTCCGAGTGGAGCCGCGTCGCGACGCTTGCCACGCTCGCCATCGCCACGTCGGCACGGGCGAACGGGACCTGATCCGGCGGCGAACCAGCGTCTCGCGCTTCCCGTTTCCATCCAGCGGCGCCGGCCCGGATATTCCGCATGATGACCCGGTCGTCGGTGGTCGAAACCACTGTCCCGGTCAATTCGGAGCCGTTGGTCAACACCAACTTCAGGCGCGAACCAGCCGGCAGGCCGCGGACGTTGTTCCAGGGACCGGCAGCCTGGGCAAGGCCGAAGCCGGGCGCGGCCAACAGCGCCGCCAGCGCAATCGCGACAACCCTCACCATTGGCGAGCCTCCTCCGCTCAGAAGGTGCAATCGCTGCAGAAACAGGCTCGCGTGGACCGGCACCTCCCGCGAGCCGAGCCAGGCGATCCTGAACGTCTCTCGACGCGGCAGGCTTGTGTACGTGAAACGGGCGGCGCAAGGCCGCCCGCTGCAGTCTAGTTACGAGTTGGTCTTACTTCGAGGCGCGCCGCTTGGCCCAATAGGCCTTCATCCGCAAGCTGACGGCCTTCTTTTGCGCCGCGTTCATCTTGCGTTTACCCTGGCCCTGGCGCTTCGCTGCCTTGGCCACGCGACCAGCGGCGCCTCCGAGCGCGCTGATCGCGCCCGCCACAGCGGCGATCTGCCGCTCGATGTGTGCACGGTCGGCGTGGAGCGCTTTCAGCGCTTTGCTCAAACTGGAACGAACGTCTATTGCCACAAACGACTCCTAAGCTGCACCTCGCTGCGAGGCACAAGCCTATCTCTTATACCTCACGCGACGGCGAGTCATCTATAACTAACTCACCTGAATTTACTTCTAATCGGCGATCGACTGGGCGACGAGGTCTTCAAACTCGTTTCTTACCTCGTTGTTCGGCGTCTGGACCATCAGGATTCCAACCAGCTGTTCCTTCGGATCGACAAAAAAGTGCGTGCCCTGCGCGCCGGACCAGCCATACGTGCCGTCGGACAGGAGCGTGCCCCGCGCAGCATGATTGGTCACCACGCGCACGCTCAGGCCGTAGCCTTCGCCGGCCGGCCGCCCAGGCAGTGTGTCGAGCACGTGCGCCGCGCTCAGCATTTCCACCGACTTGCGGCTGAGAAGTCGCTTGCCGTTCAACTCGCCGCCGTTGGCCAGCATCAGCCCCAGCGGCACATACCCCTCGGCCGTGCTGTACAACCCACCCGAACCGCGGAAGTAGATGTTTCGCGACATGGCGTCGTTCGGCATGGTGGTCTTCGACAGGCCGCTCGCCGTGCGCTGGTAGACCGTGGCCACGCGCGGCATCTGGGCGTCGGTCGGCCAGAACGTGATGTCGCGCATGCCGAGCGGATCGAAGACGCGGGTCTGGAAGAACTGATCGAGCGGCAGGCCGCCGGTAATTTCGATGATGCGGCCGAGCGTCTCGAAGCCGGCACCAGGGCTGTAGGTCCATCGCGACCCCGGCTGGAATTCGAGCGGTGTGCCACCGAGGCGCGGAATGTAGTCCGAGAGCTTTTCGCCCTCCTTGCGGGCGACCCGCGCGATCTCGCTTTCGCCCATCGGCCCGCTGCCGAGGCCGGACGTGTGCGTCAGCAGGTCCTTGATCGTGATCGGCCGCTGCGCGGGCACCGTGTAGAAGCTCGGCCCCTCGCTGCCGCCACTGCCTGGCCGGCTCACGGCCACCTTCATGCTCGCGAACTGGGGGATGAAGCGGGCAACGGGATCGCTCAGATGGAGCTTGCCCTCCTCGACGAGCATCATGATCGACACGCCCACCACCGGCTTGGTCATCGAGGCGATGCGAAACATCGCCGCCGGCGTCATCGGCTGCTTCGAGTCGAGGTCCATCACGCCTTGAGCTGCGAGGTGGGCCACTTTCCCGCGGCGGGCGACGACCGTCACCGCGCCGGCCAGATCGCCGGCGGCGATGTGGCGCTGAATCATGTCGGTGACGCGCTGGAGGCGTGCCGCCGACAGGCCGACGTCTTCGGGTTTGACGACGGTGACCGACGCGAGCGTGGAAACGGTGAACGCGGCGACGAGCAGGGCGCAGCGGACGGCGGTCTTCATCGGCAGTTCCTCCCGGTGCGGGGTAGCGTAGATCAAACTGGGACGGGTGGGGCCAGAAGAACCGCAGCCACGTACAATGTGCGACGGACGCCTGCGTACCTGGCGGCGAGGAGGAATCATGGCTGCGCAGCAGCAGACATTCGAGAACCACGCGAAAGTGGTTCCGGCCTATCACTACCTGACCTTCGGCCTGATCGCCGTTTACTGGGTATATCAGTTCTATCTGCTCGTGACGGCACCGTCTACGGCCACAGTGATGGGGGTCGTGTTGGCCACGGCGCTGTTCATGGTCGGGGTCTGGGCGCGGGTCTTCGCGCTCAAGGTGCAGGACCGCGTCATCCGGCTCGAGATGCACCTGCGCGTACTGAATGTTGCGCCGGACCTCTCGCCCCGTTTCGGCGAGTTCACCATGAATCAGCTGTGCAGTCTGCGGTTTGCCGGTGACGTCGAGCTGCCGGAGCTCGCGCGCAAGGTGCTCGCGGAAAAGCTCGACGATCGGAAGGTGATCAAGAAGATGATTCGCGACTGGCAGCCGGATCTCGCGCGGGCGTGATCGCCATGTCCAACCGGATGGTGACGGCGACGGTGATCGCGCTCGCGCTCGCCGCCGGGGCGTCGCGGGCGGACGGTCAATGGTTCAAGTACCCGACGCCCGGCAGCGTGCCGCGCACCGCCTCCGGTGCGGTCGACATGAACGCGCCAGCCCCGCGCATGCCCGACGGCAAGCCCGATCTGTCCGGCATCTGGCTCGCGGCGAACCATCTGCCGTGTCCACCGCTCCTGCGCGACGGCAACGAGTGCCTCGAGAAGACGCCGCTCTCGGCGTGGGCGTATCGCATCGACGCCGGCGCCAAAGAGCCGCTGCCGTTCCAGCCGTGGGCCGCGGCCGCGCGCCAGCAGCGCTCGGACGCGAACTCCGCCGAGGATCCGCACGCCAAGTGCCTGCCGTCGAACCCGCCGCGCGCCTACACGCTGCCGCACTTCCAGAAGATCATCCAGACGCCGTACTTCCTCGCGATGCTGACGGAGTTCAACGCCAGCTTCCGGCAGGTCTTCACCGACGGCCGGCCACTGCCGGTGGACCCAAACCCGTCGTGGCACGGCTACTCGACGGGGCGCTGGGAAGGCGACACGCTGGTGGCCCGCACGAACGGCCTGCGCGACGGACTGTGGCTCGACATGTCGGGTACACCGCTCACCGACGCCGCGACGCTCACCGAACGCATCACGCGCCCGAACTACGGCACGCTCGACATCGCGTTCACGGTGGACGATCCGAAGGCGTACACCAGGGCGTGGACCGTGAACTTGCGCCAGGAGATCGTGGTGGACACCGATCTCATCGAGGAGATCTGCCTCGAAGGCCTGCGGCCGATGCACCTGCCGCCGCAATAGCGCATCGCATCCCGCCAAACCTGTAAGCGCCGCGGCCGTGCCGCAGATCGTCTTCCACTGAGCCCGGCTCAGCGCGGGCTCAAGTCCTGGCGGCGGACGGCGCCCGGCTGGCGAAAGAGCACGGTGCTGGCCGTGGCGGCGCGGCCGCGCAAACGCCGGACGAGGGTGAGCGCGTCCTCCAGCGTGCCGTAGCCGTCGACGAACACCTGCTGCTGCGCCTCGGTGTCGTCGATACGCACCTCCGCCCAGCGTGCGCGGAACCCCTGGCCGACGAGCTCGGCGACGAGCGCGTCCGCGGCCTGCCGATCCCGGAAGGTGGCGGCCTGTGCGGAAAAGACGTCCGACTCGTGGGCCCGTGCGTCGGTGAGCGCCGTGGTCAGCGCGTCCGGCGCTGGCAGGGCGGTTTGGAGGACTGCGGCGTCGTGATTCGGCGGTCCCGGCAGTCCTGGTAGAGCGTTCGGTGCGACGGCATCGAAGGCGGCGCGCGTATCCAGGACGCCGGCGCCGGCCGCAATCAGCAATCCCGCCGTGGCGAGGCCGAGCGCACGGGCAAACGTCCACACGGCGTCACGCGCAGACGCGCTTTCAACGACCGGCATCGGCGCGGCCGTGCCCTGAGGCGTGCCCTCAGGCGTGCCCTCGGGCTCGCTGTCGAACTCCGAGAGCGCATTGGCCGAGTCGGGCCGTGGCGGCGGCGGCGTTTCGGGCTCGAAGGCGGATGTCCCGGCGGGCTCGCGCTTCGGTTCCGATTTCGGGGTCGCGGCCATCGCGACGGGCGATTCGACACGCACGGCCGGTTCGGCCTCGAGGGCGGGCTCGAACGGCAGCGGGAGCACGTCGACGGCCGCGAGATCCGCGCCGGCACGCCGCTCGTCGAGATCCAGGTCGCGCACGGCAGCGCTCACGAGGTCGCGATCGATCGTCTTGCGCCGCGCCTCGAAGCCACGCTGCAGGGCGCGGTCGCACACCAGGTTGATGAGACGCGGTACGCCGCCAGACGCCAGGTGTACCGCCTCGATGGCGCCGCCGGTGAACTCCACACCGCCAGGCTGGGCCGCCGCGACACCAAGCCGATGCTGCACGTACGCCGTGACGTCACGGAACGCGAGCGGCGTCAGCTCGCACCGCACGGTGACGCGCTGCTCCACCTGACGCATCTGGGGCAGCCGCAGGTTGTCGCGGAGCTCCGGCTGGCCCACCAGCACGACCTGCAGCAGCTTCTGGCGCTTCTCGAGCTCGGCAAGGATGCGGATTTCTTCCATGACACCGAGCGACAGGTTCTGCGCCTCGTCGATGACGAGGACGGCGAAGGCTTGCAGCGGCACCAGCGAATCGAGGAACTCGTAGAGCGGATAGCTCAGGTCCTGCCGCGACGCACCCTGCAGCCGCCCGCCGTTGACGTCGGCCACCGATGCCACGCCAAACCCGATGAGCAGCGTCTTGAGCAGGTCTTCGCGCGTAACGAACGGGTCGGGCACGAAGGTACTGAACGTCTTGCGATCGAGCTGCGACAGGACCGTCCGGCACAGCGTGGTCTTGCCGGTGCCGATCTCGCCCGAGAGAACGATCAGCCCTTCGCGGCGCCGGATGCCGGCGCCGATCGCCTCGAAGGCAGCGCGGTGCGACGCGCTGTTGTAGAAGAACGCCGGATCGGAGGCCAGACTGAAGGGCTTTCCCTCGAGGCCAAAGAACGGCTCGTAAGTGAGAAAGGGCGAAGGGCCGTCCGCGTCTGCATGGCGATTCACGTCTCTGCTCCCGACGGTCCACGAGAGGTGGCCCGATCAGGGCTATCGGTTGGGACGGATCACTCCTGCATGTACGCGGTGCAGGCGAGGACCGGCAGGTGGGGATATTTCGCAAACGAGGGATCGACGGCGGCGTAGCTGCAGCGCACGAACACGGATCCGCGATCGTTGGTGACGCGCCGCGCATGCGAGCAGGTGGCGCAGAGGCCCTCCCGCGGCGCCGGCGGCGCGTTGTCCTGCATGGACTATCCTAACGGCACGAGGAGAGCGGCACACACGAGATGAGCGATTGGGGTTCGCGAAACCGCGACCGCGAGGTGGTCGTGACCGGCGCCGGGGTCCTTTGTCACTTCGGCGATGATCTCCAGACAATCGAATCGATGCTGCGTGCAGGGCGCAACACGCCCTTTACCGCGTATCCACCTGGCGTGGCGCTGAAGAGCCGGTGCCAGATCGCGGGGCAGTATCAGGGCGAGCTCGCCGACGCGGACATGGGCGTGACCAAGTCCCAGGGACGCTTCCTGGGGCGGCAGTCGCGTCTGGCGCTCGCCGCGGCGCGCCGGGCACTGGCGCAGTCCGGGCTCGCGCGGCGCGATGTGGCCGTGGTGGTGGGCTCGGGTGCCGGCGACGTCGCCACGCACGTCGAGATTCAGGAGAAGCTCGAGACCCGCGAGGACATGCGTCGCGTGGTCCCGACCGTGGTGCCGCGCCTCATGGCCTCGACCGTGTCGGCCAACCTGGTGAACGTGCTGCAGACCACCGGCCCGTCGTTTACGACGAGCGCGGCCTGTGCCGGCGGCGCCTACAACCTGCTGCTCGCGGCCATGCTGATCGAGAGTGGGCACACCGAGGCGGCCATTGCCGGCGGCTGCGAGATGTGCGACCCGCACTTTCATGCCGGGTTCGACTCGATGCGGGCCTACAACGCCGACGACAACGACCATCCCGAACGGGCGTCGCGGCCGTATGCCGCCGATCGCGCGGGGTTCATCTTCTCGGAGGGCGCCGGCATCGTCGTACTCGAGACACGCGCGGCCGCCGAGGCACGCGGCGCGACGATTCTCGGCAGCCTGCGCGGCTGGGGGATGTCGAGCGACGGCGAGGGGGACATGGTCGCTCCGTCGTCGGACGGCGCGCGGCGCTCAATCGAGCTCGCGTTGCGCCATGCCGGCCTGACGCCGGCGGACATCGACTACATCAACACTCACGGCACCTCGACGCCGGCGGGGGACGTGGCCGAAGTGCGCGCCATCCGCGCGGTGTTCGGCGACCGGCACGTGCCCTACTCGTCGACCAAGGGCTACACCGGCCACACCGTGTCGGCGGCCGGCGCCATCGAGGCGATCTTCACCCTCTTGATGCTGAAGAACGGGTGGGTGGCGCCGTCGGTCAACGCCCGGCCGCTCGATGCCGAGCTGATCGACTACCCGCCGGTCCTGGACCCGACGCCGATGCGGCTGCGCCACGCGCTGTCGAATTCATTCGGCTTCGGCGGGACGAACGTGACGCTGGTGCTGTCGGCGCCGTAGGCCCCCACGTTCGCTCAGAAGCACCGCCAGCTTCGTCACCGTCGACCAGTTGCGCGCGGTGCTCGCGACGCCGAGTGCCGCCTCGACGAAGATGCCGGGAAAGCCGTACATGCCGCTCGGCTTGCGACGGCTCACCACCCAGCAGTCGCGCGCTTCCACATGGACGAGGTCGAGCTCCTCGTCCGGCTGCGCGAGCGGGAGGCGAGGCCTCCGGGCGGGAACGCCGGCGAGGAACACGATGTAGCGCTTGACGATCGCCGGCGCGTCGACGCCGGCAAACGGCCCGCGCCGCAGCAGCGCCGCCATCTGGGTCGCGCTCCTGACCACCACCACGGGTTCCGCCCCGAGGAGAGGCTTCAGTCGGCGGCGCGCACCGGCCACGATCGCCTCCAGGCGCCCGGGCGCGGCGTCGAACAGCACGTTGCCGCTGGCGATGAACGTGCGAACGTTGCGGCCGCCCGCGCGCGCGAAGGCGTCGCGCAGCGCGTCCTTCTTCACGATGCCGCGGCCCGCCACGTTCACGGCGCGCAGCAGCGCGACGTAGCGCGCGCGATCAGGCGCGTCGCGCCGCGTGTTCGGTGCGCGTGATCTCGTAGTAGGCACACCTTTCCTCTCGCCCGCGCGATTCGGCCCAGACCGGCCGTTCGTCGATCAGCCGCATCCCGAGTCGCCGCATGGTCGCGAACGAGGCCTCGTTGCCCGGTTGGGCGCCGGCCTCGATCGCGTCCAGTTCCAGGCGAGTGAAGGCCTCGGCGACCGCCGCCGTGGCTGCTTCCGCCATGTAGCCGTGGCGGTGGAACCGCTCGCCGAGCCAGTAGCCCAGGTCGCCCCGCCTGACGTCGTACTTGGTGCGCACGATCATCACCAGACCCATCAGCGTGCCCGCCTCGCGCGGCTCGATGGCGAAGCACAGCGCCTGGCCCAGCGTGGTGGCCTCCCGCATCCGGCGCAGGCGCGCCGCTGCCCCGGCCTCGTCGAGCGGCGAGGGCCACGACGCGAGCCACTGACTGACGCCCGGTGTCATGAGGCGCGCCGCGGTCGCGGCATCCCGTTCGTCGACGATCCGCAGGCGCAGGCGTGCGGTTTCGAGCACGGGGCACGCCGCGGGGCCGACGCCGGTCATTTTCCGCCGGCGACGTCGAGCAGCGCCCCCGTCGTGTACGAGGCCTCTTCGGACAGCAGCCACAGGATCGCCTGCGCCACTTCCTCGGGCCGGCCACCGCGGCCCATCGGGATCTGCGATTTGACCCGTTCCACGCGGTTGGGCTCGCCGCCGCTCGCGTGGAGCTCGGTGTAGATATGTCCCGCGAGGACCGCGTTGACGCGGATGCCTTCAGTAGCGACTTCGCGCGCCAGGCCCACCGTCAAGGTGTCGAGCGCGCCTTTGGTGGCGGCGTAGTCGATGTACTCGCCCGGTGAGCCCATGCGCGAGGCGCCCGACGAGACGTTGACGATGGCGCCGCCGGCGCCGCCGTAGCGTGTCGACATGCGGCGCACCGCTTCGCGCGCGCACAGGAACGCGCCGAACACGTTGGTGCCGAACACGCGCGCGAGACGCGCCCCGTCGAGCGCGTCGAGGCGTGTCTGCGTTTCGAGAATGGCGGCGTTGTTGACGAGAGCCGACAGTCGTCCCAGCTCGGCGTCGCACCTCTCGAACATCCGCACGACGTCCGTCTCGACCGCGATGTCGGCCTCGACCGCGACGGCCCGGGCGCCGGCGCGCCGGGCGTCGTCGACCGAGCGCGCGGCCGCCTCGGCGTTGACGCGGTAGTTCACGCACACGTCGTAGCCGCGCTCGGCCGCGAGCCGGACGGTGGCGGCGCCGATGCCGCGGCTGCCGCCGGTCACGAGCAGCACGCGGCGCGAAGCTGAGGTCATGGCCGACATGTTATGGGACAATCCAGATCATTGTGGCGGAGTGGGCAGAGTAGGCAGAGAGGGCGGGAAGGGAGAACACTTGCCCGTCTTCGTGGGGGCCACCTTCAGGTGGCCCGACCAGTGGAGAACGTGATGCGGCAGTCGTTTCTGGTGCTGGGATTGGTGGTCGGCGTGTCCATCGCTCTGGTGAGCGCGCAGGGCCGCGGTTTCGGCCCGTCCACGGCTCCGTCGGCCCTGCGGGCGATTCCCGCGGAGACGACTACCGCCAAGGCCAAGGATCCCAACTGGAAAGCGCCGCGCACGGCGTGGGGCCACCCGGATCTCGAAGGCACGTGGTCGAGCGACGACATGCGCGGGATTCCCACGTCGCGTCAGCAGGCCCACGGCGACCGTGAGTCGCTCACGCCCGAGGAATTCGCGCGTCGCGCTGGCGGCGACGAAGCCTCGCGCGACCGCGCCGTCAACCAGGAAACCTTCCTGCGCAACGAGTTCGGCGTGCGCACCTTCGGCTACACGTCCTTCGTGGTCGAGCCGAAGGACGGCCGCATGCCCGCGCTCACCGCCGCCGGGCAGGCCAAGCAGCGCGCCGCCGCCGGCATCGGCACCTTCGGCAACCGGCCGTTCAACTCGTTCGAGGACTTCACGCTCTACGACCGCTGCATCACCCGCGGCGTCGGCGGCATCTTCCCGGTGCTCTATGGCAATGGCCTGCTCATCGCGCAGACGCCGAACGAAGTCGTCATCAGCTACGAGATGGTGCACGACACGCGGGTCATCCCGCTCGACAGCCGCCCGCACGTCAGCCCCGCCATCAAGCAATACATGGGCAACGCGCGCGGACATTTCGAAGGCGACACGCTGGTGGTCGAGACCACCAACTTCACCGATCGGATCGGCTTCAGCGGTCCCAACAGCGAGGGGTTGAAGCTCACCGAGTGGTTCACCCGCATCGACCCGCAGATGATTGACTACCGGGTGCGAGTGGAGGACCCCACGATGTACACGGCGCCCTACACGGTGCGGTTCACCATCACGCAGCAGCCGAGCTATCAGCTCTATGAGTACTCGTGCCACGAAGGCAACGGCGCGGTGAACCACGCGCTCAGCGGCGAGCGCGAGTACGAGAAGGCGGTTGCGGACGCCAAGGCCAAGGGGCTGCCGGTGCCGCCACGCACGATGGGCATGGAGGTCTACTCGGGCCAGAAGGTCGAGGGGGTGCAGCCCGTGAGAGAAATCGGATTCGGGAAGTAGAGGGCGGTCTTCAGACCGCCCTGTCGCAATGCGCATCGACATCTGGTCCGACATCGTCTGCCCGTGGTGCTACGTCGGCAAGCGCCGCTTCGAGCGCGCGCTCGCCGCGTTCGAGGACCGGGCCGAGGTGCAGGTCGTCCACCGCTCGTTTCAGCTCGATCCGGCGCGCCCGCAGGGGCAGACCCAGAAGCGCCGCCAAATGCTGATGACGAAGTACCGCCTGACTGTGGCGCAGGTCCAGGCGCTGGACGCGCAAATGGTCGAGACTGCCGCGGCGGAAGGGCTCGAGTACCACCTGGGCGACGGCGACACCGGCAACACGCTCGACGCGCACCGGCTGATACACCTGGCCGCGGACCGCGGCCGGCAGGACGCGGCGCTCGAGCGCTTCTACCGCGCCTATTTCACCGAAGGGCGTTCGGTCTTCGATGCCGCGTCGCTGACGGCGCTGGCCGTCGAAGCCGGCCTCGACGCCGGGGACGTGGCCACCGTGCTCACGGGCGACGACTACGCGACCGCCGTCGCCAACGACATCCGCGAAGCGCAGGCGATGGGCGCCAACGGCGTGCCGTTCTTCGTGTTCGACCACCGCTTCGGAGTGTCGGGAGCGCAGGCCAGCGAGGTCTTCTCACAAGTGCTCGCGCGTGCGCGTGAGAGCCGGGTCACCTCGAACCGATAAAATCAGCGTGACCACTTCCTCTGCCCGCCCCAGCCTGCGGCGATGGATCGCGCTGATCCTTGCCGGTCTCGTCTCGGTTTCCGTGCTTGTCCGGGCGCAGGCGCCGGCGCCTGCCGGCGCCAACCGCGGGCTCATCTGGACGGTGGAGAAGGGCGGCCGTACCGGCTGGCTGGTCGGCTCGCTGCACCTGCTGACCGCGGATGCCTATCCGCTGCCGCCAGCGCTCGACGCCGCCTTTGCCACCGCCGACGTGCTGGTGGAAGAGGCCAACCCGGAGGAGCTGAAGACGCCCGCCGCGGCCATGCAGCTGGTCGCCAAGGCGATGTATCCGCCGGGCACGACCCTGCAGTCGCAGGTGTCGAAGGACACCTTCGACAAGATCGCGCGCCGGGCCGAGAAAATCGGCCTGCCCATCGATCGGCTGCAGGCCTTCAAGCCCTGGATGGTGGCGCTGACGCTCGTCGGGTTGGAACTGCAGAAGGGCGGGTTCGATCCGGGGCTCGGCCTCGACCAGCACTTCCTGTCGCGCGCGCCCGGCGCCGGCAAGACGGTACGAACGCTCGAGACCGCGCTCGAGCAGATCGACTTTCTCGAGAGCCTGAGCCCGCAGCTGCAGGAAGGGCTCGTGGCGGCGTCGCTCGAGGGCGCCGACACCGAGCTGGCGCAGGTGCAGCGGATTGCGGCGGCGTGGAAGGCGGGCGACACGGCGCCGATCGAGCGCCTGCTGCTCAGCGACATGAAGAGCGTGGGCGCCGCGGTCTACGAAACGCTGCTCGTGGGCCGCAACCGGCGCTGGGTGCCGCAGATCGAAGACTGTCTGTCGCAGCAGCGCTGCTTCGTGGTGGTCGGCGCCGCGCACCTCGTCGGCCCCGACGGCCTCGTGTCGATGCTGCGCGCCAAGGGCTACACGGTCACGCAGAAGTAGCAATAGCTTCGCCCGGTTTCCTGAAGCGTGCGTGCCGTGCGCCGGAGGACGTCCCGCCTCACTCGTCCGTGCGGGAGATCTCCACCGTGCGGTCGTCGCCATGCCCGCTGACGCGGACCGTCCACGGGTTGCAGCACACTTCGCAATCCTGCACGAGCGTGCCCCGCACGTCGGGCTCGAGATAGATCTCCACTGCCTCGCCACAGTACGGGCACTGCACTACGAACTCGGAATCCATAAGGGAATTGTGCGTCGAGCCCACACGACGTGAGCCGAGAGATGCACTTGAGGCTAACGATCGCCGCCTCTGCCGACGAGCGAGCGGCCGATCCTGGCCATCGGTCTTCGAAACAACCCGGAATATCCCCCGGGACCGGTCCTGTACCGGAATGTCCGGTCCGATAAAGAGGAGGATGGCGAGGCACCTCTCGTGAGCGCGTGGGCCGGTCCGTGGCGCCTCACCGTGAAGGAGCCCGAGGACGATTCCGGACTGCTCATCTACGAGCCGTTCTACGGTCTCCGCGAGAAGCCGTTCAGCCTCTCGACCGACCCGCGGTTCCTCTACAAGAGCGCCTCCCACGCGCCGGTGTTCCAGGACGTGCTCGCGGGCATCCGCCGCCGCGAGGGTCTCGTGGTGCTGACCGGCGAGATCGGCATGGGCAAGACGACGCTGTGCCGCTCGGTGCTCGCGGCGCTTGATCGCAAGACGTTCTCGGCGTTCGTGCCCGACCCGTTCGTCAGCCGCGAAGACCTGCTCAAGATCCTGCTCGTCGAGTTCGGCGTCGTGTCGGTAGACGATCTCGTCCGCGGCCGCCTGCAGGGCGCGTCGCGCGCCGAGCTGAGCTACGCGCTCTACGAGTTCCTGCGCTCGCTCGAACCGCTCGACGCCTTTGCCGTGCTGCTGATCGACGAGGCGCAGAACTTGTCGGTATCGCTGCTCGACGAAGTACGCATCCTTGCCGACCTCGAGGGCACGCGCAGGCTGCTGCAGGTCGTACTGATTGGACAGCCCGAGCTGTCGAGCGCCCTGCAGCTGCCGTACATGCGCCAGGTGAAGCAGCGTGTCACCACGCACTGCGCACTGCTGCCGCTCGATCGCGATGGCGTCTACGGCTATGTCGGCCACCGGCTGATGGTGGCAGGCGCGACGGCCGAGCGGCTGCACCTCACGGCCGATGCGCTCGATCTCGTGTCCGAGGCGACGGGTGGTGTGCCACGCGTCGTCAACCGCCTCTGCGATCGGGCGCTGCAGCGCGGTCACGCGGCGCGCACCGCGACCATCGGGTCCGACGTGATACGCCAGGCGATGGCGGATCTCCAGCGCGTGCCGGCGGCGCCGGCATCGACGCCGGTTCTCGCCGAGCGGCTCGCGCCCGTTGCGCCGCCACTGCTCGCATCGGAGCCCGCGCCGCGCGCCGCGCGGCCGCCCGCCGTCGCGCCGCGCATGCATACCGCGCGGACGCGGCTGCACCGCGAAGCACCGCCCACGGGTCGTTCGCGCGCCGCCTTCGCCACGGCAGCGCTGTTGGTGCTGGGAGGGCTGTCGGGCCTGACGCTGGCCCTCTACTGGGTGTGGGCCGGCCCGATGCTCACCGAGCGCGTTGCGTTACCGGCCGTGAAGCGACCCTCGGTGCGTATTGCCGCCCCGCTGCCCGCGGTACTCGATCCCTCGATCGAGGCGGTCGGAGAGCCGCTCGACCTCCCGCGGAGCCCCGACGCTGGCGACGCAGAGACGACCGATCCCGATGCGGGACCGCCACGGCCGGTCACCGCCGCGCCGGATCCGGCCACGCAGTCCGTGTGGGTGGTGCAGGTGGGGGCTTTTGGGGACGACACGCGCGCCACGTCTCTGGTGAGCCAGCTGGCCGGACGCGGCCTCACGGCGTTCAAGAGCGCCACGACGATGCGCAGCGGCCGCTCTACCTGGTGCTCGTCGGCCCATATGGCGCCCGATCGTCCGCGGCCGCCGCACTCGACAAGATCGAAGAACTGCCAGGGATCGGCCAGCCGATCCTGCAGCTCGTGCCGCTTGCGGCGGCAGTTCGCTAGAAGAAGGCCTCCGAAGGCGTGCGCGAGTAGTGGTACTTGTTGCGGCGCCTGGCGCCCCGTCTCACCGTCGAGCCGGCGAGCGCTCGGATACCGACGATCAGTTCCTCACCTGACGGCTCACGTCCGGCATACCATCTACCGCGGCGTGAGACCCGAAACCGGGCTGCCCGTTTGAGAGGTCAGGATGCGTCGCACGACCGGAGACGACCGCGAGCCGGGGAGCGCGCCCCGCACGGGGGAACGGCCCTACGCCGCGCCAGGAACCCTCAAGGACAACCCGAGCGTCGCCAAGACGCGGGCCGTGTAGCGTGAACCCCTTCTACCTTGTCGTGGCGCTCGGCACCGGCGCCGCCATCGCCGTGCAGGCGCTCGCCAACTCCCGGCTGCGGTTCGCGCTCGGCACGCCCGTGTGGGCGGCGATTGCCCAGTTCATCGTCGGCCTCCTCGCCCTCGTCGCCATCGCGATCGTGACGCGCGAGCCGGCGGCCGACACCGCCGGGTTGTCGCGGATGCCGTGGTGGGGATGGGTCGGCGGCGCCGTCGGCGCGCTCTTCATCGTGGTCAGCATCGTCCTCACGCCACGCCTCGGCACCGCGCTGACTCTCGCGACCATCACGGTGGGACAATTGCTGGCGGCGCTCGTCCTCGATCACTACGGCTGGCTGGGCGCACCCGTCGTGCGTCTCTCGCTGCCCCGGCTGATCGGCGCCGCGTGCCTGCTCGTGGGCATCGCGCTCATGCGCTCGAAGTAGCGTGAGCGCTACCGTGCGGCGGCCTGCAGGCGGGTCAATGCTTCCTTGAAACGCTGATCGGCGGGGAAGAGCGCCACCGACTCCGAGAGCGATGCGATGGCCTCGCGATGGCGCCGCAGACCGACCAGCGCGCCGGCGTAGCCGAAGCGCGCGTCGGCCGCGCGAGGATCGATCGCGAGCGCCTGGCGGAAGTGCGCCAACGCCTCCTCATACTGTCCGGCGCCTCCGAGCAGTTCGCCAAGCCTGATCCGAGCCTCGATGTCTCCTGGCGCCCGCCGGAGGGTCTCTTCGAAAGCTGTCGTCGCCCCGCCAATGTCGCCGGTCAAACTCAGCGCCCGAGCCAGGTTGTAGCGCAGCGAGATGCTGTCGGGTGCGAGTTCTACGCCGCGCCGGAAGTGTTCCACGGCCGTCTTGTAGTCGCCCCCCTCCGCGGCGCGCATCCCGCGCGCTTCTTCCGCGGCCGACCCGTTCAGCACGCCGCGCAGCTCCACCATCAGCGGATCCGGCGGACCGATCTGCACCGTGCCCTGCTGGCGCAGATGCGCCTCCGCCTTGGCGCCGTCTCCGAGCCCGCGGTAGGCCTGGGCGAGCGGGTAGTGGGTGATCGAGGCGCGCGGGTCCACGGCGAGCACCTGCTCGAACTGTTCGACCGCGCGCGCGTAGTCGCGTTTCGCCAGCGCCGCCTGCCCCAGGCCGTAGTGCGCCGCGGCCGTTCGCGGCGCGCCAGACAGCGCCTGATTGAAGCGCGCTTCGGCCGCATCTGGCTGGCCATGGTCGAGATACACCTTGCCGAGCCACACCAGCGCGGCGACGTCGCCAGGCGCGAGCTGCAGCGTGCGCTCGAACGCCGCGATCGCCTTGGGGCGGTCCGGCCGGTTCATGTAGACGTGCCCCAGGTAGTACGGCCAGCGCGCCTCGCCCGGCGCCAGCGCCTGCGCATGCAGGTAGCAGTTCTCCGCGGCGTTGGCGCGGTTGGCGGCGAACAGCAGGCTGCCCAGCGTCCCGTACGCCGGCGCGAGCAGGTCGGCCGGCGCCTTGTCGCCCGCGAGGCGGGTGGCGGTTTCGAACTGCGCGCTGATCTGCTGCTGGACCGACGCTTCCATCCCCGAGAGATCGGGCAGCGTGACGGGCGGGAGTGAGGCGTCGCCGGCCGCCGGGCGGCACGCGGCCAGAACGACGATGGAAAGGAGGACCCCGGCCCGGACGAGAAGCACGGGGCGATGGTAGCAAACGAAAAGGGCCCGCCTCCGGAGAAGCGGGCCCTGTGATCGGACAGGGCGGTCTGAAGACCGCCCTCTACATCCAGCCGGCTTAGAAATCGAAGGTCAGCGAGACCTTCGCCAGTCGCGGCGCGACGACGCTGGTCGGCGCCAGCCACGTGCCGTAGGTGGCGCTGGCGCCGCTGATCGTGTCGCTGTTGAGGATGTTGAACAGGTCGAGGCTCACGACCGCCTTGCGGTTCGAGAAGCGAAGGACTTTACCGAGACGCAGGTCGATCTGGTTGAACCGCGGGCCGTAGTCCGCGCCCGGCGGAAGCAGATTGAGGTTCGTCGTGCCGGCGGCGATGCCACCCGCCGGCAGGCGGCCGAGGCCGCCCTGCGCCGTCGGGCGCGACACGTCGCTGTTGGGGGCGGCGTAGACCATCGAGTACTCGATGCCCGGAATGCTCTGGAACGAGGCGCCGATCTGCACGTCGACCTTCGGGACCGTGTAGGAGCCGAGGAACTTCACCTGCGGCAGCCACTGCTGATCCATGTGGCACGAGCTGAGCGACACCGGCGAGAGGTTTCCGCTCGTCGTCAGCATCTCGACCAGTGCGTTGTTGCCCGCCTTGGCCGGATCCTGCACGTCGCAGTAGTCGGTCTGCTGATGCCCGGTGCTGAGGCCGCCCTGGAAGATGATGCCGTGCGGCAGGCGCGCGCTCAGGCCGATGTCGTACCCGAACCACTTGTCGTAGACGTTGCTGTCCGGGAACATCGTCTTCGACAGGCCCGTCAGGTTGTTGACCAGCACGCCGGGGTTCAGGTTGAAGAACTGTTGCGTGTAGAGGTCGCTCGGTAGCGGCTCGCCGCCCGCCGAGGCCGGTACGGCAGGGATCAACCCGGGCGTGATCGAGAACTGGCCGAAGTCGGCCACGGTCGCAGACGTGTTGTCGGTCACCAGGAAGTTGCCGAACTTGCGCCAGAACACGCCACCGTTGATCGAGAGGCCCGGCGTGAGCTCGTGCTGCGCGCTCACCGAGTACTCCCAGCTGTACGGCCGCTTGCCCCATCCGTAGCGCGCGTCGTCCTGCACCGCGAGGTTCGGGATGAGCGAGTTGCTGTAGAAGTTCGCGTTCGCACCAGCGGCCACGCCGCAGCTATCCACCTGGTTGTCCGCGCCGGCCGCAGTCGGCCCCTGCGCGGTGTTTCGGCTCAGGTCGCAATCCGGCACCCAGTCGTTGTCGTTGTCGATCCACGACCGCGACGACGTGAGCTGCACGTTGTAGCCCGGCTGGCTCGCCAGACCGCCGACGACCAGCGCCTGCCCGAGCACGTACTTGCCGACGTTGGCCTTGAGCGCCGTGCGGCCGTTGCCGAACAGGTCGTAAGCGGCGGCAACCTTCGGCGTCCAGTCCTTGTAGCGCGTGGTGCTGAACTTCGGCACCGTGTAGTTGCGGTTCGGCGTCAGCAGCGACGAGCCGAGATGGAACTCGGGGTTCTCGGAGAAGAACCAGTCGATGCGGACGCCGCCGCTGACCGTCAGCCGGTCCACGGTCCACTTGTCCTGCACGAACACGCCGCCTTCGCTTGTCACCTTGTTTTTGGCGTTGGTGGGGCAGTAGGGCTGAATCGACGTGTTGCCGCCGGTGATGCCGCCGTTGACCTGGCGCTGCAGCGGATCGGTGCAGCCGTCCGAGCGCAGCGTGAGGGTGGTCGGGAACGCCGTGCCGCGCGCGACCGCCGGCAGGTAGCCCGGCGTGCCAGGGGTGCCGCTCTCGGCGCGGCCCAACGTGCTGACGACGTAGCTGTACGGCACGACGGAACTCGTATCCGCCCACCGCCACGCGCCGTTCAGGTCCATGCCGGCCTTGAACGCGTGCGCGCCCGTCACGTAGGACATCGCGAAGTTGCCGCGGTAGTTCGGGTTGTGGCTCGCCGTGTCGGTGGCGCCCACGCGGCCGTGGTAGTTCTGCACGAGCTGCACGTAGCCCGGCACCTGCGTGACGGGGCTGTTGTCGGTCACGCCGACGGCGAGCGGATCGACGATGTCCGCGTCGGCGCGCCGGTTCCCCCACGTTTCCTGATGCCGCCAGAACCCTGCTTCGAGGAGCAGCCGGTTGGTCTGCGGCGCCGACCACTGGATCAGGTTGTCCGAGAACGGGAAGAAGTAGGTGGTGGCCAGCGCCTCGTGCGAGAAGTTGTTGGTGGCGTTGGTGTACTCCCGCTTCTTGTTGTTGTAGTAGAAGCCGAACTTGTTCTTCTGGTCCATCTGCCACGCCAGGCGCATGGTCTGTTCCCAGAAGTAGCCGCCGCCGCCGAGCGTCGTGAACAGATCCTTCGTCGTGTCGGGCGTGTAGACCATCGTGCCGTTGTTGAGCAGCGTCGGGCTGGTCGTACCCGGCGTAAAGTTGCGGTTCGGATAGTTGTTCGGCACGTAGTTCTCGGCCTTGGTCCAGCGCGCGGAGCCGAAGAACCACAGCTTGTCCTTGAGGATCGGGCCGCCGAAGCCGGGGTTGAAGTCGTAAACCGTCTTCAACGCGCCGGGCTGCGTGGTGAGACCGCGGCAGAAGAAGCTGTCGGCGGGCGTGCAGGCGCCCGTGGCCGGGTCGCGGGTGCCGTTCGAGTAGTTGGTGCCCTGGAACCCGCCGTTCGCAAACGAGTAGAACAGCAGCCCCTTGAACGTGTTGCCGCCGTCGCGCGGCACGTAGTTGATCTGCACGCCGCCGCCGGCCATCGAGGCGTCGGCGCCGGACGTATTCACCGTCATCTCCTGCATGGCGGTGAAGCTGGGCGAGCTGCTGAGCGACTCGCCGAACCGGATGGTGGTGGCCGCCGACAGGCCGCCGATGGTCTGGCGCTGCTCGGCCGGCTTGCCGCCGTGAATCGACAGGTCAGTGAAGGTGTCGCCCGCGGTGCCACCAACATCCTGGGAGTTGAGCGCATTGGTGTTGGCCTGACCGACGCCGCCGCCGGCGCCGAGGATGATGCCGGGCTGGAGCGCCGCCAGGTTGATGCCCAGGCGGCCGGTGGGCACCGCGTCGACGACTTCCTTGGTGACGACTCTCTGGACGCCGGCGCTGCGGACGTCGACGAGCGACGTCTGGCCGGTGACCGTAATGGTCTCAGCGATCTCGCCGACCTTCATGTCGGCGTTGATGGTGACGACGCCGTTTCCGCTGACCTCGAC
>Ga0070675_100001146_pt1 | contig 19122 bp, 22 predicted proteins | sample KBSM43metaG_FD_65343 | JGI IMG/M metagenome (GOLD analysis project Ga0070675, IMG submission 65343) | Miscanthus rhizosphere microbial communities from Kellogg Biological Station, Michigan, USA - KBS M4-3 metaG | ecosystem: Host-associated > Plants > Roots > Rhizosphere > Soil ... | reverse complement strand
CGGACGACCGGCGAACTCCGACGACGAGCGACGTATGGCTGGCCACAGTAAATGGAAGCAGATCAAGCACTACAAGGCGGCGACCGACGCGAAGCGTGGGGCGCTGTTCACGAAGCTCATCCGCGAGATCACGATGGCCGCCAAGATGGGCGGCGGCGATCCGGCCGGTAACGCGCGCCTGCGCGTCGCGATCGAGGCGGGAAAGGCGAAGTCGCTGCCGAAGGAGAACATCGACCGCGCGATCAAGAAGGGCACCGGCGAGCTCGCGGGCGAGGACATCCAGGAAGTCACCTACGAAGGCTACGGTCCTGGCGGCGTGGCGCTGATCATCGACGCGATGACCGACAACCCGACGCGCACCGTGGCCGACGTCCGGCACAAGATGTCGCGCAACGGCGGGAACCTCGGCACGCCGGGCTCGGTCGCGTTCATGTTCGAGAAGAAGGGCCAGCTCACGATCGACGCGAATCGATATACCGACGAGGATGCCACGCTCGAGGCGGCGCTCGACGCCGGCGCCGAGGACTTTCGCCGCGACGACGAGGAGTACGTCGTGACGACCGATCCCGCATCGTTCCACGTCGTGAAGAGCGCGCTCGAGGCACGCGGCATCGTGCCGACGGAATCCGAGATCGCCATGGTGCCGAAGAGCACGGTGCCCGTCACCGGCGCCGACGTGGAATCGCTCCTCAAGCTGATCGAAGCGCTCGAGGATCTCGACGACGTGCAGAAGGTGTGGGGCAACTTCGAGATCGACGACGCCGAAGTGGCCAGACTCGAAGGCTGACGGCGGCACTCACCCTCACGCAGGCGGCGCGCGTGCTCGTACTCGGCATCGATCCGGGGACGGCGAACACCGGCTATGGCGTCGTCCGCGGCGGCGGGCCGGGAGTCCCCGTGCTCGTCGAGTGTGGCGTGATCCGTACGCGGGCCCGCGATCCGCTGCCGGCGCGGCTGCGCGAGATCTTCGAGGGCGTACGGGAGCTGATCGAGCGACATCGTCCCGACGCCCTGTCGGTGGAAGACGTGTTCTACGCGCGCAACGTCCGCACGACCGTCGTGCTCGGGCACGCGCGCGGCGTCATCCTGCTGGCGGCCGAGCTGGCGCAGGTGCCGGTGAACGAGATGGCGCCCGCCGAGATCAAGAAGGCCGTCGTGGGCACCGGCGGCGCGACGAAGGAGCAGGTGCAGTTCATGCTCACCCGCCTGCTCCGTCTCAAGAGCGTGCCGCAGCCGTCGGACGCCGCGGACGGTGTCGCCGCCGCGCTCGCGTGTGTCATGGGCGCGTCGCTGCCGCGCCTCGACGGTGGCGGCCGCGTGCGAGAGCCGTCGCGTCCGCGGCTCGCCGCGTCCCGGCTCTCTCCGCCGCCGAGCACGCGCCGCCCATGATCGTCCAGGTCGCCGGTACGCTGATCGCGAAGGAGCTCGATCGCATCGAGATCCTCACCGACGGGGGCGTCGCCTACGAGCTCGCCGTGCCGCTCAACGCGTACGAAGCGCTGCCGAAGCCGGGCGAGCGGTGCGCGGTGCACACCTTCCTCGTCGTGAAGGAGGACGGCTGGCAGCTCTTCGGCTTCACGACTCCGCACGAGCGGCGGGTCTTCCAGAAGGTGCTCGGCGCCAAGGGTGTCGGACCGGCGCTGGCGCTCGGGCTGCTGTCGTCGCTCACCGCCGAGCGACTCGTGCGCGCCATCCGCGAGAAGGACGTGGCGACCCTGCAGAGCGTGCCACGGGTCGGCAGGAAGAAGGCGGAGCAGCTCATCCTCGATCTCGCCGACAAGCTCGACGACCTGCAGACCTCCGGCGTGCCGTCGGGTGTGGGGCGCGGCGCGGCTCCCGGCACCGACGACGCGATTCGCGCGCTCGTGTCGCTCGGCTATTCGATGGCGGACGCCGAGAAGGCAGTGCGCGGCGTGCTCGATGGAGGCGCGAAGGGCATGTCCGCGCCGGAGCTCATTCGCGCCGCGCTGGCGCGTATCGGGGGACGCTGAGCGAACGCGCCGCGCTCACGTCAATTCCCCGACGCGCGCTCGCCGGCTGCAGCAGCTGATCGAGCGGCACTCGCGGTTCTGAACAGCATCAGCGTCAGGACCTTTCCGCCCGGCAGTTCCAGAGCGAGTCTCGACTCGCAGACGAATCCTTCGCGCGAGCCCAGCGAGGCGACTTCCGGAGCGGAGCGCAGCTCCATCGTGCCGGAAAGCGTCCGAAGGCTCTCGTAGCGCGTGGTACTCACCGCGGGCGTGCCGGCAACCGGCTCCTGGATGACGACCGAGATGCGCCCGGACGGAGCGAGCCAGCCACGCACGCGCCGGAAGAGGGCAACGGGGTCCACGTACTCGAGCAGCAGCGCCGCATGGATCAGATCGAACGGCGCGTCTGGGAGCTCGACCTCGAGGACATCCCCACACACCAGATGCACCTGCCGTCCGATGGCGGTCAGGCGAGCCTCGGCGACCTCCAGATAGCGCCGATTGATGTCCACGCCCGACGCGACGTCGGTGACAGCGGGATCGATTCCGTCGAAATCAGCGCCTGTCGTGCAGCCCAGGACCAGCAATCGCCTGGGTTCGGTGCTCCGGTACACCGACGTGAAAAGCTGCCGCAGCGCTGCCGTCTGCCCGACAGCCTCCATGTGCGACTCGTAGTCGGCGACCGGAATTCGCAGCCAGGGGTTGTCGCCGGTGACCATGAGAGTCTGCTCGACGCCAGGGTGAAGCTGATCGGCTCGATCACGCGGCCGGGATGTCGAGCGCGTGGCCCATCCCGCGACGCTTGGGGCGACGCAGCACTAACCTAAGACGCACCCGCGACTCGTGCGATCGTCGTGAGCGGCGCGGCAGCATTGACCGCGAAGGCACGCGCCGTATTCCGCGCCATTCGCCGCCTTTGGCCAGGTGGCCGGTGAATCAGCGGGACGCATGCAAGCCGAGCTCGCCGGTCCGCGCGGGGCCGCGTGGTGGCGCTCCATCGAATAGATTCGCCTAGACCTCCAGCTCCGACTCATGCTCGCTGCCCGCCGCACCGCGACGTTCACCGAATCGGTCATCCGCGAGATGACGCGCATCGCCAATCAGCACGAGGCGGTGAACCTCGCGCAGGGATTCCCCGATTTCCCGATGCCGGAGCCGATGAAGGACGCGGCGTGCGCGGCGATCCACGGGAACATCAACCAGTACGCCGTCACCTGGGGCAGCTCGGCGCTGCGCATCGCGATCGCCGAGAAGTACAGGCGATGGTACGGAATGCAGGTCGACCACGACCGCGAGGTCACGGTCACCTGTGGCGCGACGGAGGCGATGGCCGCCGTGTTCCTCGCGCTGCTCGACCCGGGCGACGAAGTGATCATCTTCGAGCCCTTCTACGAGAACTACGGCCCCGACGCGATCCTCGCGGGGGCGATCCCCAGCTTCGTGCCCCTCGAGCGGCCGCACTGGACGATCGATCTCGACCGCCTCAAGAAGGCGTTCACGAAGCGCACGAAGGCGCTCGTCCTCAACACCCCGCACAACCCGACCGGCCGCGTGATGACCCGCGCCGAGATGACGGCGATCGCCGAGTTGTGCATCAAGCACGACGTGTGGGTGATCACCGACGAGATCTACGAGCACATTCGCTACGCGGGCGAGCATCACGTCATGGCGATGTGGCCCGACATGCGCGACCGGACGATCACGATCTCCGGACTCTCGAAGACGTTCAGCTGCACGGGCTGGCGGCTCGGCTACATCGTCGCGCCGGCGGTGCAGACGGCGGCGATCCGCAAGGTGCACGACTTCCTCACCGTCGGCGCCCCTGCTCCGCTCCAGGCGGCGGGCGCGGTCGGGATGCACTTCGACGCCGACTACTTCAACCATCTCGCGCTCGACTATCGCGGCCGGCGCACGCTCCTCTGCGACGCGCTCAGCGAGGCGGGGTTCAGCTTCACGCAGCCCGAAGGCGCGTACTACGTGCTGGCCGATTTCTCGGGCCTGAGCGACATGGACGACGTGTCGTTCGCGAAGTGGATGTGCCAGGAGATCGGCGTCGCCACCGTGCCGGGCTCGAGCTTCTACTCGGATCGTTCACTCGGCAAGTCGATGATCCGCTTCGCGTTCTGCAAGAAGTACGAGACGCTGAAACGCGCGGCGGATCGGTTGGTGACGGTGAGGGCGCAGGTGTGAGGCGCGCGGAGCGCGCCGTTATCGGTTCACGGTTATCAGTTCACGGCCGGCACACCAGACTGATCACGCCGTCGCAGTTCCTGCTCGCTGACGTGAACCGATAACCGTTCACGTCTGTTCAGCGGCTCATTTTCGGGATATATTCGGTAAAGCGAATTCCGGTCACACACGGAGCCCTTATGTCCCGCCCCGAGATCACCACCCCTGAAGTCATCTCCGACGAGAGCGTCGTCGAGCTCTCGCTCAGGCCGCAGCGTCTCGAGGAGTTCATTGGGCAGCAGAAGGTCAAGGAGAACCTCCAGCTCGCCATCGATGCGGCGCTGGCGCGGAGCGAGCCGCTCGATCACGCGATCTTCTATGGGCCGCCGGGACTGGGCAAGACGACGCTCGCCGAGCTCATCGCGCGCGAGCTGCGCGTCAACATCCGAACGACGTCGGGGCCTGCGCTCGAGAAGCCGGGTGATCTCGTCGGCACGCTCACCAACCTGCGCGCGGGCGACATCCTGTTCATCGACGAGATCCATCGGCTCCGCCCGGTGATCGAGGAGTTCCTCTATCCCGCGATGGAGGACTATCGGATCGACATCCGCCTGAGCGAGGGACCGAAGGCGCAGACGATCACGATGCCGATCGAGCGGTTCACGCTCATCGGGGCGACGACGCGCTTCGGAATGCTCACCCCGCCGATGCGCGCGCGGTTCGGCATCGAGCAGCGGCTCAACTATTACTCCCCGGAAGACCTCGAGCTGATCGTGCGTCGTACGTCGGAAGTGCTCAAGGTGGAGATCGAGCCCGCCGGCGCACGCGAGATCGCGCGACGCTCGCGCGGCACTCCACGCGTGGCCAACCGCCTCCTCCGGCGCGTGCGCGACTACGCGCAGGTGCGCGCCGGCGGCGTGATCACCGAAGACGTTGCCCGGGCGGGCCTCGCGATGCTCGACGTCGATCAGTTCGGCCTCGACGACATGGACGCGCGCATCCTCAAGGCGATCATCGAGAAGTTCGAGGGCGGCCCCGTCGGCGTGTCGACGATCTCGGCGGCGATCGGTGAGGACGCGAGCACGCTCGAGGAGGTGTACGAACCCTTCCTCGTGCAGCAGGGATTCCTCCAGCGCACGCCGCGCGGACGAGTCGCGACGCCGATGGCGTACCGGCACTTCGGGTACACTCCGCCGCCGGTGGCGAGCGAACAGCCGGCGCTGTTCTAGCGCGCGGGCGCCGCGCTCGTCTTCGACGCGATCCAGTTCAGCACGATCAGGGTCGGCACGATGAACGGGAACACTCCGTACAGCGTGTCGCTTATGGAGTGCGAGTGCCGGTCGACGGCCAGGAAGACCTGCACGCAGAACACGGCGGCCAGCGCGACGACAGCGAAGCCGGGAAGCGAGACGGGCCGGTAGGTCCATCCCCATGGCGCAAACCAGGAGCGCATCGGCACCTCCGAGAAGGAGTTGAAAGTGCTTTGCGTCGTAAAGTACGGCCTCGCTCCCCGACAGCAAGGGGGCGGATCCTGAGTCAGTGCGCCGGCTTGAGCATCCCGTGCATGCCGAGCCAGCGCGCGAATTCCTCGAACCAGCCGGTGCTCGTCGTCTCCTTCGGATACATCCCGAACCCGTGTCCGCCCTGCTCGAACAGGTGGAGCTCCACCGGGCGCTTTGCCGCGATCCAGCTCTTGATGATGCCCGTCTCCCCGTTCCCGAAGAACGGATCGTCGGCGGCGACCGCGACGAACATCGGCGGCGCATCGGCCGGAACGGTCATCGCGGCGACCGGTCCGTAGATGTTGCCGATGAAGGCAGGCTTCGCGTCCTGACCGGCAAGGGCTGTGGTCAGCGTCAGCATGGCGCCGGCAGAGAAGCCGACCATGCCGATGCGGTTCGGATCGACGTGCCATTCCCCGGCGCGTTTGCGGATCAGGGCAAAGGCGGCGCGTGCGTCCTCGAGCTGCGGAGCGATGCTCGCCGCCATCGCGTCGGGCGTGGATGGTCTGGGCGGCCGCGCGGCCGCGCCCGAGAACATCGCTTTCATGGAATTCTCGAAGCCGGGCATGTCCGCCGGCGTCTGCACGAGCCGGTACTTCAGCACGAATGCGGCGACACCCTTGGCGGCGAGCGCCTTGGCGACGTTCGATCCCTCGTTCTCCATCGAGAGAGTGCGGAAGCCGCCGCCGGGCGCCACCACCACCGCGGCCCCGGACGCGTTGGACGGATCCGGCAGATAGGGAGTCAGCGTGGCGACGGTGACGTTGCGCGCGAAGAGGCTTCCGTACTGGCTGTGCCAGGACTCCGTTGCCGTCGCGCCGGGAAGCGGCCCGGTTCCGAGCTCGATCGCGTTGGGCTGCGCCGGCGTCGGAACCGGCGTCATCTTGTCCCTCTGGGCGAGCGCCGGCGCAGCCAGCACACACGTCGCCGCGATGCTCACGGCGGTGAACCGTCCGATGCGCAACATTGGATTCATATCCGATCCCTCGTGAGTGTTCCGGTGCCCGGCTCGGCGGGTTGGCGGCGAACAATATGAGATGCTCCCGTCGCCTTTCACAGGGTGGCCAATCGATGTCACGTGACTTCCGGGCGCTCGCGCACCTGCCGGCTATCTTCACACGATGCCGCTCGGCCTCCGTACCTCCGACTACGACTTCGACCTCCCGGAGGAGCTCATCGCGCAGGCGCCGCTCGAGCGGCGCGACGCCAGCCGGCTCATGGTCGTGCACCGCGCGACCGGCTCCATCGAGCACAAGCGGTTCACCGACCTCGCCAACCTACTCGAGCCGCCCGACCTGCTCGTCGTCAACCGCTCTCGCGTCGTGCGCGCGCGGCTGCTCGGTCGGCGCTTCGGCTCCGGCGCGCGGGCGGAGATCTTCCTGCTCTCCCCGCTCGGCGGCGACCGATACGAGGCGCTCGTCTCTCCGGGCGGAAAGCTGAAGCCCGGCCGCACGGTGGAGATCGCGCCGGGGTTCACCGCCGACATCCTCTCCGTCACCGAGCGGCGCACGCGCGTCGTCCAGCTCACCGCCGAATCCTCGTCGGTGGAGCAGGCGATCGAGGCGCACGGCCACATCCCGCTGCCGCCGTACATCACGCGTATGGACGAGGCGTCCGACGTCGAGCGCTACCAGACGGTCTACGCGCGCGAGGCAGGCTCCGTCGCCGCGCCCACGGCGGGGCTGCACTTCACACCCGAGCTGCTCGCCGCGATCGCCGAGCGCGGCGTGAATCGCGCCGAGGTCGTGCTGCACGTCGGCGCCGGGACGTTCAAGCCGGTCGAGGTGGAGGATCCGGCGCAGCACGTGATGCACGAGGAGCGCTACACGATCCCCGAGCTCACCGCCGACGCGCACGCCGGGACGCGCGCCGAGGGTGGTCGCGTGTGGGCGGTGGGGACGACGACGGTGCGCACGCTGGAGAGCGCCGTCGACGACGCCGGGCACGTGCGCGCCGGCAGCGGCGAGACGCGCATCTTCATCCGGCCGCCCGCGCGCCTCCGCGCCGTCGACGCCGTGGTGACGAACTTCCACCTCCCGCGATCGACGCTGCTCATGCTGGTCGCGGCGGTGGCCGGCTACGACCTGACGATGCGCGCGTACCGGGAAGCGATCGCCGAGCGGTATCGCTTCTATTCGTACGGCGACGCGATGGCGATCGTCTGACCGCGAGCGACGTGAGCTTCGACTTCACTCTCGACACGACGTCCGGCGCCGCGCGCGCCGCGCGGTTCGACACGCCGCACGGCGTCGTCGAGACACCCGCGTTCATGGCGGTGGGCACGCTCGCCACCGTGAAGGCGCTCGACCCCCGCGACCTGCGCGCCATGCACGCGCAGATGATCCTCGCCAACGCGTATCACCTGCATCTGCGTCCGGGCGATGAGCTCGTGCGCGAGCTGGGCGGGCTGCACGAGTTCATGCAGTGGGACGGGCCCATCCTCACGGACTCGGGTGGCTTCCAGGTCTTCTCCCTCGAGGGGCTGCGCACGGTCGACGAGGACGGCGTCGACTTCCGCAGCCACCTCGACGGGTCGAAGCGGCGCTTCACGCCGGAGAGCGTGATGCGCATCGAGCGGAACCTCGGCGCCGACGTGATCATGCAGTTCGATCACGTGATCCCCGGGCAGAGCGACGAGGGCGCGGCGCGCGACGCGAGCGAGCGGAGCCTGCGCTGGCTCGCGCGCTGTCACGCCGAGTTCGAGCGACTCGTGCGCGAGGATCCAATCCCCGGGGGCCGCGAGCAGGCGCTCTTCCCCATCGTGCAGGGAGGCATCCACGCCGCGCTGCGCCGCGAGGCCGCACACGCCGTGCGCGCGATGGGCGACTGGCACGGCTACGGCATCGGCGGGCTGTCGGTGGGCGAGGCGAAGCCCGACATGTACCGCATCCTCGAAGAGGTGCACCTCGCGCTGCCACACGACCGACCGCGCTATCTCATGGGCGTCGGCTTCCCCGAGGACCTCGTGGAGGGGGTGCGGCGAGGCGTCGACCTGTTCGACTGCGTCGCGCCGACGCGGATGGGACGCAACGGCGCCGTGTTCACGCGCGACGGTCGACTGAACATCAAGCGCGCCGAGTTCCGCGCGGACCGCCGCCCGATCGACGCGGAGTGCGACTGCGCCTGCTGCACGCGCTACTCACGCGCATACGTCCGCCACCTGTTCCTGGCCGACGAGATCCACGGCCTGCGCCTCCTCTCCCTGCACAATGTACATTTCCTCGTGTCGCTGATGCGGGAGGCGCGCGCGTCCCTGCTCCGCGGCACCTTCGACGGCTGGAGCGACGCATGGCTCCAGCGCTACCACTCTCGCACCGAACCGGCTCCGGCATGATGCACTCGGCCATACTCCCCGCTCTCCTCGTCCTGCAGGCCGGCGGTGGTGGCTTCGGATCGATGTCGCCGTTCTTGATCCAGGTGACGCTGATCCTGGCGATCTTCTACTTCTTCCTCATCCGGCCTCAGTCCCAGCAGAAGAAGAAGCACGAGGAGGCGCTGCGCGCGATCAAGCGCGGAGACCAGATCGTCACCTTCGGCGGGATCGTCGGCGAGGTGGTGCACATCAAGGAGATCGCCACCGGCGAGGGCGCGACCGCGCGCCCGATGGAGGACCAGATCACGATCAAGTCCGCCGAGTCGCGACTGGTCGTCGAGCGCGGCAAGATCGCGCGCATCGTCGGCGGCACGAGCACGCCAGGACCGAAGGAGTGAGCGGGCTCCCGTGAGCATTCTCGACATCCGCGTCCTCGGCGATCCGATCCTGCGCCAGAGCACGGTGCCCGTGAAGGAGATCACGGCCGAGCTGCGCACGCTCGTCGCCGACATGTTCGAGACGATGCACCACGCGCGCGGGATCGGGCTCGCGGCTCCGCAGGTCGGCCGCACCGAACGATTGGCCGTGATCGAGATCGACGGCGAGCCGCTCGTCGTCATCAACCCCGAGATCCTCGAGACGTCTGGCAAGACGAAGGCGGAGGAGGGCTGCCTCTCGATCCCCGACATCTACGCCGACGTCGAGCGACCGAAGGACGTCGTCGTGCGCGCGATGGATCTCGAGGGGAAGACGTACGAAGTGCAGGCGACCGAGCTGCTCGCGCGCTGTCTGCAGCACGAGATCGACCACCTCGACGGCAAGCTGTTCCTCGATTACCTGAGCGTCCTCAAGCGCACGGCGGCCCTCACGAAGTGGAAGATGCACCAGGACCGGTATCCCGGCTTCATCCGCCACACGGCGCTCGAGACGCCGGAGGAGCGCGAGCGGCACAAGCATCCGGAGGAGGAGCTGTAGCGTGCGCGTGCTCTTCTGGGGCACGCCCGAGTTCGCGACCGCACCGTTGCGGGCGCTGCTCGGCGAAGGGTTCGAGGTCGTCGCCGTCGTCACGCAGCCCGACAAGCCGGTGGGGCGCTCGCGCTCCGAGCTGCGCGCGTCGGCGGTGAAGGAGGTCGCACTGCGCGAAGGCCTCCCCGTCCTCCAACCCGACAAGCCACGGGGCGACGAGTTCCTGGCCCAGCTTCGCGAGCTCGCGCCGGACGTGAGCGTCGTCGTCGCCTACGGGCACATCCTCCCGAAGGCCGTGATCGACCTGCCGCGGCTCGGGACGCTGAACATCCACGCCTCGCTCCTGCCGGCTCTGCGCGGCGCGGCGCCGATCCAGGCGGCGATCCGCGACGGGCTCGGCGAGACGGGAGTGACGATCATGCAGATGGTCCCCGCGCTGGACGCGGGACCGGTCCTGCATCAGGTGCGCACGCCGATCGTCGAGGACGAGACCGCGGGGGAGCTCGCGCTGCGGCTGAGCGAGCTCGGCGCGGCGGCATTGATCGAGGCCCTGGCCCTGATGGAGCTCGGCCTGGTGAAACCCGAACCGCAGGACGACTCGGCGGCGACCTATGCGGCGAAGCTCACCCGAGAAAGCGCACAGGTGGACTGGACGGCGAGCGCCCACGAGGTGGGCCGCCACATCCGCGCGTACGATCCCAAGCCCGGAGCATGGGCACGCCTTCGCGGCGCCGAGGTGAAGCTGTTCGGGGCGCGGGTCGCACCGCGCGGCACGTCGCATGGCGCCGGCGAGGTGCTCGCGATCGACGAGGTCGGCATGCTCGTGGCGTGCGGCGGCGGAGCTGTACGCGTGGCCGTCGTCCAGCCGGCGGGAAAGCGGCGCCTCAACCCCGCGGAGTGGGCCAATGGGCGCGGGGTGGCCGTCGGGGACCGGTTTGACACTGCCCAGACGGGCGCTGCGTAGGGCTCGAGGCGAGCTGGTGAGTTGAATGGGGTGAGTTGGTTAGTTGAATAGCTGGTGAGCTGGTCGGTTGGTTGGTGCATCGAACTGCACTGGCCACTCGACCAGCGTACGACCTCCACTCGTGGGCTCCAGGCCGGTTGTGTCAGGGCCGTTCAGTTCACTAGCTCACCGACAGACTCACTAGCTATCCAACTCACCAACTCACCAGGTCCAGCTCCCTAGCCCGCCTCACCAGCCCGCATGCCAGACGTAGAGCCCCTCCCCGTCATCCATGCGGTGACGAGCGACGAGATCGTCCTGCGCGACGATTTCATCGACGTCGCCTGCGCGGTGATGGCCGCCCTCGGTCCGCGAGGCGCGCTGCATCTCCGGGCCGGCCGCATCAGCGGCGCGCGGCTGCAGACGCTGGCCGGCGGCCTGGAGGCGGCGCAGGCGATCACCGGCGCCTGGCTCATCGTCAACGATCGGATCGATCTGGCGCTCGGCGCGCGGGCACGCGGCGCGCAGCTCACCAGCCGCTCGCTGCGCGTCGCCGATGCGCGGCGCGCCGCCCCGAGTCTCGCGCTCGGCGCGAGCGTGCACTCGCTCGAGGAGGCGCGCGTCGCCACGAGCGAGGGCGCGAATTGGCTCGTGGCGGGCCACGTCTTCGCCACCTCGACGCATCCCGGTGAGGAAGGGCGCGGCCTCCCGTTCGTGCGCGCGCTGGCCGCGGCGGTGACGATCCCGATCGTCGCGATCGGCGGCGTGCGTCCGGAGCACTGCCGCGTGCTGCGTGCGGCGGGCGCGTACGGGCTCGCGGTGATCCGCGGGATCTGGGACGCGCCGAATGCCGAACACGCCGCGAGCGACTATCTTTCGGCGTATGACGACGCCGCTGGTACATGAGCCGTCGACCCTCGCGTTGACGGTGAACGGAGACCCGCGATCGGTCGCGGCGGGCACCTCCCTCTCCGACTTCCTCGCCTCGCTGAAGCTCGATCCGCGTCTCGTCGTGGTCGAGCACAACCGCACGATCCTGCGGGACCGCGACGCGTACCCGTCGATCGCGCTCGCCGACGGGGACATTCTCGAGATCGTGCACTTCGTCGGGGGCGGCTGAGATGACCGCCTCGGTCGCCCTGTCACCGGAGCTGGACACCAGATTCGAGATCGGTGGGCGCGAGTTCCGCTCGCGGCTGATGGTCGGCACGGGCAAGTACGCCTCGAACGCGCAGATGATCGCGGCGATCGAGGCGTCGGGCGCCGAGGTGGTGACGGTCGCCGTGCGGCGCGTGGACCTCGACCGCACGAAGGACGAGGGGATCCTGTACCACCTCGATCCGCAGCGGTTCATGCTGCTCGCCAACACCGCGGGCTGCTTCACGGCCGACGACACGATCCGCTACGCGCGGCTCGCGCGCGCGGCGGGGTTCAACGAGTGGGTGAAGCTCGAGGTGATCGGCGATCAGCAGACGCTGCTCCCCGACGCCGCGGCGACGATCGAGGCCACGCGTGTGCTCGCCGCCGAAGGGTTCAAGGTGATGGCGTACACCAACGACGATCTGATCAGCGCGCTGCGGCTCGAGGATGCGGGGGCGGTATGCGTGATGCCGCTCGCGTCGCCGATCGGATCCGGGCTCGGCATGCTCAACGAGTTCGCCATCCGCACGATCAAGCATCGGCTGAGCGTACCGGTCATCGTCGACGCCGGGGTGGGCACCGCGTCCGATGCGGCCATCGTGATGGAGCAGGGCGTGGACGGCGTGCTGATGAACACGGGGATCGCCGCGGCGCAGGATCCCGTGCGCATGGCCACGGCGATGCGGCTCGCCGTCGACGCGGGCCGCCTCGCCTATCTCGCCGGCCGCATGCCGCGCCGCGAGATCGCGGTGCCGTCGTCTCCCACGACGGGGATGCTCGACCGGTGAGCGACGCCGGGCGCCCCGCGATGGCGGTGCGTGGCGCCGTGACGGAGGCACGCGGTGCTGCCGCCGACGTGCTGACCGATCTTCGCGGCGGCGAGCTGCTCGACAGCGCGTTCGATCGGCGCACGGTCAAGCTGGATCCGCGCGACCGGCGGTGGACGCGCGAGCTCGTGTTCGGGATGCTGCGCCAGCGCAGCTGGCTCGACGCGCTGCTCGACGACCGCGTGCGCGGCGGCCTCGCGAAGCTCGATCCCGATCTGATCGACCTCCTGCGACTCGGCGCGTATCAGCTTCTCTCGATGGGCAGCGTCCCGGCGTACGCCGCGATCGGGCAGACGGTGGAGCTCACCAAGCGCCGGCACGGCATCGGTGCGAGCAAGCTGGCCAACGCGGTCCTGCGCCGGCTCGACCGCGAGCGCGATCGGCTCGCCGTGGCGACGCCGGAGGATCCCGTGGAGGCGCTCGCGCTGCAGCACTCGCACCCGCGCTGGCTCGTGGCGCGGTGGATCGCGCGCTGGGGCGCGGACGAGACGCGGCTCCTCCTCGAGGCGAACAATCGCGAGGCGCCGCTGGTGGCGCGCCCGTATCACGTCGTGCGCGAGCAGCTCGAGGCGATGTTCGAGGGCGCGGGCGTGTCCGTGACGGACGCGCCGCTCGTGCCCGACAGTCTCGTGCTCACGGCCGGCGTCGGCGCGATGACCGAGCTGGGGGCGTTCAAGCAGGGACTCTTCCACCTGCAGGACCCGGCGTCCACGCTCGTCACGCGCTACGCAGCCATCGCGCCCGGTGCACGCGTGGCGGACCTCTGTGCCGCGCCGGGCGGCAAGACGCTCGAGCTGGCGCGCACCGCGGGCACCGTGTTCGCCGGCGACGCGTCGTTCGCGCGACTCGCGCGCGTGCGCGAGAACGTGCGCCGGCTCGACGCGAGCAACGTCGTGCCGTTCGTCGGCGACGCACGCTTCCCCGCCGTGCGCGGAATGGACGCCGTGTTGATCGACGTACCGTGCACGGGCACGGGCACCTTCCGTCGGCACCCCGACGCGCGCTGGCGCCTCAAGGTCAGCGACCTCGCCGTGCTCCCCGCGATGCAGCGCTCGATCCTGCGCGCCGCGTCCACCGCCGTGCGCCCGGGTGGCCTGCTCGTGTACAGCACCTGCTCGCTCGAGACCGAGGAGAACGACGCCCAGATCGAGAGCTTCCTCTCCGACAACCCGGACTGGCGGCTCGAGCCTCCGCCCGAGGGAGCGGTGCCGGCGGCCGTGCTCGACGCGGGACGGCTCCGCGTGCTCCCGCAGCGTCACGGCACCGACGGGGCGTTCGCGGCGAGACTGCGCCGGTCCGATTCCACGTCCGCATGACTTGGCGCGTACGTTTCCGCAAATCGCTCGTCTATCTCGTCGCCTGCGTGGCGGGGTTCTCGCTCGCCTATCTGCTCGTCGCGTTCGTCATCTTTCCCGCCGGCGTGATCCCGCGCGACGTGAAGGTGCCCAACGTCACGGGGCTGGGGTTCGACGAGGCCGCGCAGCGACTGGCGCAGGCAGGCTTCAAGACCGAGCAGGGCGAGCAGCGCTACAACAACTCCGCACCGAAGATGACCGTCCTCGAGCAGTCGCCACCGCCGGGCTCGCGGGAAGGGATCGGCGCCAAGGTCACCCTCGTCGTGAGCGGTGGCCAGCGCATGGTGACCATCCCCACCGTCGCCGGGATGACGCGCATCGAAGCGCAGGTGCTGCTGGAGAAGGAGGGGTTCGACGTCGGCGACGTGCAGCAGGCACAGAGCAACTCGCCGCCCGGCACCGTGATCGGCACGCGGCCCGCCGCCGGCTCGGCGGTGAGCACGCCGTCGACGGTGTCGATCGTGGTGAGCGGCGGCGCGCCGGCTCCGACGATGCCCGACCTCATGGGCCGCGAGGTCGGCGCGGCGCGTCAGGTGCTCACGCAGCTCGGCGTGAAGAGCGTGACCATCATGCGGGAGCAGAACAACCTCGGAACGCCGGGCACCGTGATCGGGCAGTCGCCGGTGAACGGAGCGACGCTCGCACCGGGCTCCACCGTCACGCTGCGCGTCGTCGCCGAGCCTGCACCGCCGCCGACCGAGCCCGCGCAGGAGCCGGCGCCGCAGCCAGTGCCTCCGCCGGTGCAGCAGCCATGAGCACCGCACGCATCGCGCCCTCGGTGCTCAGCGCCGACTTCGCCCGCCTCGGGGACGAGGTCGCGATGCTCGAGCAGGCGGGCGCCGACTGGATTCACGTCGACGTGATGGACGGCCGCTTCGTTCCCAACCTCACCTTCGGCGCGAAGGTGATCGAGACGCTGCGCCGCCGGACCGCGCTGCCCCTCGACGTGCACCTCATGGTCGTCGAGCCGGAGCGCTACTTCGACAGCTTCGCCGCCGCCGGTGCGACGGGGATGACGATCCACGTCGAGGTGGCGCCGCATCTCAACCGACAGCTCGCGCGCATCAGAGAGCTCGGCTGCTCGGCCGGCGCGGCGATCAACCCGTCGACTCCACTGACCGCGGTCGAGGAAGTGCTGCGCGACATCGATCTCCTGCTGGTGATGTCGGTGAATCCGGGGTTCGGCGGGCAGGCGTTCATCGACGGCTCGGTGGAGAAGGTCGCGCGCGCGCGCCGCATGCTCGACGCGGCGGGCTCCGGCGCGTCGCTGGAGGTGGACGGCGGCATCAACCGCGAGACGATCGGCGCCGTGTGGCGCGCCGGCGCCGACACCTTCGTCGCCGGCAACGCGGTGTTCTCGGCCAGCGATCCGAGCGCCGAGATCGCGGCGCTGCGCGCCCGCTGCGCGCACGAGGCATGACGGGGCTACGATGATGACTCAGCGTCAGCAGTGGGGAATCGTCGCCGGCATCGTGCTCCTGCTCGCCGGCGTGCTCGCCGCGGGAGTGCACTTCCTCGGCGACGAGCTGTTTCCCGTGTCGGTCGGCTCGAAGGCGCCGCCGATCGAAGGCATCACACTCGACGGCAAGAAGACCCCGAAGACGCTCGCCGACTATTCGGGCAAGGTCGTGCTGCTCAACGTGTGGGCCACCTGGTGCGAGCCGTGCCGGGTGGAGATGCCGAGCATCGAGAAGCTGCACAAGGAGTTCGGTACGCAGGGGCTCGCCGTCGTGGCGATCAGCGTGGACGATCCGGGCGCGGAGCAGCGCATCCTCGACTTCGTCAAGGAATACGGGCTCACGTTCGAGGTGCTGCACGACCCGCGACAGGTCACGACCCGCCACTACCAGATCACCGGCTATCCCGAGACGTTCATCATCGCGCGCGACGGCACGATCCGGCGAAAGCTCATCGGCGCCGCGAACTGGAGCTCGGACGCCAATCGTGCCCTGATCCGTGAGCTGCTCGGCGTCTCCGCGGGCAGCGTCCACGTCCCGGCGGGCGCGGCGCCCGGCGGGGACGCGCCCGACTCCCTGACGCTGAACGGCGCAGCGAAGCCCGCAGGGTGATGTCGGCTCAATCAGCGACGAGGACCACGTGGCGGCTTCGCCTGCGCGAGATCGCCACCGAGCGCCTCGGCCTCAAGGCGATCGCGCTGCTGATCGCGATTCTGCTCTGGCTCGTCGTCTCGGCGCGCCAGCCGACCGAGACGCTCGTGCGCGTGCGCGTGCTGCCGGTGCTCGACAGCACCCTCGTGCTCGTCGCCGGCACCACCGAGGTGCACGCGCTGGTGGCCGGACGTGCGGCGGACCTCGTGAAGCTCACCACCGAGCCGCCGATCGTCCGGCGCAGCGTCGGCGGCGACGCGCCCGACACGCTGGTGCTCGACCTCACCGTCGCGGACGTGCACGTTCCGCCGGAGCTGGCCGATCACGTGCGCGTACTCGACGTCCAGCCGCGGAGCATCACCCTCCGGTTCGAGACTCGCGCGTCGCGTCGCGTGCCGATCGTGAACGACGGACGCGTCGTCGTGCGGACGGACAGCAGCGTCCCGACGAGCGGCGATCTCGTGTTCGACCCGAAGGCGGTCAGGATCACGGGTCCCAGACGCATCGTGCGCCGGCTGAGCGGGATCCATCCCCATGCGCTCGCGATCGCGATGAACGACACGATGCCGCACGTGGCGGATCTCGATACCACGGGGATCGGCGTGGAGGTGCAGCCGGCGCAGGTGAAGGTGCAGTGGCGGGGCACGGCGACGAGCATGCCGGTCGCGCCCGCCGACACGACCGTCGCGGCGCGACCGTGAGTTCCGCCGTATGACGCGCATCCTCGGGATCGAGACGTCGTGCGACGAGACGTCGGCGTCGGTGATCGAAGGCTCGGGGGACGACGTGACGATGCAGTCGCTCGTCATCCTCTCGCAGGACGTACATCGCGTCTTCGGTGGCGTCGTCCCCGAGATCGCGTCGCGGCAGCACCTCACGGCGATCGTTCCCGTCGTGACTCGCGCGCTGGCCGACGCCGGCACCACGCTGGACGCGATCGACGCCGTCGCCGTGACGCATGCGCCCGGTCTCGTCGGCGCGCTGCTCGTCGGCGTGAGCTTCGCCAAGGCGATCGCCTTCGGACGCGGGATCCCGTGCCTGGGCGTGCATCACATGGAAGGCCACCTCTTCGGCACCGCGCTCGAGCACCGCGACGCCGTGCCTCCGTTCACGGCGCTGCTCGTGTCCGGCGGTCACACGATGCTCGTCGACGTGCCGGAGTGGGGACGCTACGAGCTGCTCGGCCGTACGCGCGACGACGCGGCGGGAGAGGCGTTCGACAAGGTCGCCAAGCTGCTCGGGCTGCCCTACCCCGGCGGTCCACACGTCGAGCGGCTCGCCGCCACGGGAGACCCGTCGCGCCTGCGCTTCGCGCGTCCGATGCTGCGTCGCGACCAGCGTCCGGGCGACGCCGAGTTCTACGACTTCTCGTTCAGTGGCCTCAAGACGGCGGTGCTCAACGCCGTGCGCGGCGGCACGGCCGACGACCATCCGCACATCGCGCGCGCCTTCCACGAGGCGATCGTCGACACGCTCGTCGAGAAGACGGCCCGTGCCGTCGAGCAGCACGGACGGACGCGGGTCGTGCTCGGCGGCGGCGTGGCCGGAAACCGCACGCTCGTCGCGGCGATGCGTCAGCGCATGAAGCGGCTGCGCGCCGAGGTGTTCGCGCCGAGCGCGCGCATCGCGACGGACAACGCGGCGATGATCGCGCGGGCGGGGCTCTTCCACTTCGAGCGCGGCGCTCGGGCGCCGCTCGACCTCAACGCGTTCGCGACCCTTCCGCTTCCCGGCCTCGTGCACGCATGAACCTGCCGCATCCGATCGTCCACCATCCCTTCGTCATCGCGCTCGGACCACTGCAGCTCACCGGGTTCGGCATCGCGATCCTGATGTGCTTCGTCGTCGGCCAGGCGGTGGCGCAGTACGAGCTGCGTCGGCGCGGACACGACGCGGAGCCGGTCAACGACATGGTGTTCGCCGGCGTCATCGCGGGACTCCTCGGCGCGAAGGCGTACTACGTCCTCGTGCTCGGAAACTGGAACGCCGTCTTCGACCGGGGCGGCTTCGTATTCTGGGGCGGCTACTTCCTCGGCTCCATCGCCGTGCTCACCGTCGTGGTGTTGAAGCGGTTCGGCATTCGCCGGATGATGGACGTCGGCGGCCCCGCGAGCGCGGCGGCATACGCCGTGGGGCGCACGGGATGCTGGGCCGTCGGCGACGACTACGGCCGGCCGTGGCGCGGATTCCTGGCGGTGGCGTTCCCACAGGGTGCCCCACCGTCGACGGCGGGAGTGATGGCGCGCGAGTTTGGCATCCCGCTGCCCCCGGGCACCGGGCCGACGACGGTGCTGTCCGTCTATCCCACCCAGCTGTACGAGGTGGCGATGGGCCTCGCGATGTTCGGCATCGTCTGGCGACTCCGCGACCACAAGCACGCCGAGGGATGGCTGTTCGGCGTCTACGCCGTGCTCGCCGGCATCGAGCGGTTCATCGTCGAGTTCTACCGCGCCAAGGACGATCGACTGGTGTACGGGCTGACGTACGCGCAGCTGATCGCGCTGGCGTTCGTCGTATTCGGCGTCGCCTGGATGGCTGCGTTCTGGCGTGTGCGCGAAGGGTGGCCTGGGATCTACGGGTCGAAGTCGGCACCGGAGGCTGCACCCGCACCCGCGGCGTAACTGCGTTGAGGTTCGGCGGTCGGTCGCGAGCATTCCACTCGTCGTCGCGCACTGGCTTACACGCTGCGAGCCTCGCGCTGCGCGCGAGTCTCTTGCTACGCCAGAACGCTCCTCCTCGCGGAACGCTCACGCCCTCCCCACGAGTATCCAACTCGGGACGCCGTTGGATCGCGCACTCTTTCTAGCTTCGGGCGCGCCCGTCCCCCCG
>Ga0070675_100001145_pt1 | contig 19138 bp, 17 predicted proteins | sample KBSM43metaG_FD_65343 | JGI IMG/M metagenome (GOLD analysis project Ga0070675, IMG submission 65343) | Miscanthus rhizosphere microbial communities from Kellogg Biological Station, Michigan, USA - KBS M4-3 metaG | ecosystem: Host-associated > Plants > Roots > Rhizosphere > Soil ... | reverse complement strand
CCGACGATGCCGTCCGCATCCGGGATCGCCGCGAGCACGCCGTGGGCCGCGAGCAAGGCTTCGGCGGTCCCGGGTAGGAGTTCGACCGGGAGCCCGATCTCGGCAAGCCGCGCGATGAAATCGGGACCGTTACTGGCGTCGCGGACCGCCGCGGTTGCGACGGTGCGCAACTTCACCACGCCCATATCCTGCGCGAGGCGGCGGAAACGCTTGAGCGCCGCAAGCGTGCGATCGACCGCTTGTGCATCGAGCAACCCGGTCTTGCCCAGGCCCTTGCCCAGCCCGGCCATGATCTTCTCGTTGAACAGTATCGAGGGAATGCGCCCCTCGCCCTCGTAAATGACGAGGCGGACCGAGTTGGATCCGATGTCGATAATACCGATCGGCTCGCCGACCAGCTGCGCGTCGTGCTTGGTTAAGTTTGTCGCGCGCATCCGGGAGCGATGTTTAGCCGGGAACGCGCCTGCCGCCAATGGCATGTGGAGCAGTCGGTCGACGATGCGCGATGCCATGTTTCGGCCTCAACCGATCAGCCGAGACCGATCAAGCGCGAGGCGGACGATGCGTGCGCCCGCCGGGCCGGGTCGGGCGCGGCTGAAAGCGCGGTCCGCCTGGGCGCGCGCCGGCGTTCGGCCCACGGGGCCCACCTCCACCCTGCGGCGGCGCTTCGGAAGGTTCGATCCGCACGTCACCATCTTCTTCGTTCGCGGTGCGCTTCAGCGCCGCCTGGAAGCGGCCGGCGGCGGCGCGCGGGATCTGGAAACGGGTTTCGTCCGTTCCGATCCGGATCGCGCCGACATCCTGCTTGGTGATGTGCCCGCGGCGGCAGAGCAAAGGCAGCAGCCAGCGCGGATCGGCATTGTTGCGCCGACCGATATTGATGCTGAACCAGACGATATCCTCGAAGCCCGCACGCGGACCTTCGGGGCGGACAGGCCGCTGGGCCCCGCCTTCGAGCAATTCCTCAGCGGCGGGCAGCTTCGCGCGGTGCGCACGCACCAGCATCGCGGCAATTTCGAGCGGATCGCGCTCGGCGAGCAAGTCGGCGCCGAGCGCCATATCCTCTTCGTCGAGCTCGACCGGCTCGCTCAAGGTCGTGAGCAAGCGCTTGCGATCGGCGGCGGCGATTACTGCCTGCGTAGGCAGGTCGATCCATTCGGCCTGTATCTTGGCGTCGCGCAGCAGGCCTTCGACCCGACGGCGGCGCATGAAAGGCACGATCAGGGCGGCGACGCCCTTCTTGCCCGCGCGGCCGGTGCGTCCTGAACGATGCTGTAATGCCTCGGCATCACGCGGCAGCTCCACATGGATAACCAACGACAGCGACGGGAGATCGATACCCCGCGCGGCAACGTCAGTCGCGACGCAGACGCGGGCGCGGCGATCGCGCAGCGCCTGTAGCGCATGGTTACGCTCGCTCTGGCTATGCTCGCCCGACAGAGCGACCGCGGCGAAACCGCGTTCGACCAAGCTGGCATGGAGGCGGCGCACCGCCTCGCGCGTCGCGCAGAACAGGATCGCCGTATCCGGCTCATGCAGGCGGAGCAGGTTCACCGCCGCATTTTCGATATCCGAGGGTGCGACCGCGAGCGCCTGATAGGTGATGTCGCCATGGCCGCGCTCGGCGCCCACCGTGGAGATGGTGAACGCATCACGCTGATAACGCCGCGCAAGCGCAACGATCGGCTTCGGCATCGTCGCCGAGAAGAGCAAGGTGCGCCGGCCTTGCGGGGTGGCGTCGAGGATTTCCTCGAGCTCCTCGCGGAAACCCATGTCGAGCATTTCGTCGGCTTCGTCGAGGATGACTGCCTTGAGGCCGGACAGATCGAGTGCCCCGCGTTCCAGATGATCGCGCAGGCGGCCGGGTGTGCCGACGACGATGTGCGTGCCGTACGAAAGCTGCCGGCGTTCGCGCGACGGGTCCATGCCACCCACGCAGGTCGATACCCGCGCGCCGGCCTTGGCGTAGAGCCATTGCAGCTCTTTCGCGACCTGGAGCGCCAGTTCACGGGTCGGCGCGATCACCAGGGCACGCGGCAGGCCTGGCGGCGAGAGGCGATCACCATCGAACAATTGCGGGGCGATGGTCATGCCAAAAGCTACCGTCTTGCCGGAGCCGGTCTGCGCGGAAACGATAAGATCGCGGCCATCGGCTTCAGTTTCGAGGACGGCGGCCTGGACGGCGGTGGGCGTGGCATAGCCGCGCTCGGTCAACGCCTCGGAGAGGGGCGCGGGTAATCTACTAAAGGGCATGGCGCCTAAATGGTCGTTTAGGCTCCGACCGCAAGGGAAAAGAGGGTTAGGAGGCACAAAAGCCCTCTCCTTTTGCGGGAGAGGGGGCTATCCCCGCTTGAATGTCAGCCGCGGCACCGACCCCGAGCCCTTGAGCGCCTGACCGCGACCCGAGAGCGATGGATTGGTCATGAAGTAACGGTGCAGGTTGAATGGCCGCTTGCCCGGCGCGATCCGCTCATAACTCCCATCGGGATGGAGGCGCCAGCTCTGCTCGTCGTCGATCAGATTGGCCACCATCACCTGGTCGAGCACCTGCGCATGCACGGTCGGATTCTCGATCGGCAGCAGATATTCGACGCGCCGGTCGAAATTACGCGGCATCCAGTCGGCGGACGAGATGAACAATTTGGCGCCGGGATTGGGCAATTCCTCGCCATTGCCGAACGCCATGATGCGGCTGTGCTCGAGGAAACGGCCGATCACTGACTTGACGCGGATATGCTCGCTCAACCCCGGCACCCCGGGGCGCAGGCAGCAAATACCGCGCACGACCAGATCGATTTCCACGCCGGCCGCGCTCGCGCGATACAATTTTTCGATGATCGCCGGGTCGACCAGGCTGTTCATCTTGGCCCAGATCGCCGCCGGGCGTCCGGCACGAGCATGATCGATCTCGGCATCGATCATTTCCCCCAACTTGTCGCGTAGGCCCAACGGGGAGAGCGAGAGCAATTCCAGCCCCGCCGGCTCAACGTAACCAGTGATATAGTTGAACAATTGGGCTGCATCGCGCCCCGCGCGCGGATCAGCGGTGAAGAAGCTCAGATCGGTATAGATGCGCGCGGTGATCGGGTGATAATTGCCCGTCCCGAAATGGACATAGCTGCGGAACATGTCGCCTTCGCGCCGGACGACCATCGACACTTTTGCGTGCGTTTTCCAGTCGATGAAACCGTAGACGACCTGGACGCCGGCGCGTTCGAGCTCGGCTGCCCAGTTGATATTCTGCTCTTCGTCGAAGCGCGCCTTGAGCTCGATCACGGCGGTGACCGACTTGCCGGCGTCGGCTGCGTCGATCAGCGCGCGGATCACCGCCGATTGCTTGCCCGCGCGATACAGCGTCTGCTTGATCGCGACCACGTCGGGATCGCCTGCCGCCTGCTTGAGGAAGGCGAGCACGACGTCGAACGTCTCATAAGGGTGATGGACGACGATGTCCTTGGAGCGGATCGCCGCGAAGCAATCGCCGCCATGTTCGCGGATACGCTCGGGGAAGCGCGCGGTGAAAGGCGGGAATTTGAGATCGGGTCGATCCTCGTCGACCAGTTCCGCCAGATCGCCGACGGCCAGAAATTCCTGCGTATCGACGATTACGTCCTCGGTGCCGCCAATCTCCTCCTTGACCAGGCGGGCGAGCGCCTTGGGCATGTTGGGGGTCGGTTCGAGGCGGATGATTCGCCCCTTGCGGCGGCGCTTGATCGCGGATTGGAAGTAGCGGACCAGATCTTCCGCCTCTTCCTCGATCTCGATGTCGCTGTCGCGGATAACGCGGAAGGCGGTGTCGCCCAGCATCTGATATCCCGGAAACAGCACGCCGGTGAAGCGACGGATCAGCGTTTCGATCGAGACATAGCGCGCACGGCTGCCAGGCAAGCGGACGAAACGCTTGAGCGTCACCGGCAGCATGACCAGTTCCTGCGTCGGCTCTCCGTCGGACAGGCGCTTCAGATCGAACAAGAGCGTGAAGCCCTTGTTCGGAATGAACGGGAAGGGATGCGCGGGATCTAACGCCTGCGGCGTCAGGACCGGGAATATCTGGTTGCGGAAATGCTCTTCGCACCATTGCGCGATGTCGCCCGTAATATCCTCGCCTTCCAGCACCTCGATGCCGGCCTTGGCGAGATCGGCGCGCAGCGTGATCCAGACCTTCTGCTGCACGTCGGTGAGCTCGTCGGCGCGCTGAGCGATGGCCGCAAGCTGCTGTCCGGTGGTCAGGCCATCGGGGGAGCGGTCCTCGATCGCCTGCAATTGCTGGCCCTTGAGGCCGGCGACGCGGACCATGAAGAATTCGTCGAGATTGTTGCCCGAAATGGAAAGGAAGCGCAGCCGCTCAAGCAAGGGATGGGCGGGGTTGCACGCCTCATCCAGCACGCGCTCGTTGAAGGCGATCCAGGAGAGCTCGCGGTTGAAATAGCGCTCGCCCGGCGCGATCCGCTCCGCCGAGCCTTCGACAAGGTCGTCGTCATTTTGAGGTGCGGGTGCGCTCGCCTGGTCCATGGGCAAAAGACTTACGCCCCGTTTTGTGACTTCTCAATGACTCCGGCTAGCCGTCAGATTCTTCGGAGCCTCCCCGATCGAGTCCCAACGCCCTGCGCGCGAGCGGCACGGTCAGCCGCTGACGCTGTTCATAAGCCAGTTCGTCGAGCGCATCGATCGCGCGATGCACGCCGAAGTAGGAGCGTTCGATGCGCGGCACGAGGTAGCGGACCAGCTCGGGCGGCGCCGCCAGCCCGCGCGCATGGCAGAGTTTTTCGATCAGCTGGCCGACCAGCGCATCGTCCGGCTCCTCGATCCGCACCACCGGCGTTGCGGCGAGACGCGAGCGCAGATCGGGCAACCTGATCACCCAGGTGGGGGGCGGCGCGTTGACGATCAGGATCAGCGGCTTGTGGTTGGCCTGCGCCCGGTTCCAGGCGTGGAAGATCGCTTCCTCGTCGGCAAGCTCGGCATTGTCGATCAGCTCGCCGCCAGTCTTGGCAGCAAAGATGCGGCCGAGCAGCGAGCGGCCCGACTTACGCGGACCGGTCAGCATCGTCGACATCACCGGCCATAGGGACCAATGTTCGAAATGGCGGATCAGCGGCCGATTGGCGTCCGAGACGAGATAATCCTGTTCGCTATCGCCCGCCGGCCAATCAAGCGGCAGCGCGATTTGGCTCATTTCGGCCGCGTCAGGCGGAGCCCTCCGCCCGTATCCTGGACGTTATAGCCCGCGGTTGCCAGTGCGGTCCGGAAGGTCTGAGGATCGCCGTCATAGCCGACGCGCAATACCGACACGCCGCCCAGCGCCAGGCTGTTGGTCGCGACCGCCTTGACACCCGCAATCGCGCGCAGGCTCGCCATGACCTGCACCAGCGAAGGATCGTCCGGGGTGTCGACCTGAACGAGGAAGGTGGAAGCGGCGCCCGGCACCGCGATTCCCGCGCTCGCATCGCTTTCGACCGCGGCTTCCTCGGGCAGATCGGGCACGACCGGCGCGGGCGGCTCGAGTGAGCGATCGGTACGAAGCCGACCGTCGCGCAGCGCTGCGGCATAGGCCTCGTCGATGCGCTGGACACCCTCGTCGAGCATCCGTGGAAGCTTCTCGCTGTCGCTCGCGGTGAGGTCGAAGCGGGTGATCACTTGACCATCGGGGCCGTGCAGCGCCGAGAAATGGGCCAGCACGGGACCACCCGGATATTGACGGACGAGCTGTACGATCGGCACGACAACGTCCGACGCGCCATATTGGTCGAGCAGGTTGCGCCACAGGCCGCGACCGGGCCGACCGGTCTGCGCGACGTTGAGGATCAGCGGATCGAGCCCGTTGCCCACCGGTCGCACATAGTCGATCGGGGAGCCGCCCGAGCGGAACCGCGCCCAGGCTTTCTGCCATTCGGTGCGGTGCTCGAAACTTTGCGGCGCGCCGCCCGACCACATGACGGGAATCACCAGCATCGGCACCGAGCGTACGCCGGCTTCGGCCTGGCCGAGCGCTTGCGCCGCGCGACTGCGATCGAACAGCACGCCGAGATGCGCGATATAGCGGTGCGCGCCGATCTGCTCGTCCTCGACCTCGATTCCCGCGACCATCGAATCGAGCGCGCCATCGGACAGGTTAGGCGCGTCAGCCTCGGGCCGGTTGTTCACCTTGGCCCACAGCATCTTCCACGCGCGCCGCTGCGCGAGTCGCCAGCCGAAGGTGCGCGCCTGATCCGCAGTCTTCGCGGAGACGTCGACCGCGACATTGCCGACCTCGTAATTGGCCGAGCTGTCGATGGGTGGGACGCCACGATCATTGCCCGCGATCTGGGCATAAGCGAATCCGGCCAAGCCAAGCAGTGCCAGCGATGCGGCGATGAGGGAATTGCGGCGAACAGGCGTCACGGTTGCGCCTTGTGGCGAAAGCCCCGTGGATTTCCAAGCAGGATATGGATAGGCGCTCCACATGACTGGGGAATCTTACAGCTACGCCAAGGCAGGCGTGTCGATCGCGGCGGGCAATGCGCTGGTGAATGCGATCAAGCCTTTGGTGCGCGCCACCCGGCGCCCCGGCGCGGATGCGGAGATTGGCGGCTTCGGCGGCTTCTTCGATCTCAAGGCCGCGGGTTACGACGATCCGCTGTTGGTCGCGGCCAATGACGGGGTTGGAACCAAGCTCAAGCTCGCGATCGACAGCGGCAGGCATGACACAGTCGGGATCGATCTGGTGGCGATGTGCGTCAACGATCTGATCGTGCAGGGCGCAGAGCCGCTGTTCTTCCTCGATTATTTCGCGACCGGTAAGCTCGACACCGGCGTCGCCGAACAGGTGATCGCGGGCATCGCCAAGGGCTGCCAGATCGCGGGCTGCGCCCTGATCGGGGGCGAAACCGCTGAAATGCCGGGCATGTATGCCGATGGCGATTACGATCTCGCCGGTTTCTCGGTCGGCGCGGTCGAGCGTGCGCAGGCGCTGACCGGTACCAAGGTGGCGGCGGGCGACGTTTTGCTGGGCCTCGCTTCCTCTGGCGTTCACTCCAACGGCTATTCGCTCGTGCGGCGGCTGGCGACGGACAAGGGCTGGAAGCTCGACCGGCCGGCCCTGTTCGATCAGGATCGGCTGCTGATCGACGTGCTGATGGAGCCGACGCGCATCTATGTGAAGGCGCTTTTGCCCCTTGTTCGCGCGAACAAGGTGAGCGCGCTGGCGCACATCACCGGCGGCGGCTTGCTCGAGAATATCCCGCGCGTACTGCCGGAGGGCTTGCATGCCACGGTCGATGCCGATGGCTGGGAGCAGCCGCGGCTGATGGCGTTCCTGCAGGCGCAGGGCGCGATCGAGCCGGCGGAGATGGCGCGGACCTTCAATTGCGGCGTCGGCATGGTGGCCGCGGTGCGGGCGGAGGATGTGGCGGAGGTCACTACGGCGCTCGAGGCGGCGGGGGAGACCGTCGTTACGGTCGGCGCGATCGCGGGGGGTTCGCGCGGCTGCACGGTAAAGGGTTCGCAGGGCACTTGGAGCGCCAAGGCGGACTGGTCGGCGACACATGCGGGGTGAGACGCTTCTGAAGCCCTCTCCCCTTGTGGGAGAGGGTTGGGGAGAGGGGTTCGCGCAAAGCGCGAATTCTTTTGTTGGCGAGCTGACGCTCGCGTCCCCTCTCCCTGCCCCTCTCCCACAAGGGGAGAGGGAATGAAGAAAGCCCGCGTCGGCATCCTGATTTCCGGCCGTGGGTCGAACATGGCGTCGCTGGTCGAGGCCTCGAAACAGCCGGATAGCCCCTATGACGTCGTTCTGGTCGCCTCCAACGTCACCGACGCGCCTGGCCTCGATTTCGCCAGGGCACAGGGCATCCCAACCTGGGCGAAAAGCCATATCGGCATGAAACGCGCCGAATTCGACGAATTGGTGGACGTGCAATTGCGTGCGGAGGGGGTCGAATATGTGGCGCTTGCCGGCTATATGCGCCTGCTTTCGCCCGGCTTCGTCCAGAAGTGGGCGGGACGGATGATCAATATCCACCCTTCCCTGCTACCTGCTTATAAGGGGCTCGACACGCACCAGCGCGTGCTCGACGCGGGCGAGGCCAAGCATGGTTGCAGCGTGCATATCGTGACCGAGGCACTGGACGATGGCGAGATCGTCGCACAGGCGGAGGTACCCGTGCTGCCGGGGGACGACGAGCACAGCCTCGCCGCGCGCGTGCTGGCGGAGGAGCATAAGCTCTACCCGGCCGCGCTCGCCAAGCTGGTGCGGGGAAAATGAGCCCCGATCCCGAGGCCGATCTTGAGCGGCTGCGGGTGATCGCGATGGCTTTGCCCAAGGCCGCCGAGAAACTCTCGCACGGGCAGCCTGCTTTCTACATTGAGAAGGGCAAGATCTTCGCCTGGTTCTGGCACGATCACCATCGGGACGGCCGGACCGCAATCATGGTCAAGACCTCTGGCATCGAGGAGCAGGAGATGCTGATCGAGATGGATCCCGATCTTTATTATCGCCCCGCCTATATCGGCCCGTTCGGCTGGGTCGCGATCCGTACCGACCAACCCCATTCAGATTGGGATCATATTGCCGACCGCATCGCTTTGAGTTGGGACTATGTGGCGCCGCCGAAGCTGAAGGGGAAAGGCTGATGTCCGAGACACCGCAGGAACGCGCCGAAGCCGCGCGCGTCCGCCGTCGCTGGATCAACCTGGGCGAACTCGTCGCGGTGCTCGCGCTGATCATCTCGGCGCTCACGCTCTGGAACAGCTATCGCGAGCGCACCATGACCGAAGCCGAACATGCGCGGGAGAACGCTCAGTCGGCCAAGAAAGCACAGATCCTGATCCTCAAGGCCACGCCCGACAAGGAGGGCCGCACGCTAAGCCTTGCTCCGCACTCTGACGATCAGGCCATCCAGAGCCAGAAAGTGTCCTTCCCGAGCAAGCTGGGCTTGTCGCCCGCCGAGACGAGCAGCGACGCGCGCATTGATCGCAACTGGTTCGCGAACGCCCTGGTGAGCGCGCGGAAGGGGGCGGGCGCGCCCGAAGTGCTCGGCGATGCGCGCATGCCGGTGATGATCGAGACCCACTTCCTGGTCGACGGCGCGGAGTATGTCGACCGCGCGGTCTATGAGGTTGGCTACGCCACAAGCCATGCCTTCCTGAGCGGCACCGACGTCCACTTGCGCGGGCTTTCGCGCACGGGTGCGGTCAAGAGCGCGGACGCCGGCCAGAAGCAGATCGACGCGCTCTGGGCGATGCGGATGGCGGCGAAGAAATAGGCTCGCGGATGGGCGCTGAGCTGCGGTTGATTACGGTAAGCTACTGGAGCGAGCGATAGCCCGCCCCAGCAACTCATGCACTTCAGTCGGTCGAGCAACGCCAGCAGGTTAGCGGCCCGTCCTCCTCATCGACGCGTTCCCCTACCCTTACGAAACCATTCCGCTCAAGCACGCGCTGGGACGCGAGGTTGGCGATGCTGGTTTCGGCGGTGATGGCCCGTACGTCTGGGGAGGCCCGCGCCCATGCCGCGATATCGCCGATGGCTCTACCGGCAAATCCACGGTTCTGCCTGGTGGGTGCTATCCCATAGCCGATGTCGATCACACCGTCGGATGGCGGGCGCGTGACGGAGCACATGCCGACAACCTCTTCATTCTCGACGATCAGCCAGGAGGCGGGAGAAAAGGTTTCCCGTACCCGCGCGGCCACGTCTGCCAGCATCTGAAGCACCTCTACGGGCGCGATCGGGCTGTCGGCATTGTCGAATTGCCTGGGCGCGCGGCCAAGGCACAGCGAGGCATGATCCTCGCTTGTTGTTTCTACGATCATTGTATCTCTCGATTGAAGCGGCGTCGCGGTGACGCCAGTCCGCTTCAGCCGATCAGTCCCGCGCGCGCCTCACGCGCGTCGACGCTCGGCCGCAGCAGCGGTCAGAGGCGATGGCGGTGAGCAAAGGCGATCTCCGAGCGGGAATTGAATGCCTTATCTGTCTTAGGCGGCCCGGGTTGTAAAGCGGGCCGAACCGGCTGCGGGCCAAAAGAAAGGGGCCGCCTTCCGGCGACCCCTCCTGTCTTCGCGAGAGTTTCGGCCGATCAGCCGACGATCTCTTCCGGCTTGAAGAAATAGGCGATCTCGATCGCCGCATTCTCGTCGCTGTCAGAGCCATGGACCGAATTGGCCTCGATCGACTCGGCCAGTTCCTTGCGGATCGTGCCCGCGTCGGCATTGGCCGGGTTGGTCGCGCCCATGATGTCGCGGTTGCGCTTCACGGCGTCGTCGCCTTCGAGGACCTGGACCACGACCGGGCCCGAGATCATGAAGCTGACGAGGTCGTTGAAGAAGGGCCGCTCGCTGTGGACGGCGTAGAAGCCTTCGGCCTGCTCCTTGGTCATCTGGATGCGCTTGGAGGCAACGACGCGCAGGCCGGCCTCCTCCAGCATCTTGGTGACCGCGCCGGTCAGGTTACGACGCGTGGCGTCGGGCTTGATGATCGAGAAGGTGCGAGTCGTCGCCATGGCTGTGCCATTGCTCCCAGTTGGTGGATTGTCCGAAGTTGGCGCGCCTCTAGCTGCAGCGCAGCGCAGGCGCAACCGCCTTACTTCTCCAACACGTCCTTCACATATTGATCGAGCAGGCGCACGCCATAGCTGGTCGCGCCTTTGTCCCAGAAGGTGCCGGGCTTAGAGGCCCAGACCATGCCGGCAATATCGAGATGCGCCCACTTCACGCCTTCGTCGACGAAGCGCGCGATGAACTGGGCGGCGGTGATCGAGCCGGCTTCGCGCGGGCCGATATTCTTCATGTCGGCGATCGGCGAGTCGATCAGTTTGTCGTAGACGTCGCCCATCGGCATCCGCCACAGCTTCTCGCCGACCGTCTTGCCTGCCGCCAGAATCTGATCCGCCAGTTCGTCGTCATTGGCGAAGATGCCGCCATGTTCATGGCCGAGACTGACGATCATCGCGCCGGTGAGGGTAGCGAGATCGATGATCGTCTTGGGGTGATAGGCCTGCTGCACCCACCAGATTGCGTCGCACAGCACCAGCCGCCCTTCGGCGTCGGTGTTGAGGACCTCGATCGTCTGGCCGGACGCGCTGGTGACGACGTCGCCCGGGCGCTGCGCGTTACCGTCGGGCATATTCTCGACCAGGCCGCATACGCCGATGACGTGCGCCTTGGCCTTGCGCAAGGCGAGCGCCTTCATCGCGCCCGCGACCGCACCGGCGCCGCCCATGTCCCACTTCATGTCCTCCATGCCAGCGCCGGGCTTGAGGCTGATGCCGCCAGTGTCGAAGGTCACGCCTTTGCCGACGAAGGCGACCGGATCGTCCTTGCCGTCGGTTCCATCCCACTTCATGCAGAGCAGGCGCGGGGCGCGGACCGATCCCTGCGCCACGCCGAGCAGCGCGCCCATGCCGAGTTTGCGCATCGCGGGTTCGTCCAGCACCTCGATCTCGATGCCAAGGTCCTTGAGGTGCTGGCAGCGTTCGACGAAGCTTTCGGGGTAAAGGATGTTGGCGGGCTCGGTAACCAGCATGCGCGTGAAGGCCGCCCCCTCGGCGACCGCCTTCAGCGGCGCGAACGCCTCCTCGGCGGCCTCGAGCACGTCGCCGACCACGATCTCTACCTCGACCAGGCTCGGCTTCTGCTTTTCGGGCAGCTTCGTCCGGTAGACGTCGTAGCGCCAGCTGCGCAGCATCGCCGCCTGGGCAAGCTTTGCGGCGAACACGGCGCGCTGGCCGGATTCGATTTCGGTCACATCGACCACCAGGCTGGTTTCGGTGGTCAGCAGCTTGGCGACAAGCGCGCTGCCGGCCTTCTCGGCGGCGAGATCCGCGCCGGTGCCGGTCAGGAGGATATGACGCACCGCGCCATCAAGCGAGGCGTGCAGATCGACGATGCTGCCTGCGTCGCCCGTGAATTTGGCTGCCGCGGCCCTTGCGACGTCGGCGATGCTGGCCGGGACATGGGCATCGACGGCCTCGTCCTTGGCGACGGGGAGTGCGAGCGGGCGCGCGTCCGTGGGGCGGTCGACGCTGAATTTGATCGTGAGCAAGGAACAAGCCTTTCGAGCTGGGTTGCCCCGCCTATTAGGCCCGTCCCCCAAGCTGTCAAAGGCGGCATCAAAGGCGACGAGGCGCGGTTTTCGGCGATTGCGGCGGCGAACAAGCCGGGATAGGGCCGGCCCCATGCAGCGGCATACAAGCTGGAAAAGGGCAGGCGCCGCGATGGCGTCGCTGGTGGCGATTGCCGTGGCCGGCGCCACGGCGGCGCAGGCGCAGAGCTTGCTGGATCGGCCGACCCAGCCCCCCGCTCCCACCACGGCGTCCGAAACCGCGCCCGAGGACGAAGTCACTTTCTCGGCCGCACAGCTCGACTATGATGACAATGCGGATATGGTCACTGCCACAGGCGACGTGCGCATGTTCCGCAACGGCGCGCGGCTGCGGGCGAACAAGGTCACGTGGAACCGCCAGACCGGCCTGGTCCGCGCGAGCGGGAATGTCGCTTTGGTCAACGCCAATGGCGACAAGGCCTATGGCGACGACATCACGCTGACGGACGAACTCCATGACGGCGTCGCCGACAATATGCTGCTGGTGCTGGCCAATGGCGGCCGGCTCGCCGCGCTACACGGCGAGCGCAAGGGTCCGATCACCACGCTCAACAATGCCGCCTACACGCCATGCCGGGTCGAGACGGATTCGGGCTGCCCCAAGCGGCCGTCCTGGCAGATCACCGCGGTCCAGGTGGTCGTGAACGAAGGCACGCACCGCATCAGCTACAAGGATCCGCGCCTGACCGTTTTCGGCGCGACCATCCTGGCGCTGCCGGCTTTTTCGCATCCCGACGGATCGGATACGGGCAATTCGGGCATGCTCATGCCCAATTTCCAGATCAACAAGTCGAACGGTGTCGAAATCGACCTGCCTTATTATCTGCAGATCGGACGCAACCGCGACCTTACGATCACCCCGCATTTCTACACCGCAGTACTGCCGGCGTTGGAGGCGCAATATCGCGCGTTGACCGGCAACGGTGCCTATCAGGTGGGCGGGATGGTCACCTACAGCTCCCGTCTGCCCGCGACCACCGACCAGACGGTAACGCCGGTGCAGGGCAGCGACAGCATCCGCGGCTATTTCGATGCCAACGGCACCTGGCAGCTCGATCCCTATTGGACGATCCACGGCGCGATCCGGCTGACCACCGACCGCACGTTCATGAAGCGCTATTATATCTCGAACGACGACCGGCTGCGTTCGACGGTCAAGGCCGAGCGGATCGATGCGGATTCCTATCTGTCGATCGCGGGCTGGTTCGTGCAGGATCTGCGCCCGGGTTATGTCGAGGGCCAGCAGCCGATCGCGCTGCCTGCAATCGACTATCGCCGCCGCTTCACCGATCCCTGGCTGGGTGGCGTGTTCACCGCGCAGCTCAACAGCCTCGCGCTTACGCGGACCGACGGGCAGGATACGCAGCGCGCCTTTGCCGGCCTGCGCTGGGATTTGCGAACGCTGACCGGGTTCGGCCAGGAGGTGACCTTCACCGCTTACGGCCGTGCCGACCTGTACCACACCAACGATAGCGCGGCGACGGCGACCGAATTGTATCGCGGCATCGATGGCTGGCATGGCCGGGGCATCGCCGCTCTGGCGGCGGACATGCGCTGGCCGTTTGTCGGCGAATTGTTCGGCGGCATCCAGCAAATCGTGCCGCGCGTGCAATTGGTCGCCGAACCCAAGATCAGGAATCTCGATATTCCCGATGAGGACAGCCGCGCGGTCGATCTTGAAGATTCCAACCTGTTCGCGCTCAACCGTTTCTCCGGTTACGACCGGTGGGAGGATTCGAGCCGGGTCACCTATGGCGCCGAGTGGAACTACAACCGGCCCAGGCTGGAGGTGCGCGCGATCGTCGGCCAGTCCTACCGGCTGAGCACCGAGCCCACCATCCTTCCCCCGGGCACGGGCCTTTCCGACCGCTTCTCGGACTATGTTGGTCGCCTGAGCGTGCGCTATGGCAGCTTCATCGAGATCACGGAGCGATTCCGGCTCGACAAGGACAATCTCGCCGTGCGGCGCAACGAGATCGACGCGACCGTCGGCAGCCGTAATACCTATGCCGAGATCGGCTATCTCAAGCTGCATCGCCAGATTGACACCAAGATCGAGGATCTTCGCGACATGTCGGAAATCCGGCTTGGCGCGCGCGTGCAGATCGCGCGCTACTGGTCGATCTTCGGCTCGACCGTGGTCGATCTGACCACGCACAAGGATGATCCGCTGTCGCTTTCGGACGGCTACCAGCCCGTGCGCCACCGGCTCGGCCTGCTTTACGAGAATGAGTGCCTTTCGCTGGGTGTCACCTGGCGCAAGGATTATGACGAGACCGGCGACGCCCGGCGCGGCAGCACCTTCAGCTTGCGACTCGCCTTGAAGAATTTAGGCCGCTAAGCGTGGGTTCAGCCATATCGGGCCAGTCTGGGCCTTTAGCGATAAGTGACGGAGCGGGCGTGACGGGACGGATGATGAGGCGTGCGGGCTGTATTCTCGCCGCCATGGTACTGACGGCGGTACCGAACGTGGCGATCGCACAGGCGGATCAGTCCGACCCGGCGGCGCCCAACGCGCTCAACCTGCCGAACGATGTCCATCTGCTCGCGCCCCGCGATCCATCGGTCCGCAAGGCGACTGCGATCATCAACGGCACGATCATCACCGATACCGACGTGGATCAACGCCTGGCGCTGGTTCTCGCATCCAGCAATGGCCGCATCTCCCAGGAGGAGAAAGAGCGGCTGCGCGCGCAGGTCCTGTCCAACCTGATCGACGAGACGCTGCAGATCCAGGAGGCCGCCGCCAACAAGATCACGATCCAGAAGGCGGAGGTCGAGCAATCTTATGCCCGCGCGGCGGGCCAGTTCAAGAAGACCCCGGCCGAGTTCAACAAGATGATCCGCGGGCTTGGTTCGAGCGAAGTTTCGCTGAAGCGCCAGATCGAAGGCGAAATGGCCTGGCGCCGCCTGCTCAGCCGGGAAGTCGAACCGTTCGTCAGCGTCAGCGACGAAGAGGTCAAGCAGGTCATCGCCCGGATGCAGGCGGCCAAGGGCGCGCCCGAATATCATGTTTCCGAGATTTATCTCTCGGCAACGCCGGCGGCCCAGCAGCAGGTGCTGGCTAATATCCAGCGCATCCTGGAACAGATCCGTCAGGGCGCCTCTTTCGCGGCTTATGCCCGCCAATATTCCGAAGCGTCGACCGCAGCGGTGGGCGGCGATCTTGGCTGGGTCCGTGCCGAGCAATTGCCCGATGCGCTGGCGAATGCCGTCAAGGAAATGGGGCCCGGCCAGATCGGCGGTCCGATCCCCGTCGGCAGCGGTTATTCGATCGTCGCGCTGGTCGATAAGCGTCAGGTGCTGACGAGCGATCCGCGCGACGCGCTGGTCCAACTCAAGCAGCTCACGATCACCTTCCCCGCGAATGTGGACAAGGCGCAGGCGCAGCCCAAGGTCACCGCCTTCACCGAGGATTTGAAGACGCTCAAGGGCTGCGGCCAGGTCGCCGAATTCGCCAAGAAATGGGGCGCGGACGTGGTCGACAGCGACCAGATCAAGATCCGTGATCTCCCGCCCCAGCTGCAGACCATCCTGGTCGATATGCGCGTCGGCGAGGCGACCCCTCCGTTCGGCGGATCCGAAGGCGGCGTGCACAGCCTGGTTGTGTGCGGCCGTGACGATCCGGCCGACAAGACCGTGCCGTCATTCGACGAGGTTTCCTCGCAAATGTCGGACGAGCGCGTGAACCTGCGCGCACGGCGCTATCTGGCAGACATAAGGCGCGATGCCGTCATCGAATATCGCTGACGGGTTGCCCCCGCTCGTGGTGGCGCTCGGCGATCCCGCCGGCGTCGGCCCGGAAATCGCCACCAAGGCATGGGAAAGAAGGCGGCAGGAGAGCCTCCATCCCTTCTTCGTGGTGGGTGATGTGCGCTCGATCGAGGCGGTCTGGAACGGGCCGGTCGTACGCATTTCGGACCCGGAAGATGCAAGCGGCATATTCGGCGAGGCGTTGCCGCTGATCCAGCTGGAGGATGCCGGCGAGATCATTCCCGGCTCCCCCAATCTCGCCGGCGCGCGCTGCTCGCTCGACTCGCTGGAGCTTGCCGTCGGGCTCACGCGGTCGGGCGCCGCCTGCGGGCTGGTGACAGGCCCGGTCTCGAAGGCACAGCTTTACGGCATCGGCTTCTCCCATCCCGGCCAGACCGAATTCGTCGCCGAACGCTGCGGTATCGCGCGCGAGAATGTGGTGATGATGCTCGCCGGCCCCACTTTGCGCACCGTGCCGATCACCACCCACGTTCCGCTCAAGGACGTCTCCGGACTAATCTCGGTCGAGATCATCATGTCGCGCGCGCGCACCACCGAACGCGGCCTGTCGCGCGATTTCGGCATCGCCAACCCGCGGCTCGCAATGGCGGGGTTCAACCCTCATGCGGGCGAAAGCGGTGCGCTTGGCCGCGAAGAGATCGATATCGTCATTCCCGCGATCGAGCGCCTGCGCGAGGAAGGGATACTGATCGAAGGCCCGCTTGCCGCCGACGCGATGTTCCATCCGCGCGCACGCGCGCGCTATGATGCGGCGCTGTGCCTCTATCACGATCAGGCACTCATCCCGTTGAAGACACTGCACTTCGACGAGGGCGTGAACATCACGCTCGGCCTGCCCATCATCCGCACGTCGCCCGATCACGGCACCGCCTTCAGCATTGCCGGCAAGAATGCGGCCGATCCCGGCGCGACCATCGCCGCGATCCGGCTGGCCCATCAATGCGCGGAGAACCGGGCGCGCCTTCAGTGACCCGGCCGCAATGAAGCTCGATCTGCCGCCGCTGCGCGATGTGATCGCGCGGCACGGCCTCTCCGCCGAGAAGGCGCTCGGCCAGAATTTCCTGCTCGACGGTCAGTTGCTCGACCGGATCGCGCGCGTTCCCGGATCGCTCGAGGGCGAGAGAGTCTATGAAGTCGGCCCAGGCCCAGGCGGCCTGACGCGTGCCCTGATCGGCGCGGGCGCGCATGTCACGGCAGTCGAGCGCGACCGGCGTTGCCTGCCCGCGCTCGCCGAACTGAGCGAGGCCGCGCCCGGCCGGCTCGCCGTAATCCAGGGCGATGCGCTCGAGATCGACGAAGCGGCCACCGTCGGCGAAGGCGCGCATATCGTCGCCAACCTGCCCTACAATGTCGGCACGGCCTTGCTGGTGCGCTGGTTGAGCGGCGAGGATTGGCCGCCATTCTGGCGGTCGTTGACGCTGATGTTCCAGAAGGAAGTGGCTGAGCGGATCGTGGCGAGGCCAGACAGCGACCATTATGGCCGGCTTGCCGTGCTGGCCCAGTGGCGCTCGACACCCAGAATCGCGCTTCCGGTCCACCGCTCCGCCTTCGTGCCCCCGCCCAAGGTGATGTCGGCCGTGGTGCATATCTTGCCTGCCGCACAGCCCGAGGGTGTCCGGTTCGCAATGCTGGAGAGACTTACCGCGGCCGCCTTCGGGCAGCGCCGCAAGATGCTGCGCCAGAGCCTGAAGAGCCTGTCCGGAGCGTTGGCGGCGCTCGAAAAGGTAGGAATTGACCCGACCCGACGCGCCGAGACGCTAACGATCGACGATTTCGTCGCGGTCGCAAGAGAACTCAGTTAGGCTGCGAGCGCCGGGCTGCAACCTCTGCTTCCCAAGCTATCCCTTTCTCCTGCTTGCTCGATCGCCTCGATCCTGCATAAGCGCGCGCATGAAATCCATCTCGCGCACGATCATCCGTTTAGCGTCCTTGATGACTCTGCCGTTGCTGGCGCCACCGCTATTTGCCGGCGGAGCGACGGCTCCCCACACGCGGGCCACCGTCGGGGCGGATAACGGCATCATCCCGTTGCCCCTGGCACCGATCGTGCCCGCGACAAAGCGCCTCTGCACCGCCCGGATGCCTTCCGGCCTTGGTTATACAATGCTGCGTCCGGGGTCAGGAGCGAAGCCCGCCGCGGACGCCACCGTGCTGGTGAATTATATCGGCTATCTGGCGGCAACCGGCGCGGTTTTCGATCAGGGGATGCAGACGCCGATGCCCGTCGGCGCAGTAATTCCGGGCTTTTCGCAGGGGCTTCAACTGCTGGCCAAGGGGGGTGTCGTGCGCCTCTGTATCCCGGCATCGATGGGCTATGGCGCCCAAGCCTCCGGACCGATCCCCGCCAATTCGAATCTGGTATTCCAGGTCGAGCTTCTTGATTTCAGGACGGCGGCCGAGATGGCGGATATGGCCAAAGCGCATGCGGCAGCTGGAGCACAACAAGATACGGCACCGCAGCCAAAGTAAGGCCCGGATTACCAAGCCTATTGCTGCTTCTGGGTCTTTTCTTCCTGACCCTTTGGCGGGACCTTGGTGTTGGTCTGGGCCGCTGCGACCTCGACCGGTGGACCCTTGGCGATCGCGGCATTGAGCGCGGCGGCCTGCGGACAGGCGCCCTTGCAGAGTTGATTGATGCGGGCGAGGTTGACGCGCGCACGCTCGACCGCGCCCTTCTGGACCATCGCCTCGCCCTGGCCGGCCAGCGCGGTCAGGTCGTTGGGATCGAGCGCCAGCGCATCGCGATAGAAGCGCACCGCCTTGCCCGGCAGCCCCTGCCCCTGCGCAACCCGGCCGAGCGCGACATAGGCGCCGCGATTGCGCGGATCGATCGCGAGCGCGCTTTCCAGCATATCCTCCGCGCCGGTGAAATTGCCCGCGGCCCGCAGCGCCTCGCCCTGGCGAAGCAAGGCCATGCTGCGCGCGTCGACCTGGTCGTCGCGGCGCTGGCCGGAGCCGCTTGAGGACAAAGTGGCGAGACCAAGCGCGAAAACGAGCGCGGCAGGCGAGAAACGCATCAACAGCTCCACATAATGGGATCGCGGCCGATCTAGCATGTACGGCCCAATACCGCGATGAAAAAGCCATCCGTGCCGTCATGCGCGGGCGTCAGCCGCCGTCCGGGCCCGTGAACGCGACCCGCCCCGAGCGGATCCAGAGGCTTCCACCCCGGATTGGCGGCGAGAAAGGCCTCGATCTGTCCGGCGCCTTCTTCTTCGAGCAGCGAGCAGACAGCATAGACCAACCGCCCACCGGGCTGCACCAACGGCGCGCCGAAGTCGAGCACAT
>Ga0070675_100001144_pt1 | contig 19142 bp, 21 predicted proteins | sample KBSM43metaG_FD_65343 | JGI IMG/M metagenome (GOLD analysis project Ga0070675, IMG submission 65343) | Miscanthus rhizosphere microbial communities from Kellogg Biological Station, Michigan, USA - KBS M4-3 metaG | ecosystem: Host-associated > Plants > Roots > Rhizosphere > Soil ... | reverse complement strand
GCGTGCGTATAGGCGGCTGCCGCGTTGATCTGGAGCCCGCCGGAAACGTAGCTCACGTCGGTCTCGATACCGTTGATCTTGGCATCCTTGCCGTTGTGGACCTCGGTGAAGCTGTTTGCGCCGAGGAAGGTGAACTGAAACTTCTTCCAGATCTCATGATAGATGGCGCCGTTCCAACGCAAGGGACCGAAGCTCGTCTTCCAGCCGAGCTCCCAGTTCGTCAGATAATCCGGATCGTATGGAGCGATTTCGCCGCGCCGGTTGATTCCGCCCGGCCGAAAGCCGCGCGACCAGGTCGCGTAGAACATCAAATCGTCGTCCGGCTTCCACTGCGCGTTCAGGCGATGCGTGAAGCCACTGTCCTTCGCCCGCTTCGGCACCAGCTTGCCGTTCTTGAATTCTGCGAGGTTCGTGCACGGACTTCCCGACACAACGGCTGGCAGCAGGACCGTATCGGTTCCGAACTGCTGTGAATCGCGGAGCGTGTCCCCGCTTTGGGTGAAGCACGCCGCCACACCCGTCCTGGAACTTCCGGCGGCGTTCGGCGGCGGTGACCCCGAGACGGCACTACCATCGGGTCCCGTCTGATAGAGTGGATCCCGGCCAAAACCGAAGAAGCCGATCAGCGTGTTGTCGAACTTGAACAGGCGCCCGCCACCGGTCAGGGTGATCTCCGGAGTGACGTCCCAGCTGGCCTCGCCGAACAGCGCATAGTCCTTGTCCTTGCGCTTCTGCTGGGTCAGCCAAAGCGTTCCAGGAAAGCCGTTGACCGACAATTCGGGGGCGAGACCGTCCACCTTGTAATCCTGGTGGATGAAGTTCTTCTGCACCTGGAAGAAAGCGCCGGCGATGACACGGAAAGGCTCCTCGGCGGGAGACGCAATGCGAATCTCCTGGCTAAGCTTCTTGAAGTGGTTCGTGCCGATGATGAACTGCTGCGGGTTCGCAAGCGGATTGCCGGCCGCGTCGTTGAAATAGAAATAGGCGAGGCCGCCGGAGGCCGCATACAATTGATCGTAGGCGTCCGTGTAATCGGCGTAATCGTTGAGGGTGGAGGTCGGGCGATCCATGTAGGCGCCCGCATAGGTGACATCGAAGTTGGCGATTTTACCCTGCACCGTCAGAGCTGCCTGCCAGAAGCGGTCCTTGCTCGTTTCGTCGCGGAACCGGTCGATATTCAGATCGCCCAGGTCGGGATCGTAGAAGAAGACGCCGTCGGCCTTCATCTTCTGGTACATGAACGTGGGTTCGACCGTCCAATTCTCATCCAGGTCGACCTTCAGCGCAGCGCGTCCGCCGTACGTCTTGATGTCGTTGAAATTGCTGTCTTCGAGACCCGCGTTCGTCACGGTCGAATCCGGAATCGAAGCGCTGTTGACGTAATAGGTGCGCGACCCGAAGATGTTGTCGATGAAGCCGGCGTCCTTCTGATAGAAAGCGACGCCGCGGAACGCGACATTGGACGCGACCGGCAGGTTGATCATGCCCTCGAGCTTGCCGCCCATGCCTCCGTGCGCGACGGTGTTGATCTCGGCATCCACACGACCCTCGGTGACGCCGAGCCGCGGCTTGTTGGTGATGATGCGGATCGTACCGGCTTCGCTCGAAGCGCCATACAGCGTGCCCTGGGGGCCCGAGAGGCTCTCGATGCGGGCGATGTCGTAGATATGGACGTCGAGCGTTCCGCCGATCGTCGTGACCGGCTGCTCATCAAGGTAGGAACCGACCTGCGGCAGCGGACCGGAGTGGTTGCCCTCCGCGTTCGTTCCGCCCGCGGCAGACACGCCGCGCATGTAGACGGTTGTCACGCCCGGCTGGGTCGTCAGGAACGACACCGAAGGCAGCTGCTTGGTGTAATCCTCGAAGTTGGAAATGTTCAGCTGGTCGAGCCGGCGCGTGCCGATCGCCTGCACGCTGATCGGAACGTCCTGCAAATTCTCTTCACGCTTCTGCGCGGTGACGACGATCTCGGTCGGGTCGTACGTCCCAACCTGCGCCTGCTGCGTGGTTGCCGGTGGCGCGGTCACGTCAGTGGCGTTTGTGCCGGGCGCGGGAGACTGCGTCGTGTCCGTCGGCGGGGCAGTCGTTTGAGCCAGTCCCGGCGCGGCGATGGCCGTCGAAGCCAGCAGCCCAAAGGTGAATGCTCGGATATGCCGTACGGCCATTGTTGCCCCCACTGACCTATGTGAATGCAATGCTGCAGAGGCGTCGCAGCTTGTCAACGCCTACCGTTGCGGTACCGTCACTTTCTTCGGGGAGTTGTGACTCTAAGAGCGCAAGCCGCTCGGCGGCGCTGATGGATAGGAGTCGAGGACGGGTCCGAGCGCCTCCTTCAGCGGTCCAAGGAACTGGTCGTACCGCAGCCATTCCTCGGTCGCATCGCGGTAGATCGGCTGACGTACCTGTTCAGAGCTAGCAGTCCTCACCGCCCGGTCGGTTTCGTAAAACGATAGGCAAGCCGGCTCGAAGGGCAGCCCGCAATAATCCAGCAGGGTCCGTATCTCCGCTTCCGTGTCATCCACCATCCGCTCGTAGATGACGCGATGGACCCGCCCCGGAAGCACGTCGTCGACATGCGCCATCAGGCGCACGTAATCGGCATAATAGCGGCCGAGATCCTCGAGATCGTAGGTGAAGTCCTGGCCCCGCGCGAAATGCTGGCGGAAGTTTGAAAAGCAGCAGCCTAGCGGATGCCTGCGCGCATCGATGATCCTGGCGTTCGGCAGGACGAGGTGGATGAACGGCACGAACATCCAGTTGTTGGGAAGCTTGTCGATGAAGAACGGCCGGCTCGTCCGGCGCTGCACGGAAGTGCGCTTGAGATAGTCCTCGCCCGCTCTTCGGCGGTCCTCCGCGTTCATCTCGAGCGTATGCGTGACATAGCTGCCGGTCTTGCGAGCGATGTCGGGCATGTCGGGCAGCTCCGACGTGCCTTCCACCAGCGAGTGAGAGGACAGGATCTGCTCCACGAGAGTCGATCCGGCACGCGGCATTCCTACAATGAAGATCGGGTCGGCAGCATCGCAGCCGCCCGGCTTGGTCAGCACGTCCTTCGTGAACGCCTCGATGCTTCGCTCGACCAGCTTCGTGATCGCTTCACCTTTGAAGGGACGCAGTTTCAGGCGCAGCGCATTGCCCTCGGCATAATGTGCAAATGCACCGTCGGCAGTGCCGATGTCGTGCATCGCCTTGCCCAGCGCGAAATTGAGCTGAAGCCGGTCTTCGTCGCTGAGGCCCGGCGTCGCGAGGGCACCCCGCATCGCTCCGACGTCGGCTTCGTCGAAGCGTATCGTCTTCAGGTTCGCGAGGCTCCACCATGCCTCACCGAGTGAAGGCTTCAGCTCGATCGCGCGCCGATAGGCGGCGACACCCTCGGCTTGGCGCCCGATCGTCTTCAGCATGTGACCGTAGCTCAGCCAGACGTTGGGCTGGTTCGGAGACCTGTCGAGCACGGCGCGGTAGAGGTCGATCGCTCCGTCGAATTCGCCGAGCCGCCCGAGCGTAGCGGCCTTGAGATTCCAGTGGCCGATCTCGTCCGGCTCGCGCGCGAACACGTCCTCGAGCAGGTCCAGCGCTTCGGCGGGCCGACCCGTGCGGCCCAGGATCAGCGCGAGGTTCGCGCGCGGCGCCGTCCATCCCGGAGCAAGCTCCAGCGCGCGCCTGAGCAATATCTCGGCATCTCGCATGCGCCCGATCCGCGCCGCGAGCTCGGCCAGCATGCGGATGGCGCGTACGTCGAAGGGATCGTCCTTCAGATGCGGCTTCAGCAGCCGCTCGGCCGCGTCCAGCCGGTTCTCGTTGAGCGCTACCGCCGCCTCGATCAGCCGCGGATGCCAGTGCTGCGTCTCTGTTGCCTCGGTCCCCACATGCGGTTGGTAGCGCGGCCTTTGCGCTCGCGCCAAGCCGTAGCGGCGGCTATGCGGCGCTGATGCGCTATTTCGAGGATCTGGAAATCGGGGCCGAGACCCAGTTCGGCTCTTATCATGTCACGCGCGAGGAAGTGCTCGACTTCGCGCAAAAGTACGACCCGCAGCCGTTCCATCTTTCCGACGAGGAAGCGGCGAAGACGCACTTCGGTAGGATCGCCGCAAGCGGCTGGCATACCTGCGCAATGACGATGGCCGTGATCGCTCGGCACGTCGTGGACGGTGAGCAGGAAGGGCTCGGCTCGCCAGGGGTCGACGAGCTTCGCTGGCTGAAACCGGTCTATCCCGGCGATACGCTGCACGTGAACGGGAAAATCATCGAGAAGACGCCGTCACGCTCGAAGCCGGAGATCGGCTCCTTCCGCACGGAGACGACCGTTACCAACCAGGACGGAGTACCGGTCATGCGGTTCACGTCGATCGTGCTGATCCGGCGGCGCCCGCACGAGGGCTGACCAACGCCCATAGAGCGAGCCGGAGCGGCGGGCGCCGCTCCGGCTGCTTTCTTTTAGTCCTTGTCGGCGCGGCGGTTCTGGCCGCGTGTGCCGCGACGTTCCTGCCGAGCCTCGTTGCGAGCTTCGGCGCGTGCTTCGCGCTGCTCCTGCCTGACGGACGACTGGACCTGCTGTTCCGTACGGACCTGCGGGCTGCTGGCCACCGGACGCTCACGAATGATGCGCTGAGGACGCTCGAAGTCCCGCTGGCGGATGGTCCGGTTCACCGTGGTCGTCGCCTGCGGCCCGTTCTGGAAGTCCGCCCAGTTCTCGATGACCCGCGACACGCCGCCCGAGGACGTAGCGACGGTGCGCTGCCGTTCCCAGTAGCGGCGCTGCGCGTCGCTCCACCGATGAGCCTGGCGATTGCGGTCGTACACGTAGTAGCCGGTACCCGGATAATAATAGCCGTTGTTCCAGCCGTAGTAGGACGAGCCGTAACCGTACGGATATCCATAGCCGGACCCGTACGGATAGCCGTAGCCGTAGCCGGAACCATAGGGATAGCCGTAGCCGCCGCCGTAGCCGCCGCTGTAGTAGCCGCCGTTGTTGTAATAAGGATCGTTATAGCCGTTGCCGTAGCCGACACCGACTCCAAGACCGCCGTAAGGACCGTAAGCGCAGCCGCTTAGGCCGACGCCTGCAACGATCGCCAATGCGACGGTTTTCAGATTGAACATGCTCATGAGGACTTTCTCCAGCACAACGGAGTTGCGCGGTGAAATCGTCCCAGGCACGTGAATGGCGACTGAATTAACGTCCTGAATTCAGACGTATCAGCTATCCCGCCGCCGCATGGCACGGCGACGGGAAGCGGAGTTCGGCCGACTTAGCCCTTGACGCCTGCCTTGCGGCGAGCGCGAGCAGTCTTGGCCTGGTTCTCAGGATCGAGCACGCCGGTCACGCGGACCTTGCGCTTCTCGTTCGCCCAGATGTTCCGGTACGCGAGATAGCCGAGGATGGTCGCGAACAGCAGGAAGACCGTAACCGCGAGGCCCGTCGCGTGGCGCTTCTCCAGTTTCGGCTCCGCCGTCCACACGAGGAACGCCGCAACGTCCTTCGCCATCTGGTCGACCGTCGGCGCCGGGTTGCCCGGGGCGTAGGTCACCTGGCCGTCGCTCGTCAGAGGCGCCGGCATGGCGAGGTTCAGGTTCGCGAAGTACGGGTTGTAATGCAGACCCTGCGGCGTCTTCGACGCCGGGAACTTCTGCAGGAGCTCAGCCGGCTGCTGCTTCTGGTAACCCGTCAGCAGCGAGTAGACATAAGCCGGACCGTCGTGACGCGCCTTGGTCATCAGGGACAAGTCAGGCGGAAGCGCATTGTTGTTGGCCGCGCGCGCCGCAATCTCGTTCGCATAAGGCGACGGGAAGCGGTCAGCCGGAAGTGCCTTGCGGGTCGCCGGCTCGCCGGTTTCCGGATTGATCGACGGAACCTCGGTCGCCCACTGCTCGGCAATCGCCTTCACTTCGGCCTCATTGTAGCCGAGCGCTTCGAGGTCGCGGAACGCGACCAGGCTGAGGCTGTGGCAGGCCGAGCAGACTTCCTTGTAGACCTGGAACCCGCGCTGCAGCTGCTTGCGGTCGAAATGGCCCATCGGACCGTCGCTGGCGAGCCTTAGGTGCTTGGGATGGAGATGGAACTCCTCCTCGGCCGTTTTTTCAGGCGGGCTCGTCAGATAGGTCGAGATGTTGCTGAAGAAGGAGATCAGCAACACCACCGAGAAGACGGCGCCGACCAGGCCCAGGATAAAACGAAGCATTTGCCTTGAGCCCCCTTACTCGGCCGCTGCCGTTGCGCCGCGCCGAGGCGAGATGCCGGCCGGCGCCGCTTCCTTTTGCTCACCGTGAAGCCGCGAAGAGCTGATCGAGTCCGGCAGCGGTAGCGGCCGTTCGAATGCCGAGATCAGCGGCAGGATGATGAGGAAGTGCGCGAAATAATATGCCGCTGCCAGCTGGCTGATCGCGACGTAGATCGGCGTCGCCGCCGCACCGCCGCACCAGCCGAGGATCAGGATGTCCGCGACCAGCAGCCAGAAGAAGCGCTTGAACACCGGGCGGTAAGATCCCGAACGGACGGGCGAACGATCCAGCCACGGCAGGAAGAACAGGATCAGTATCGACCCGAACATGGCCAGCACGCCCCACAGCTTGGCCGGCAGGATGAAGTCCACCGTGAAGGCGCGAAGGATCGCGTAGAACGGCCAGAAGTACCATTCGGGAACGATGTGCGCGGGCGTCGCAAGCGGGTTCGCCGGAATGTAATTGTCCGGATGGCCCATGTAGTTCGGCGCGAAATATACGAAGAAGGCGAACAGCGTCAGGAACGCACCGGCCGCCCAGCCGTCCTTCGCCGTGTAGAACGGGTGGAACGGGAGCGTGTCCTTCTCGTCCTTCACGTCGACGCCGGTCGGGTTGTTCGAACCCGGGATGTGCAGCGCCCAGATGTGCAGCACCACGACTCCGGCGATCACGAACGGCAGCAGATAGTGCAGCGAGAAGAAGCGGGTCAGCGCCGCCTGATCCGGCGCATAGCCGCCCAGCAGCCAGACGCGGATCGGCTCACCCACTAATGGGAATGCCGAGAAGAAGCCGGTGATGACCTGCGCGCCCCAGTAGCTCATCTGGCCCCACGGAAGCACGTAACCCATGAATGCCGTGGCCATCATCAGAAGGTAGATGACGAGGCCGAGCATCCACACGAGCTCGCGCGGTGCCTTGTAAGAACCGTAATAAAGGCCGCGGAAGATGTGGATGTAGGTGACGATGAAGAAGAAGCTGGCGCCGTTCATGTGAATGTAGCGGATCGCCCATCCCGCATTCACGTCGCGCATGATGTGCTCGACCGAATGGAAGGCTCCGTCGGCGCTCGAATAATACCACATCGCCAGCACGATGCCGGTGACGATCTGGATCGTCAGGAACAGTCCGGCGAGAACGCCGAAGTTCCACCAGTAATTGAGGTTGCGCGGAACCGGATAGCCTCCGCCGACGGCGCCGTAGACCAGCCGCGGGAGCGGCAGGCGCTCATCAAGCCAGCGCATGAATCCGGACTTGGGTTCGTAGGGTCTTGCCCAGGCAAAGCTCATTTTAAGGCTCTTCCCCCTCAGCCGATGCGGACAGTCGTGTCGGAAACGAATTCATAGTTCGGCACCACCAGGTTCGATGGAGCCGGCCCGCTGCGGATACGCGCTGCAGTGTCGTAGGCCGATCCGTGGCATGGGCAGAAATAGCCGCCGTACGGGCCGCGGTTCTCACCCTCGCCCGTGCCCAGCGGAACGCAGCCCAAGTGCGTGCAGACTCCCAGCGTGATCAGCCAGTTGGTCTTGCCGGGCTTGGTGCGCTCGGCGAGCGTCTGCGGATCGCGCAGTTCCGAGGTCGGGACCGCGTTGGCCGCCTTGATTTCGGCCGGAGTCAGGTTGCGGATGAACACCGGCTGCTTGCGCCACACGGTCTTGATCGCCTGGCCCGAAGCAATCTTCGAAATGTCGACCTCGGTCGAGGCGAGCGCTAGGACGTCCGCCGGCGGATTCATCTGCGAAATGAGCGGGAGCGCGACCGCGACGACGCCGACGCCGGCGAAGCTTACGGCCGCGACGTTGAGGAAATCGCGGCGACGCACGCCGTCTGTCGATTCAGCCGGGTCCGAACCCTGTGCGGATTGTTCCAGCGTGGCCATGCTTCCCCTTGTGACGCCCAAGATTGACGCGATGTGCTGTTCGTGCCGGAAGGCACATAACGAAGCCGCCCAAGGGAGGACCCCCCGGGGCGATTGGCGGGCCTGATAGCGAGCACTTCCGGCACTGCCAAGGGCGATTGTTCAGCCGATTTCGCCCGCGGCCAGCATTTCTTCGCGATCCATGCCGCGCCCCTTGAAAGCCTCGTAGAACATCACCGCGGAGGCGTAGAGGACCACGGCCATCACAAGCCAGCGCAGCATCTCGAGCGGCATGTCCCGAACGACGAATGCAGCGAGGAAGACGGCGGGCACTCCGCCGATGGCAATACCGAGTGCGACCTTGAGGTCGATGTGGCCGATGAGCACGTGGCGCGTCCCCGCCCCTGCTATCGTCACTGCACCGCCGGTCGCCATGATCGGAAAGGCGAGTTTCGGGTCGAGCCCCATCAGGCTGAGCATGACAAGGCTCGGCGCATAATGACCGATCCCAAAGTTGAGCAGGATTCCGAACCCGAAGCTCGCGACGATTGCGACGATAGTAAGTTCGGCCGAAAGCTCGGCGGCCGTTCCTCCTGCAGGGAACATGTGGAGATTGGACATCGCATAGAGCGTCGCCGCGATCAGCAGGGCGATGGCGACGGCGAGCTGGATCACCCACACCTTGGCCTTCGCAACCAGGGGCGCTCCGATCAGCCCGCCGAACATCAGCGCGAGCGCGCATCCAACGATCAGCACCGGGTCGACGAGCAAGCCAAGCAGGATCAGGAAGATGAAGGCCTGCATGATGGACGGCAAAGAATGGCCGACGAGCATCGTTGCCGGAATCAGGCGATCGGGAACGAGCCTGCGGAATTTGAACCAGGCCATGGTCGGCGCGAACGAGCCGATCCCGAGCGTGTCGAAGAAATTCGTCACTGCACCGAGCAGCAGGCCCTCCGCGTTCGGCCGGGCGCTTTTCGATAGCGCCGCGCGGAAAAGGACAATCGTGAACAGCAGGCTCGCCAGCGCGAGTGGAACCAGCAGGGCAATCAGCATCGGCGTCCCCCTTTGCGCGAGCCGCCCCTCCTAGGCCGTTGTAGCGCACGCGCCGGACAGTCTAAAGGCCCGCGCCATGCAGCCCCTGGACGAACAGCAGCAAGCCGCCCGCACCTGGTTCGAATCCCTCCGCGACCGCATCTGCGCCGAGTTCGAAGCGATCGAACGCGAGGCCGGAAGCGACGCGGCTTTCGTCTTCACCCCCTGGGACCGCACCGATCCGAACGGTGAGCCGGGAGGAGGAGGCGTTCGCGGGCAGATGAACGGCCGGGTCTTTGAAAAGGTCGGGGTGAACGTCTCGACCGTCGGCGGCCGCTTCTCTCCCGAATTCGCGGCAAGCATTCACGGTGCGCAGGACGATCCCAGCTTCTTCGCCACCGGGATCAGCCTCGTTGCGCACATGGCGAACCCACACGTCCCGGCCGTCCACATGAACACGCGCTTCCTTGCGACGACGAAGCGCTGGTTCGGAGGCGGAGCGGACCTCAACCCGGCGATCCCGAAGGAGGAGGACACGGAGGCCTTCCATGCCCGGCTGCGGGCGGCCTGCGCCGCGCACGACCCGACTTTCTATCCGCGCTTCTCGAAATGGGCCGAGGATTACTTCCAGATTCCGCATCGCGGAGTTCCGCGCGGCGTCGGCGGCATCTTCTACGACCATCTCGAATGCGCGGAGCCTGGCGAAGGACCGAGCTTCGAGCACAATTTCGCTTTCACGCGCGACGTCGGCGAAGCCTTCCTCGACGCCTTCCCAAAGATCGTTCGGGCCCGGCGCAACACGCCGTTCAACGAGGACGACGTGCGCCGGCTGCTCGAATTCCGCGGCCGCTACGTCGAGTTCAATCTGCTCTACGACCGCGGCACGCTCTTCGGTCTCAAGACGGGCGGAAACATCGACGCCATCCTTATGAGCCTGCCGCCTCTGGCCGCCTGGAAATGAGCTATGACGACGTTAGGAACGGGGACCTCGCCGCGGTCGTGACGTTCCTCGAGATGCGGGAAAAGCCGCAGCAGACCACCATACCCCCTTCCCCGCTTTCGCTTAGGCGGATGGAAAACCCGCAGACGGATGCCTACCGCAACCTGTTCCGGCAGGTCGGCTCGCCGTGGCTCTGGTTTTCCCGCCTCGTCATGGACGATGCGAAGCTGGCGGAGATCATCCGGCACCCGGAAATCGATCTCTACGCGGTCGTCGACAAGACGGACCGTGAGGTCGGAATGCTGGAACTCGACTTCCGTGAGGCCGGAGAAGGCGAATTGTCGTTCGTGGGCCTGATCCCCGAGCTGTCGGGCCAGGGGCACGGCCGCTGGCTTCTCGCCGAAGCAGTCCGCCTGGCCTGGCGCGATGGCGTGAAGCGAGTCCATGTCCACACCTGCACGCTGGACCACCCCGCCGCATTGTCCGCTTATCGGCGCGCCGGCTTTGAGCCCTACCGGCGGGCGATCGAGCACTTTCCCGACCCCCGCCTCATCGGCCTTCTCCCCCGCGACTGCGCGCCGCCGATACCGCTGATCGGTTAGGCCGCCGTCTCCGGCACCGTGACGGTGCGTGCTGCGAGCTGGAGATAGATGCGCGTCAGCATTACCAGGAACACCACCGTGACTGCCGCGACGGCGAGCTGGGTGATCAGAGCGATGACTAGCGCGGACACGCTCATCGGCTCCGGCGGGCCTAGAACGATGCCTGCAAGGATGCCGATGACCGCGCCGACGGCGACCATCACGCAGAATACCGCGACGAGGAACAGGAGGAGAAAGAGGAACAGCCGCCACCAGCTGCCGCTCGTCAGATGCCAGCTGCGCTGCAGGATCCCGATCGAGCCGAGCGGCTCGGCGGTCGCCACGGCGACAGCGACGATCAGCCTGACTGCCAGCACGATCAAAAGGACCAGCATGGCAAGGAAGAGGACCGCCATTCCGGCGCTGGCCGCCGGCGGCCGCATGTGCTGCGCAGAGTAGAAAAGCACTACCGCGATCGGTCCGACCCACAGGAGCATCGCGAAGAAATAGGGCAGCAGCCGCTTCGCGCCATGACCGATCGCTTCGCCGACGCTGGTCCGCGAACCCAGCGCGAGGCGCGCGATTGCGAGTTGGCCGACGATCCCTATCAGCACGGTGACCAGCAGTACGACGAGCCAAGGCCCGGCCGGCGGAATCTCCCCCGCCTTTGCCGTCGGAGTGACGAGGTTCTGCACGGTCGAGGGCAAAGCCAGGAGGGCGATTGCGACGGTGGAAAGCAGGCGTCCATCCCGCCCAAGCACATCGCGGGTTTCGTCCCACGCTCTGGAAATGGACAGCTTCGCCACTCGTGTTCCCCTGACGGTTGATGCCGCGTCGTTATGCGGGCGGTGAGGCGCTGTTGCAACGCGCTTGCCGCGGAGCCATGTCGCGTCCGTGACGGATGTCGACGGCATCGAATGGCGGGTGAGCGACACGCTCGTTCCCTACGAAGAAGCGCTGGCCTTCATGGAGGATCGCGCCGCGTCGATACGCGCAGGCTCGGCACGCGAATGCGTGTGGCTTCTGGAACATCCGCCCTTGTTCACGGCCGGCACCAGTGCCGACCCGGCGGAGCTGTTCAACCCTTCCGGCTTTCCCGTCTTTGAGGCCGGCCGAGGAGGCCGCTACACCTATCACGGACCGGGTCAGCGCGTGGGTTATCTGATGCTGGACCTCGATAAGCGAGGACGTGACGTCCGGCGGCTGGTGCACACACTCGAAGGCTGGATGATCTCGACACTGGCGGAGATGGGCGTGAGCGCTCACCGGGCGGACGGGCGCATCGGGATCTGGGTCGGTGAAGGCCCTTCGGAGGCGAAAATCGCCGCGCTCGGCATCCGCATCAAGCGCTGGGTCACGCTCCACGGTTTCGCGATCAACGTGTCGCCGGACCTTGGGCACTTCGGCGGCATCGTTCCGTGCGGGATCAGCGAGTTCGGCGTGACCAGCCTTCAGACCCTTGGGAAAGAAATGCCGATGACGCGCGTTGATGATGCTCTGAAACGATCTTTTCCGATGTTTCTCAACGACTTGTCACGTAAGTGCAAAGTCTCTTGATGGTGGAGAGCGCTTCAGACTATTGTGCGCGCGATTTGCGAAGTGGGTTCCTCCTGCTCCAGATCGGATAATCTAGGGAGTTTTGAATGCGTGCTCTTATCCTGGTCGCCGGTGCGGCCCTGGCGGTTTCGGCTTGCAGCAGCAACGAAGCCGCAGACAACACGATGAATGTTGACAACCTCGCCGTCGACAACCTGGTCGTTAACGACACGACTGCGATCGACGCGGCCAACATGGACATGAACATGGACGCCAACATGTCCATGAACGCCGCTGACGCCGCCAACGGCGCTGCTGACGCCGCCAACAACGCGGCTGACGCTGCCAACACCGCGGCTAACAACGCGATGTAATTCGACGGCGCTCCTCGCTGAGGAGTGCTGATGAGTTAAGAGGCTGCCGGTTCGCCGGCAGCCTCTTTTTTCGCCTGCGTCAGGGCAGTCCGATCAGCTTGTGCGTCTGCAGCGACAGCTGCCAGCGCGGCCGTTCCATTACCAGCCGGATAGCGGCGCCTAGTGCTTCCTCGCGTGCATCACAGTCCATCGGCTGGATCAGGAACCTGCGGAAGTCCCAGCGCTCCAGAGCAGCGGGATCGACACCCTGCTGAGGCCAGACCAGCTTCAGTTCGTCGCCACTGCGCTGAACAACCTCCGTTCCCGCTTTGGGGCTGATGCAGAGCCAGTCGATGCCCTCAACCGCGGGAAGCGTTCCGTTGCTTTCGACGGCCACGCGAAATCCGCGGTCATGAAGCGCTTCGACCAAATCGGGGTCGAGCTGCAGCATCGGCTCGCCGCCGGTGATCACCACCAAGCGGCGATCCGCTCCTTCGCCCCAAATCGCCGACACATGATCAGCAAGCTCACTTGCGTCTGCAAACTTCCCGCCGCCTTCACCATCGGTTCCGACGAAATCGGTGTCGCAGAAGTTGCACTGCGCTGCGGCCCTGTCCCGCTCCCTGCCGGACCATAGGTTGCATCCCGCGAACCGCAGGAAGACTGCGCGGCTCCCCGATTGCACGCCTTCACCCTGCAGCGTGAGGAAGCATTCCTTGACGGCATAGCTCATGGCGCGTCTGCGTAGCGCGTCGGATCCGGCAACCCCGCGTCGGCAAAGCCCTTCGAACGCAGCCGGCACGCATCGCACCTTCCGCAGGCGAGCCCTGCCTGGTCAGGATCATAGCAACTGTGGCTGAGCCCCGCATCGAGCCCAAGCCGGTCGGCCTCCCGGGCGATGTCCGCCTTCGTCATGTGCTGGAGCGGCGCGTGGATCCTGATCTCCTCGCCTTCCGATCCCGCCTTCGTCGCAAGCCGCGCAAGCTGCTCGAAGCCGGCGACGAATTCGGGACGGCAGTCCGGATAGCCCGAATAATCGAGCGCGTTCACGCCGATGAAGAGATCTCGCGCGCCTTCCGCCTCGGCCCAGGCGAGCGCAAGGCTCAAGAAGACGAGATTACGTGCAGGAACGTAGGTGACGGGAATGCCGGGCTGCACCCCATCCTTGGGGACTTCGGTGTCGCTCGTGAGCGCGGACCCGCCGAATGCCCGTAGGTCAAGTGGAAGGACGATGTGCCGGGCGGCGATCTCCGCCGCGATGCCCCGGGCCGCCCCGATTTCGACCCGGTGGCGCTGGTTATAATCGACGGTCAGCGCGAGCACGTCGAAGCCCTGCTCGCGCGCAAGCGCCGCGCACACCATCGAGTCGAGTCCTCCGGAGAGGAGCACGACGGCTTTCTTCCTGTCGTTCGAACCCGCGGCCGCCATGGCGGCGCCCTCTAAGCGCTCAGCTTGGACAAAAGAAGGGCCGTCGGTCCGAAGACAGACGGCCCAGTTCCGGGACAAAGCCCGTTTGGGAGGAAAGCGTGCCGAATCCGGCACGAGCCCTTCCTAAGCGTTCCAGGTTAAACCCTTGCTTAATGAGCCGGAAAATTCTTCAGCAATCTCCGATTCTTCGCGCCTGAAGCGTGTAATGAAACGGCGCATTGTCGGAGATGCCCTGCGTTTCGATCCGCAGCGAACGCGGTGTAAGCAGCTCGACGTTCGACTGTCCGAACGCTCCGCCTGGGCATGTATAATGAATCTCCGCCCGGCTCTGCTGGTTGCGAATTACATCGCGCGAGCAATTCGCCCGCAAATGCTCGTACTGGGCAAGCAGGGTCGGGTCCGCGACGCAAATGTTGCGCCTGCCGCCGTTCGGACGGCTGACTTCCCACAGGCCGCCAGTCGTCTGCGTGAACACCGCCGGACGCACGGCGGCGGTCAGCGAGAGCAACGCTGCCGCCACCCCGCTCGCTCGGACTATCGTTCGTACAGACCGGTTCATCGTGACCGTTTAGCACAAAAAGCTTAACGCGGGTGAACAGCGAAATCGCCTTTTAGGACACGTCCTCAAGAGTGATGGGGAAGCTTTGGGAACAGAAGGCACAATCGACGGTGATGAAACCGTCAGGTCCCACCATCTCCCGACGCTCGTCTTCCGGAAAGCGCGCGATGACCGAGCGAACATATTCCGGATCGCAGCGGCAACCGCGCCGGAGATGGACCGGCGTGAACGTCCGGACCTCAGCCTCCTCGTGGAAAAGGCGCCAGATCAAATCGTCGAGCGGTAAGCCGGCGTCCGTCAGCTCTTCCGGCTTCACCGATCCCGCGAGGATCGCCACATGCGGCCAATCCGGATGGTCGAGCTGGGTGTGGATACGCTCCCGGCCCTCTTCGCCTTCGGGCAGATGCTGGAACAGCAGACCGCCGGCGATCCAGCGGCCCTCGTTCTTCTCGGCGGCGAGCCTGACAAGGCTCGGGATCTGCTCCGACTGCGCGAAATAGCTTTGTGCGGCATGCGCGAGGCTGTCGCCCTCCAGTGGCACGATCCCCTGGTAGCGCTCGTTCGTCATCGGCTGGTCGAATGTGATCGCCAGGTATCCCTTGCCGAACAAGGCGAAAAGCGACGGGTTCGGGCCGACGTCGGCGAGCCGTTCCGGATCGTGACGAACATATCCCCGGAGCTCGCCGCCCAGATAGTCGCACACGAGCAGGTCGATCGCGCCCGCCTCGGTCTGGGCCTGCAGCGTCATCTGTCCCTGCGGGTCCTTCAGCAGCGAGCCGAGCAAGGCAGTCAGAGTCAGCGCCTCGGCAAGAAGGCGTTCGATCACGGGCGGATAGTTATGCGCGGACAGAATCTCGTCGAGCACAGGCCCGATGCGAGTTGCGCGCCCGCGAGCGTCGCGCGCCGGAATGGTGACGCCGATTGCGACGTCCAGGGACAGTTCCTCTGTGGGCATGCTGACTAAATAGGATCCGGGCGCGCGCGTTCCAACCGTCAGGCGGCGGCGGCCGGAACCTCGTACTGCGCGGCAGCCGCGGACAGGCCTTCGACGAATTCCCGGATGTGACTTTCGTCGATGACCAGCGGCGGCAGGATACGCATAACATTGTCGCCCGCCGCAACGGTAAGCAGGCCCTGCCCGCGCAGCCAGTTAACGAAGGCGCGGCTGTCGGTCTTCATCTTGATTCCCAGCATCAGGCCCTTGCCGCGGACGCTTTCGAACAGATGGTCGTGGTTCGGGATCATCTGCTCGAGCGCCGAGCGCAGCCGCTCGCCCATCTGCCGGACGTTGGCGAGGAATTCGTCATTGGCGATGACGTCGAACACGGCCTGGCCCGCAGCCATGGCCAGCGGGTTGCCGCCGTAGGTCGATCCGTGCGTGCCAATCACCATCCCCGCAGCCGCCTTTTCGGTGGCGAGGCAGGCGCCCAGCGGGAAGCCGCCGCCGATGCCCTTCGCGGAGGCCATGATGTCCGGCTCGACGCCGTATTGCTCGTAGGCGAACAGGGTGCCGGTGCGCGCGACGCCGCACTGCACTTCGTCGAACACCAGCATCAAATCCTTCTCGTCGCAGGCCGCGCGAAGGCCGGCAATGAACTCGTGGCTTGCCGGACGAATGCCGCCCTCGCCCTGCACGGGCTCCAGCAGGAAGCCGGCGGTATTCTCATCGACCGCCGCCAGCGCTGCGTCGAGATTGTCGAATTCGACGACCTTGAATCCCGCCAGCAGCGGCGCGAAACCGTCGCGCAGCTTCTCCTGATTGGTCGCGCTGATCGTCGCCATCGTCCGCCCGTGGAAGGCGTTCGAGAAGGTGATCAGGTCGTGCTTGTGCGCATTGCCCTTCACATGATGATAGCGGCGCGCGGTCTTGATGGCGCACTCGACGGCTTCGGCGCCGGAGTTCGTGAAGAAGACAGTGTCCGCGAAGGTCAGGTCGACCAGCCGCTGCGCGAAGGCCTCGCCCTGAGGGCTGCCGTAGAGGTTCGACACGTGGATGAGCGTCGCGGCCTGCTTCGCGATCGCTTCGGTCAGATGCGGATGGCCGTGGCCCAACAGGTTGACCGCGATGCCCGATGCGAAGTCGAGATATTTCTCGCCCTGCTCGCCGTAGAGATAGGCACCCTCGCCTCGGACCGGCCGCACCTCGCAGCGAGGGTAAACGGGCATGAGCGGGGTGATGGCCATCTCGGGCTAGTCCTTCTGTGGTGGATGGGACGCGGCTGTTTTCAGCCTCCGGGCCTATAGCCAGACGGCCCGAAAAGGGAAAGGCGCACCGGGGGTGCCCGGCGCGCCTCTCTGCTCGACGACGGTATGACGCCTAGTCGTGATCGCGTCCGCGATCGTCTTCCCAGCGGTCGTTGCGGCCGTCGCGATCTCGGTCGCGCCACTGGTCATTGTTGCCCCAGCGATTGCCGTCGTTCGCATCGCGGTAGATCCGCTGCTCGAGGCGCTGGATGCGATAGTTGACCGACGCATATTCCTGCGGATTCAGGCCGTTGCGCGAAGCCTTGGCGAGCCGCTTCTCAATATCGCGCGATTCCTCCCGAAGGCGGCGCGCTTCCTTCTCGCTGATCCGGTCGCGGCTGTCGAAACGCGCAATGCGCTGCTGCAGCCGGTCGATCCGAACCTGCAGGCTCCGGAGGGACCCGTAATTGTTGCTGTGACCATAGCCGTAGCCGTTCACAGGCCCCTGCGGCGCGGGATAGTATTGCGCCGAAGCAGGTGCGGCGATGGCGAGAGCCGAGGCGGCTACAGCCACAGAGATAAGAACTTTACGCATCTAGGCTCTCCTATTGAGCGGTTGATGCGCCTGTTGTGCCCTTCGCCTGTTGCCCGCAGGCTGAACGCCGTTGTTATCGATTGTTCAACTAGCTTAACGACCTAAGCGGTTGAAAAGCTTGCCTGGGGCCCTCTCGGCGAGGGTCCGGTGCTGAACAGCAGGACCGCAAAGCTGAACGCCGCCAGCAATGCCGCCAGCAGAATCGCGGGCGATTCGGCCGCGAACGACGCAATCTCCGGCGAACGCAGCAGCCAGAAGACCGAGGCCGAGAGCGCGGCGATCCCGAGAACTTGGATCGCAAGACTGGAGAGCATGCTGCGGCGCTCGGCGCGAAGCTGCTCGTCCAGGCGGATTTGCGACTGAACGCGCGCGACGAAAATGCGGTCCGGTCCGCAATCGGGGGGACGAAGCGCCTGCGCGAGGAAATCGTCGAATTCGTCAGCCATTTCCCGTTCCGTTCCACAATTCCCGGCATTTCGATTTGGCGCGGGCGACCGTCGACTTCAAAGTTCCCAGCGGCAAGCCGAGCAGCTCGGCCGCCTCCTCGTGCGTCCAGCCGTGTCCGTCGCAAAGTACGATCGACGCACGCTCGTTCTCGCTCAGCCGAGCGAGCATGTCCCTGACCTCGGCGATCCCGTGATTTTCTGAAGGGCGGGCTTCCGATTCCGGCGGTGCCTGCGGACGCCGCCGCAACTCGTCGAGCCTGCAACGCCATGCGATGCTGGTGAGCCAGGTCGAGTAACGGGCTCTGCCGTCATATTGCCCGGCCGCGCGCCACGCCTTGACGAATGCCTCTTGTGCAATGTCGTCCGCGATCTCGGCTGCGCCCATGCGCGACAGAAAGGCTCGCAAGGGCCGCTCATGCTTTTCGACGAGGGCAGCGAAGGCTGCGTTGTCCCCCGCAGCCGCCCGGCGCGACAGCGCGAAATCCTCGTCATTCTGCGTTGCCACGCCGCTTGGCCCGCTCGATCACATAATGACGCAGCATCAGTGCTGCGCCGACGATCAGCGGGAACATGGCGGCGCCCACTCCATAATCTGTCCAGCCGCCAGTCTCCCCTGCCGTGAAGCTTGCCGCGAGGGTGGCAATGCCGAGCGCAAGAAGGATTAGCCCAAGCCGATCGTCCCCACCCGAAGCTTCCGGCATCCGCAGCTCGGCGATCACCGCCTCCGCCGCCGCGGGATCCCGCTCGATCGCCCGTCGGACTGTCTTGTGTCGGATCGCCGTAGCGGCAAGGCGGAAGAGTTGGATTGCTACGAGCGCGAGCGCTGCAACTATGGCGACCATGACGATCATTTCCGTTGCGGGCATTGTAGGAACTCCCGTGATTTCGGAGCTTAGACGCAGGCTTGCGTGCCGACGGATGAGTCGCCCAAAATAAATCTGCTGTCCTTGCTTCCGCTCCCCGTTCGTAAACCGAGACGATGACCCGCTCAGAGCGGGTCTTGTAACAGCCAGAAACGTACCTATCTATCTGAAATGCTTCATTTTCTGCGCGCGGCGGCACTTTCGGCAACGCTCTTGCTCGTGCCTGCCGCCAGTATGAGCTCAAGCCCCAGCCAGGCTGTACTCCAGCAAGCTGTCGTTCGTGCCGGCGCGGCTCCGGTCGCGCCGCAGAAGCCTGCGCCTGCGCCCTTCTCGGAGTTCGGTCTCGACGCCGAGCACGAACATGCCTCCGGGCTTGCTCCGGGCCAGACCGCCGAGGACTTCGAGGTGTGGGCCGGCCGCTCTCCGACGAATATCAGGCAGCTCGCTGCGTTCCGCGACTATCTGGCCGCGCGGGGCCTCGAATCGGTCGTCCCGCTGTGGCAGCTCATCCGCACCTCCTCTTCATGGCGCGAGTGCGGTGCGCAGCC
>Ga0070675_100001143_pt1 | contig 19146 bp, 17 predicted proteins | sample KBSM43metaG_FD_65343 | JGI IMG/M metagenome (GOLD analysis project Ga0070675, IMG submission 65343) | Miscanthus rhizosphere microbial communities from Kellogg Biological Station, Michigan, USA - KBS M4-3 metaG | ecosystem: Host-associated > Plants > Roots > Rhizosphere > Soil ... | reverse complement strand
CGGTAGTCGTTGGCCGCGACCATGATGTGCTCGGGGTTGCGTGTCGAAACAGCGACGACCGGTTCAGTTTGACGCTGCAGGTTCGCATCACCGAGAAGCGGGTCGCTCACATTGCGAAGCACGTTGACGTTCGGCGTCACCGTCACGGCCGGAGTTGCTGATCCCTGCGCGATCGGATGAGCCGGAACCGTCGCCAGCGCCAAGAAAACGAGGACTCCACGCTGCAGCCAACGCTTCATGTCCATGCCTTTGGGTGCTGCCGAGCTTCGCAACCGGCTCAACAGCACATGGGTCGTAAAAAGTCTCGTAGTACTAAATCGTCATTCAGATGACGTTATCGTCTGTTCAGAGAGGCCTATTTTGCTCAATTAAACAGCTGAGTTACACAATTTATTTTTGATAACAAATCTGTAACTGGAGGAGTGTGAACGGCTGAGATCCGACGTGCAACGGACAAGTATCTCCGTCCTGTCTTGGGGTTGTCGCGTCTGCGATCAGCCGTGGACCGCAAATGCCAGGAGCGGTTCCGGGGATATCGATCGAACCGGATCCGAGGGATGCGCAAAGACCGGGCGAACGCAATTCCGCGAGCAGCGGTCGATGATCGATCGCAGGAGGCTGCCGCGGCCGGGACTCGTGGGAACGGCAGTATAAAATGGTTCGGATGGCCGACGCTCCGGTGTGCGCGTATTGCCGCACGCGTCCGGTGGAAGCGAAGTGGCGGCCGTTCTGCAGCCATCGCTGTCAGCTCCTCGACCTTGCCAGGTGGGCGGACGGGAGCTATCACGTTGCCGCCGAAAAACCGGAAGACAACGATGAAGACGATGAGAAGTCTGAAGTGTGAAGGTACCGATTGCCACCATGCCTGACACCCTCACGATTGTCGACAACCGCACTGGAAAAAAGTACGAGCTGCCGATCCAGGACGGCACGATTCGCGCGATGGACCTGCGCCAAATCAAGGCCGGTGCCGATGACTTCGGGCTGATGACCTTCGACCCGGCGTTCATGAACACCGCGAACTGCCGCAGTGCGATCACCTACATCGACGGCGAAAAGGGCGTCCTGCTCTATCGCGGCTACCCAATCGAGCAGCTCGCCGAAAACAGCAACTATCTCGAGACCGCATATCTGATTCTGTTCGGCGAATTGCCGACGGAAGCGCAGCTGCAGTCGTGGACGCGCGAAATCACCCTGCACACGATGCTGCACGAGAACATCAAGAAGTTCATGGAGGGCTTCCGCTACGACGCCCATCCAATGGGCATCTTCATCAGCACAGTCGCGGCCTTGTCGACGCTGAACCCCGACGCGCGCAATATCTTTGACAAGTCCTCGCGCCGGCTGCAGACACGCCGGTTGATCGCCAAAGTGCCGGGCATCGCCGCCTACGCGTACCGCCACAGCATTGGCCGGCCCTATAACTATCCCGACAACGACCTCAGCTTTCCTGGAAACTTCCTGAACATGCTGTTCCGGATGACCGAGGTCAAATACCAGGCGAATCCGGTGCTCGAGCGGGCACTCGATGTACTGTTCATCCTTCACGCCGATCACGAGCAGAACTGCAGCACGTCCACGATGCGGAACATCGGCAGCTCGAATGTCGATCCGTACAGCGCGCTGGCCGGCGCCGCGGCGGCGCTCTACGGTCCGCTGCACGGCGGCGCCAACGAAGCGGTGCTACGGATGCTGAATGAAATCGGCTCGGTCAGCAAGGTGCCGGAGTTCATCAAGCGGGTGAAATCGGGCGAAGGCAAGGACCGGCTGATGGGATTCGGCCACCGCGTCTACAAGTCGTACGATCCGCGCGCGAAGGTGATCAAGAAGATCGCAGACCTGGTGTTCACGGTTACCGGCAAGAACCCGCTGCTCGACATCGCGCTCGAACTCGAACGGATCGCGCTCGAAGACGAGTACTTCGTCAGCCGCAAGCTCTATCCCAATGTGGATTTCTATTCCGGGTTGATCTATCAGGCGATGGGTTTCCCGGTCGAGATGTTTCCGGTGCTGTTCGCCATTCCGAGAACCGCCGGCTGGCTGGCGCAGTGGGACGAGATGCTGCTCGATCCGGAAACCAAGATCGCCCGGCCGCGGCAAATCTACACCGGTCCGCACGCGCGCAACTACGTGCCGAGGGATCAAAGAAAGTAATGACAAGCGGCGCGCGCCTGCTCACTCTGATCGTTGCGTCCTCCGTCTCCTTTGTGTCCTTCTCGTTCGCAGAAACGTCCTTTGACTCCGGTCGCGCCTGGGAACACTTGCGCCAGATGGTCGGCATCGGTCCCCGGCCGGCTGGTTCGGCCGCGCTTGAACAGACGCGCAAGTACCTGAAAGAGCAACTGGCCGCGTCGGGGTTGACCGCCGTCGAACAGGCCTGGGAAGACGCCACGCCGATCGACACCGTGAAAATGGTCAATCTCGCCGTGACCATTCCAGGCGCGCGCAAGGACCGGATCGTCATCGCCGGCCACTACGACACCAAGCTCTATCGCGAGTTCCGGTTCGTCGGCGCCAGCGATGGCGCTTCGAGTGCTGCGTTCCTGCTCGAGCTCGCGCGGGTGCTAAAGGGACGCAAAAACCCGCTCACGATCGAACTGCTGTTCCTCGACGGTGAAGAAGCGCGGCTGCCGGAATGGAACGGGTCGGACAATACCTATGGCAGCCGTCATTACGTCTCGGCTGCCCGCAAGGACGGTTCGCTGGCGACGCTGAAAGCGATGATCCTGGTCGACATGATCGCCGACCGGAACCTGACGATTCGCCGCGACGCCAATTCGACGGCCTGGCTCACCGACACCATCTGGGCGGCAGCGAAGAAACTCGGCCACTCGGAATTCATGACCGAGACGACGAAGGTCGAAGACGATCACCTGCCATTCCTGGCCGCCGGCGTGCCGTCAGTCGACATCATCGATCTCGATTATCCCCAGTGGCACACCGCCGGCGATTCGCTCGACGCCGTCAGCGCGCGCAGCCTGCAAGTGGTCGGCGATACGCTGCTCGCGGCGCTGCCGCAAATCGAAGCACGCCTGGCGAAATAGTTCTCAGTTCCAAGTTCTCAGTTCTAAGTTCTCAGTTCTAAGTTTTCAGTTTCGAAGTTCTACCCTTGATAACCATTCGCCGACAGCTGCATCCGCGTGCCGTCCGGATCGGTGAAATACAGCTGGTCGCCGCCGCTCGTGCGGTTCGCCGGGTTGCGATCGACGGTTGCCTGGACCCCCTGCTCTTTCAGCCTGGCTGCGATCCGCTCCGGATCGTAGTCGTCCACGCCGATGCAGACGTGGTGAACGCGGCCCGGTTCCTGGATCTTGTAGACGCCCAGAAAGCTGCTGCCGAGTCCGAGGTTGATGCCGCCATTTCCAGGCCGGCTGACTTCCTTCAGGCCCAGCAACTTCCCATAGAAGGCGGCGGATTTCTCGACGTCGCTAACCGCCAGCGACGCGTGATTCAAGGTGCGGCCCTGGGCGACGGCTGCGGATTGCGCGGTGGCAGGAGTCGCGGCGCCGCCCAACATCAAGGTCAGCGCAGTGACAAGCTCGCGGCGAGTCAGGCGTTTCTGTTCGAATTGGCCGACAAGGGAATCGATGGTAGTCATGATGGGCACAATTCTACGAGGATGGGCCCTTAATGGAGTTGACCTGTTGCGGGGCAACGGAGATAACGGAGACACGGGATCAACACGGAGCAACGGAGCAACAGAGAAATAGAGAAATAGAGATTCTTGTCTTACCGTTTTCCCCGTTGCTCTGTTGCTCCGTGTTGAAACCGTGTCTCCGTACCCTCCGTTGCGTCACTAGAATTACTCGGAACGCAGCGCGGCGATCGGATCGATCCGCGCTGCCCGCAACGCAGGACTGACGCAGGCGATGATCACGATGACGCATTCAAGCAGCGCGACGCCGGCGTAGGTTGTGGGATTCAGCACGTTGACTCCGTAAAAGGCCACCCGCGCCAGGCGGGCCAGCGCCGCGGCCAGCAGCGTCCCACCCAACAGTCCTGGCAACATCAAGCGCGCGCTGCCGGCGAGCACGTCGAACACGAGGTCGCGCGGCCGTGCGCCAACTGCCAGGCGCACACCGAACTCGCGCAAGCGGCGATTCACGGTGTAGATCACCACGCCGGCCAGGCCGACGGTCGCGAGGATCAGCGCCAGCCCGCCACAAATCGAAAACAACCGGCCAACGGTCTTGAACGGCCAGAGTTGCATGGCCATCCGCTGCTCCATCGTTTTGATCGAGGTCATCGATACGTTCGGATCCAGCGTTTGCGCGGCTTCACTCACCGGTCGAACCAGCGGCGACGCCGCGCCGGCGGTGCGGGCGATCATCGTCAGTTCGTGTTCGAAGTCGTCGAGTTCGAGCGGCACATAGAGCGTCGGTTCCTCGCGGTCGAGTCCGCGGGTATGTGTCTTCGCTGTCATCCCGACGACGGTGGCAGGTGCGCCATGATCGCCGATCCGCAACGTTTCACCAACCGCCCGACCGTCGGTCCAATACCGCGCGGCCAGCGGTTGATTGATGATCACTTCCGAAACGGCGTTGCCGCCGAAATCGCGTCCCTGGGTCAGCGAAATGCCCATCGTTCTGAAATAGCCCGGCGCGACCGCCATCACTGGAATCTTCACGCACGCATCGGCATCACAGGGCGCGTCGAGCGACGACACTGCGATTCGGCGATCGAATCCGATGAAGAATGGCGCTCGCGCGGCAATTGCGACGTCCGAGATGCCGGGCAGTGCGCGAATGCGCGCCTGCAACGCCGACACATAGCGTGCCGAACGATCGGCGTCGTAGCCGTGCGCGGCCGGCGCGAATTCGGCAATTACCAGGTTCCGGCTGTCGAAACCGAAATCCGCCAGCGATAGATTGGAGTAGGTCTGCGCGACGAGTGCAGCAATCGCCAGGAACGCGGTTGATCCCGCGACCTGCGCGGCAACCAGCCAGCGACGCATAGGCGAAGGCCGGCCACCCATCGCGCTCCCGCCCTGCGATGCGAGCACGCGCGAGGGGTCGACGCGTGCCGACGCCAACGCCGGCCACAAACCGGGAACGACGCCCGCAATCATGACCAACAACGCGACAAAGCCGAAGACCCTCCCGTCGAGCGTGAAATCGATGTGTTGCGGCTCGTCAATCGGCATGGCAAACGAGCCAATCAGCGCCTGGGTCCAGTAGGCAACCACCGCCGCAGCAACGCCTGCAAACGTAGCGATAACCAACCCTTCGGTCACGACGAGACGCACCAGCCGCGCGGTGCCCGCGCCGAGCGCCGTGCGAATGCCCATCTCGCGTTGACGCTCGACTGCCCGCGCCAGCAGCAGATTTGCGACGTTGAAACACGCCAGCAGCAGTACTAATCCGATGATGCCCATCACGATGGCTGCGGCTCTGGTCAAGCCACGCAGTTCGCTATTGCCTTCTCCAAGCATTCGAAACCGTGCCCCGCGCTGCCGATGGGACTCGGGCCAGTCGTGCGCCATGCCCGCCACGGCCGCGTCAATGCGCGCCTGCAGCTCTGGCACGCCGACGCCCGGCAACAATCTGCCCATGACGAACAGCCAGCGAGTGTCGGGCTTCTCCAGGCCTGCGGCCGTGCGAAAGCTGGCACGATCATCTAGGGGCAGCCAAACGTCGGGCGAATACAACCCCGCAGGCCCGGTGAACGAATCCGGCAGCACGCCAACCACGTTCGCGTCGTTGTTGTTCAGTCGAAGGGTCAGGCCGGCCAGCGATGGCGATCCGAGGCTTCTCCGCCAGAATCGCTCGCCAATAACCACCGAGGCCGCCGCGTCGCCAGCCGCCTTGTCAACATCGAGTCGGCCGGCCAGCGGTTGAACATCCACCATCGAGAAGTAGTTGGGCGAGACCAACAACACCCAAGCGGTTTGCGTGTGACCGTCGTGCTGCCAGGCCACGGTCAGGCGTCCTTCCGCCGCAATGTCGACTGCGCCGCGAGTGGCGTCGGCAAAGCGGGCGAGTTCGGCCGGCGACGCGTAACCGCCCTCATCGCCGGCAGGCGTCGTCAGAATCCGGCCCACTCGCTCGGAGAGATGCGCGGGCTTTCTGAAAATCAGGCCGTTGACCACCGTGAAGGCCACCGCGTTGACGCCGATGCCAATCGCGAGGGTCAGAATCGCGGTGAGCGCGAACAACGGACGGCTTCGCAGCTGCCGGAGGGCCAGCCGGAGGTCCTGGATGAAATTGGCCATATGAACGAGACGAACAGCGTACCGCGAAGTTGCAGGCGTCCATAAGCCCTTAGCCATCAGCCATTAGCCATTCCTCCCCTCAGCTAACCCGCGGCGTTACACTCCGTCTAAGTGGATCAGATGGACGCGACCGAGGCAGCAGCCGTCCTGGCCCGTGCCCGCCAGGGCGACAGCGAGGCGTTCCGCGAACTTGTCGAGCGGCACGGCCGGAATGTGTTTCGGCTGGCGTTCAGGATGACCGGGAATGAGCAGGATGCAGAGGATGTGGTTCAAGAGGCATTTCTTCGCGCCTTCAGGCAGCTGGGGCGATTCGAATCGCGCGCCAATTTCGGCACCTGGCTCTATCGCATCGTCGCGAACTGTTCGGTGGATCTGATGCGCGCCAAGCAATCGCGCCACGATATCAGCCGCAGCGAGAGCCTGGACGATGCCGTCGAGTTGCCGGCGATCGATGCGGCGGGCCCGGACCGGCTGGCGCAAAGCGCCGAGATTCAGGCGCGCGTGCGCGAAGCGCTGAGCGGCCTGAGCCCGCTCGAGCGCGCGGCCTTCATCCTGCGCCATCACGAAGGACGTTCGATCGAAGAGATCAGCAAGACACTCGACCTCGGCACGAGCGCCGCGAAACACAGCGTGTTTCGCGCGGTGAAAAAACTGCGCATCGCGCTGGCGCCACTCAGGAGTCAGGAATCGTGAGCACGCACTATTCGGAAGACGATTTGACGCTCTATTACTACGGCGAAGCGCCGTCGGCCGGGTTCGGCGCGGCGCGACGCAAAGCGGATATCGAACGCCACCTGCAGCAGTGTTCGGATTGCGCGCGTCTCTATCGCGAGATCGCGGACACGCTGGCGATGGTCGTCGCCGAAGAAGCTCCCGAACGCGGTGAGCGGTATGGGTTGGAGGTCTGGCAGCGGATTCGGCATCAGCTTCCTGAAGCCGAAGCAAAGTTCGGATGGTTTACCGGGTTCACGAAGGTGGCCGGGCTCGCGGCGGTCGCGGCAATGCTTGTGATTGCCGCGTTCATCGCCGGCCGCTTCTCAACGAACCCCTCGAACCTCGCGAACCCCGCGAACCCCGCGAACGTCGCGAACTCCGCGAACTCCGCGAACCCCGCGAACCCCGCGAACCCCTCGAACCCCTCGAACCCCTCGAACCCCGCGAACCCCTCGAACCCCTCGAACCCCTCGAACCTCGGTAATCCCGGTTTGGCGCTGCTGGTCAGTGACGTCGCCGATCATCTGGAACGCTCCGAGCGGATGTTGACCGACATCATGAATACGTCGAACCCTGGCGACATCTCGATGGAACAGGGTTGGGCTGAAGACCTGCTTTCAACCAGCCGGCTGTATCGACAGGACGCGGTTGAAGCCGGCGAGCAATCGATCGCAACGATTCTTGACGATGTCGAGCGCAACCTGCTCGAAATCGTCCACAGCCCGTCAAAGATCAGCGCGGCGGATCTCGAACAACTCCGCCGGCGGATCGATGCAGCGGCGCTGCTTTTCAAGGTGCGGGTGATGAGCGAACAACTGCGGGACCGTGAAGCGGCCCCGGCGGATCGTCCGTCCCCGCGTGCATCCACTTCCAAAATCAGCTGACACCTCACATGAACACGAAACGATTTACCTTCACGACTCTCGCCCTGACGGCGCTGATTGGCGGCGTCGCCACGGCACCGCTTCACGCCCAGCCGTTCGCGTATACGCTGGCGGGCGGCGGGCTGACCCCTGACCAGCAGGAACGCGCCGACGAACTCTACGAGCGCGCCCGCGACCTGATCGAGAACGCTCGATTCGAGCGGGCGGTGGTCGAACTCGATCGGCTCATTCCGCTGAAAAGCAACCGCACCGACGCGGCACTGTACTGGAAGGCGTACGTGCTGGCGCGACTCGGGCAACGGCCGGAAGCGCTGAACACGATTGCCGACCTGACGAAGCAATTTCCCGACAGCCGCTGGCTGAAAGATGCGAAGGCGATCGAGGTCGAAGTGCGGCAGTCGTCGGGCCAGCCGGTCTCACCGGCCTCGCAGGACGATGAGGATCTGAAACTGATGGCGCTGCGCGGATTGATGAACAGCGATCCCGACCAGGCGCTGCCGGTGCTCGAAAAGATGTTGACCAGCGCGAACTCGCCGAAAGTGAAAGACCGCGCGCTGTTCGTCCTCAGCCAGAGCCACTCCGCGAAAGCGCGCGAGATTATCGCCAACGTCGCCAAGGGCAACGCGAATCCGGATCTGCAGATGCGCGCGATTCGCTACCTCGGCATGATGGGCGGCGCCGACAGCCGCGCGTTGTTGGCCGACGTCTACCGCGCGACGCCGGACATCAGCGTCAAGCGTGCCATCCTGCGCAGCTACATGACCTCGGGCGATCGCGAGCGGCTGTTCGGCCTGGCCAAGGGTGAAACCGATCAAGCGCTGCGTGCCGAGGCGGTCCGGCAGCTCGGCGTGATGAACGCCCGAGCCGAACTGCAACAGCTGTATACCAGCGAATCGTCCATCGAAGTCCGCAAGCAGATTCTGCAGGCGATGTTCGTCGGCGGCGATTCGGACCGCCTCATCGAACTGGCGAAGGGCGAAAAAGAACCCGAACTGCGCCGCATCGCGATCCGCAACCTCGGCCTGATGAAGCGGCCGGGAACGGCGGAAGCGCTGATCTCGATCTACAACTCCGATTCGAATCCTGAAGTACGTAAGGCGGTGATCAACGCGCTGTTCCTTCAGAGCAACGCCACCGCGCTGGTCACGCTGGCCCGCGCCGAGAAGAGTGTCGAGATGAAAAAGGAAATTGTCTCGAAGCTCTCGGTGATGAAGTCGAAAGAAGCGACGGATTACTTGATGGAGCTGCTGAAATGACCGCTGGGGGCCGCCGAACGGGGGCCAAAGTGCTGGGTGCCAGAGTGCTGGGTGCCAGAGTGCTGGGTGCCAAAGTGCTGGGTGCTGGGTGCTGGGTGCTGGTGCTGGGTGCCAGGGTGCTGGTGCTGGGTGCCGGGGTGCTGGTGCTGGGTGCCACGGTGCTGGGTGCTGCGCCGCCCAGCGGCGCGCAGGGGCGGTTCACCAATGCGCGGACCGAGACACGCTCGGCGGCGCAGGGATTGAGCCGCGAACTGCAGGCCGCCGCGGCACGCAGCGGTGTGACCTGGGTTGGCTATCGGGTACCGATGATTCCGGGACCGCGGCAGATGTGCTGCTACGACAGCACATCGAGCATCTCGGGCGACTGTTGCGGGATGTGTCGTCTCGAAAGCGGCGGCGGCGTCACGATGACCACGGGCGCTGGAGACAACACCCAGCAACGAGGGACGCGCGTCGTGCTGGAGCCGGCGACCGAGTTCCTGGTGCTGGCACGATTCGAAGGCGGCAAAGTCACACGAATCCGCACGTTCACGCCCGACTGCGACGTCGATGCCAGCGGCCTGACCCTGGTGTGGCTGAGCGACGTGAAACCCGATGAGAGTGTCGCCTGGCTCGAGTCGCTGACCGATACCAAGCAGGCGATCCACGCGATTGCGATGCACAGCGCGCCGTCGGCGTTGAACGTCCTGATTCGGACCGCGCGACAGGACCCTGACACACGGCGCCGCAGCGACGCGCTGTTCTGGCTGGCGCAACGCGCCGGTCAGCAGGCAGTGGCGACGATTACCGACGCCATCAACAACGACCCTGAGACCGAAGTGAAGAAAAAAGCGGTGTTCGCGCTCAGCCAACTCCCGCACGACGAGGGCGTGCCCAAGCTGATCGAGGTTGCACGCACCCATCGGAATCCGGAAGTCAAGAAACAAGCATTCTTCTGGCTCGGTCAAACCAAAGACCCGCGCGCTATTCAGTTCTTCGAAGAGATTCTGCTGAAGCGGTAGTTGGTGCCCGTGAAATTTGAGGATTTGTGGATTTGAGAATTTGAGGATCTGCAGATCTGAAAATCTGATGATTTGAGGATCTATTTGAGGATCGCGCGGCGCATGGCGGCGTCGGATTCTTAGATTGTTAGATTCTGAAGATCCTCAGATCCTCAAATCCACCGATCCTCAAATCTCAGTCTTCACTTTGTTGGTGTCAACAATAGCCTGCACCTGCTCGTGGGTCAGCGTTCGGTTTGACGCTTTCGCCGCGGCAAACACCCGGTCGATGATTTCGTCGGTCGCCGGCAGGCCGCGGCTTTCGAGCCAGAAGATCACGTTCGATCGGCCGGACATCGGGCCGACCTCGATTTCCTGGCGGCGTCCGACCAGGCTGGCCGGCACTGCGGCGTAGACCGCATCCATCAGCGCGCGGTCTCCTTTGCGAAACGCTTTGACCACGGCGGCGGCGTGGACGCCGGTCGCGGTTCGAAACGCATCGCTGCCGATCACCGGGTAATTCGGTGCGATCCGGACGTCGCAGGCCCGCGCGACCGCCTCGCAGTACGCCGGCAGCGCCGACAGGTCGTTGTCGCGGTAACCCATCATGACCAGATTTACCATCAGCAGGTCGATCGGCGTGTTGCCGCATCGCTCGCCAATGCCGAGAGCTGCGCCGTGCAGCCGGGTCGCGCCGGCCTCGAGCGCCGCCAGGCTGGACGCCACGCCAAATCCGCGATCGCGATGGCCGTGCCAGTCGATGCCGACCTCGGGTGTGCCCAACTCGTCGAGGACCGACTGCACGAATCGGACGACGGCCTTCGCGCCGTTTGGCGTGGCGTGACCAACCGTATCGGCCACACAGAGCCGTTTGGCGCCCGCGCGTACCGCGGTTGTAAACAGGAGGCGCAGCGAATCGGGATCCGCACGCGTCGTATCTTCGGTGACGTACATGACGTCGACATTTTCGCGCGCCGCGAAGGTCAGCGCGTCTTCCGTGCACTTGCGCAGAAAATCAATCGACCAGCCTTCCGCGTACTGCCGGATCGGGCTCGAACCGATGAAGGCACCACACTCGAGCGGTACGCCAGTGCGCTGCTGGATCTCGGCGATCGGCTTGATGTCGGCCACCATCGTCCGAGCGGCGCAGTTGGCGCGAATCGCCAGCTTGCCTTCGCCAATCGCCGTGGCCAGCCGTTCGACATCACGCGCGACGTGCGGGCCGGCACCGGGCAAGCCGATGTCGGCAGTGTCGATACCGAGCGCGTTCATCCGGTGCAGAATCGCGATCTTTTCGTCGATGGTCGGATTGCGAACCGACGGCGACTGCAAACCGTCACGCAGCGTCTCGTCATCGAGCATCGCGATGATGTTGCCAGGTCGAGCGCCGGCAGCGTCGTGATTCCAGTCGTAGATCAGCGGATGCGGCTTGACGCGCACGAGGTCACCTGTTGGCCGAACGCGCGCTGGCGACGCGCAGCAGAACGACGCCGCCAACCACAACGGTTGCAGCACTGGCGGTCGCGATCCACAGGCCACGCGTCACCGCGGGACGCATCCAGTCGTCCATGTCGGGATGGTGTCGCGCAGCGGCGGTTGAATTGAGCGCGCTCTTCGCCGCCACGATGTATTCGCGGCCGGCGACAACGACGACGTGGTCGAACACCACGTTCCATAGCAGGACCGCCCACACGAACCACAGCGCGCGGGCGATGCGTGCAGCACGCATTGCCTCCATTATCGCATCCTTCGAGTGGCTCCGCTCGTCTGGGGCTGCAATTCCCTGAGTGCGCCATTCGCGCGCGGGTGAGGCGCCGCATCCACGCCGCACCTTTTCCAATTCTTCAAGGGCGTGTCGATGGAAATCGCTTCCGCGCCGAGGGAACGGAGCGGCGTCAACGGAGTTTTTGTTGCGGCGTGGACGCGACCCTGCGCGAGCGGCAATGACGTCAAGACCATCCAGCCCGGCGAGCGGCGCGTAAGCGCCGCGGAAGGGCTGCCTTCGGCAGCCCACTCGCCGGGCTGAGATCAGTCGGCTTTGTGGCTCTGTGTCTTTGTGGCCCGTTCTTTTGCCAGCAACGATCGCTGCCAACGCTCGCACTAATCGCCGCAACACGGCATATTACGCAAGCCGGAAGTAATAAATCATCGCCAAAAGCAGCAGCGTGACGATCAGGATGATGATCAGGCGGCTCGGCCCGCGGCGTCCTCGCGGCAGCTGCGCCGGCTGATATTTCGCATCCGTCGTCGCAGTGCCGCACCTGTAGCAGATCAGTGCTTTGTCGGCGATCTGGGTGCCGCAGTTCTTACATTGCATTGACGGGCGAGCGCTGAATCAGCGGGCGCAAGGCCGCCATGATAGCGAGAACCAGCCCGAAGGTGCAGACGATGGTCGCGCCGGTCGGAAGATCAAGGCGAAGCGACAGGTAGACTCCCAGCGCTGAAACGATCGTGCCCATCGACCAGCCGATCGCCAGCCGTTTGCCAATCGAATCGGCATACAGCATCGCCGCCACCGATGGAACGATCAGGTAGCAGAACACCAGCAGCACGCCGGCGATCGACACGGACGAGGTGACGACAAACCCGAACGACGCATAAAACAGAAAATCCCACATCCGCGGCGAGTTGCTGTGATCGTGGCCGTGCCGATGCGCCATCGAGATCGCCAGAAAGCGGCGGCGGAATCTGTAGTGAAACGCCCCGACCGCGCCGTAGAGCAGCGCGGTCTTGGACACATCGCCCCACGACACCGCCAGGATGTTGCCGACGAGCATATCTTTCAAATGCTCGCTCTCGGAGGTCGCCTTGCTCATCGCGACGATCGCCGCGGCCGAGGCGACGGCGTAGCAGATGCCGATAATCGCCTCCTGCGGAATGCGCCGGTCCTTCGGCCTGACCATCGCAAAGACAAGCGCGCCCATGAAGGTGAACGCGAGGCTGATCCAATACACCACCGGGGCGTGCGGATCGCCGCCCGACACCGGCAACAGCAGCGCGATCGTCGCTCCGAGCGCGGCGATCTGCGCCAGCGAGAGATCGACAAAAATGACACCACGTTCCACCACGTGGACCCCGAGATAGGCGTGAATCCCGGTCAGAATCAGGCTGGCGACGAACGGCGCCGCCAGGAACTCGAGCATCGATGTTTCCATCTATTTCCCCGCGCCGCTCTGCTTGATCGCCCCGACGACGAGGTTGATGTCGTAGTCGAACAGCTTGAAGTAGTCGGTTACCTCTTTGACGCCGCCGACCGACGGTGGCATGGTCAGCACCTGGGCGCCGGTATCGCGGCCGATCGCATTCGGCGTCTTCGAATCGAAGTACGGCTCGACCAGAATCAGCTTGATGTTCTGCCGCTTCATCTCGTTGATCAGATCGAGCGTGTGCTGCGGTGTCGGCGGAATGCCCGGCCGCGGCTCGACGTAGCCAACGATCACCAGGCCGAAGCGCTCGGCAAAGTTCGGAAACGAGCGATGATAGGTGACGATCTTCGTGCCTTTATACGGAGCGAGCTGCTCGAGCCATCGCTTTTGCGCAGCATCGAGCCGCGAGCTGAAATCGCCGAGCCGTTGGTCGAAGTAGGCCTGGTCGTTGGGCCGCAGTTGTCCCAGCTTCTCGCCGATCGCCTTCGCCACCCGTTTGCCATTCTCCGGGTCGAGCCAGTAATGCGGATTTCCCTGAGGATGCACGTCGCCCATCGCTCGGGTGAGCTGTCCGGTGGGAATTTCCAGAATCGACGCCGTGAGCGATGCGTCGAGATAACCATTGGCCCCGGGTTGAATTTTCGAGTTGCGACTCTGCTGGATCAGCGGCGGCAGCCAGCCGATTTCCAGTTCGCGGCCGACAACGATCAACAGGTCGGTCTTCTGGAGCTTGAGAATGAAGCTCGGCTTCGCCTCGACGAAGTGCGGATCCTGGTAGCCGCGCGCGATCGACTCGACGGCAATCCGATCGCCGCCCACCTCGCGCGCAATCGACGCCAGATCCTCGGTCGACGTGACGACGTTCAACTTCGACTGCGCCGACGCCGACGCCGCTATCAGAAAAGCCGCGACGACAAATATCAATGTGCGTTTCATCATGAACCTTTCGAACCTCTCGAACCTCTCGAACCCCGTGAACCCCGCGAACCCCTTTTTAGAAGGGATGGGCACCATGGGCACCAATGGAAAACTGGAACTGGAACAAGAACTCATTCGCAGCCGGCGCGTTCACGTAGCTAATATGCCGGTACTGTCCTCGCACCTGGCTGAACTCGCTCGGCCGGAACGTCAGCACGGCCGCGCCTCCGGTGTCGTAGTCGTCCCCGGAAGTGAGCGACTGCGATCGGTCGTAGCGGGCGCCTGCCGTCCAGCGTCGTGCGAATTGATAGTCGCCGGAAACGTACATCCCACGCGGCGTCGCGAACAGATCGGGCTCGACTTCGCGCCTCGTCCAGACCCATTCGCCGCGGCCGATAAACGACCGATAGATGGAGCGCTGCAGCGGTCGCCACCGATAGGTCGCGTCAATCCCGTAGAGATCCGCTTTCAAATGCTGCGGCTCGGCGGCGGCGGCGGACGGCGAGTTGCCGTGCGCGAACGAGAACCCGAAATCGAGATTGCTGTCTTCGGTGATGTCGTGATACCCGCGCAGGTGAGCGACGTAGGTGAGGTCGGTACGGTCGTCGGCGTGAAACAGGTCGCCTGAGTTGCCCGCGAACACCTGGCCGGTCGCCTCCAGGAAGAACCAGGGATTCGAAATCAGACGCGCGACCGAGATGCCGGCGTCGCTGATCCCCTCCTCTCCGCCGACCAGGTTTTCGGTGACCAGTGGACGATCGGTCCACGGGAGAATGTGGTTGTGCATGGTATTCACCTTGCCGAACGCCGCGCGCATCTTCCCCACTTTCGTCAACAACCCGCCGGGCAGCGCGGTGAACGTCAGATAACCCTCCTCGACTTCAACTCCTTCTTGACCGAATGAAATGAAGAAGTCGGCGCGCGCATATGGATCGACCACCGCCTGAAACGACGCCTCGGACTCGTGTAGTTCGAGCGGCGATCCCGGATTGACCTCGTTGTGCCCAGCCGAGCCGAGGAAGTCGCCGATCACCGCGATGTCGGGATTGAAGACTTTCGACCCCGCTCCGACCGCAGCGCCGTATACCGGCAGCGCACCCGACGGACCGCCAGCGCCTTCAGCGCCGGGCGGAATTTGCGCTGTTGGCTGCGTCGGCGTTGGCTGCGCCGTCGTCGCCGCCTGAGAGACGGCTGGCGGCGGCGCCGGCGTTGCCGGCGTGGCCGCCTCGGCAGCGGCGAGTTTGGCTTCAAGTGCGGCCAGCCGTTGACCGTAGTCCTGCTGCATCGCGTCGAATTCGCGCCGTAGCTGGTCTATCCCCTGACGGAGTGCCTGAACGTTTTCCTGCGCGTCAGCCGGTACGGGCAGTCCAACAAGTGCGCCCGCGACGACCACCGATGCGCAGACGCAACGGATCGTTCGCATTTCCGAGCCTTTCGTTTGTGATGATGTGGCGCAGCGCATCAGCGCCGCGTAAAACGAAACGCTAAGCGGCGGGAGGCGGTGACCGGCCGGTGGTGCGGACGGCGAGAAGAATGCTGTCGGCGCGTGCGTCGAGCGTTACCGCGCGACCGACGTCGATCAGGTTCCACTGCCCCGGTACTGCCGGTGTGTCGGGGCTGGCACTGAGCACGCTGGACGTGCACGCCGTGCAATGCTGTGGTGTCTTGAGTTCGCACGACAGGTCGTGGTGCTCGAACGGCGCCGCACACAGGAAGACGGCATACAGCGCGAAGCCGATCCAGGCCAGCCATCGCAACCGGCGGCGGAATGTCGCAGGGCTCAAGCCCTGCGCTCCAGACATGATTCGATGATACGCCGCCGCTCAGCAGTCGAGCAACTGCGTCGCCACGTAGCTCAACGGATCCAGCCCGTGTACATCTCGTGGCAATTGCCGAACGATCACCTGCGGCAACCGCGAAAAACGGCGGCCAATCTCGTCGATGTATTGGCGTTCCTGCGCCTTTCGCGCCGTATAGAACTCGCCCGCCAGGTCGTCTGGCAGGACGCGATTGACGACCAGGCCACCGATATCGAGCGCCGTCTCGCGCAGCGCCTCGGCGGCGCGGCCGGTTTCGTCAATCGCCAGCCTTTCGGGAATCGTGACCAGGACAAACGACGTCCGGCCACGGTCGGTAACGTAATTACGCAGGTCGACCAGCCGCTGATGTCGCCGTTCGAGCGCACTCAGCACCGGATCAGCCTGCAGCGCCGCTTCGCGTTGCTCGTCGCTCTGGTAATCAATCTCGAGCAGCGCCTTGCGATGCTTCACCAGCGCCTGAATCCAGGTGGTCATCGCCTCCGGCATCCGCAACAGTTGCATCGTGTGCCCGGTCGGCGCCGTGTCGAACACGATCAGGTCGTACTTCGATCGCGCGGTGTCGTTGGCGACGATCAAATCGATCATCCGATCGAGCAGCGCCACATCGGCCAGGCCGGGCGACGCAGCGGCCAGATCGATTTGCCGCCGCGCCTGTCGCACCACCGTCGGGCTGAACATCTTTTCGATATCGCCTTTGACGCGTTCGACGTAACGCGCCGATTCGCGATCCGCGTCGAGTTCCATCGCCGACAGGCTTTTCGACAGCTCACGCGGTTCGGCGCCAATCCGCTGCTCGAAGATGTCTTCGGTCGAATGCGCCGGATCGGTTGAAACCAGCAGTACCCGACGACCGCGTCGGCTCGCGCCCAGCGCGAAGGCGGCCGAGCAGGTGGTCTTGCCGACGCCGCCTTTGCCGCCGAAGAAGACGACGCGGCGATCGAGAAGCGTCAGCAGCACGGCAGCTGACCAAGCGGCGAGTGGTCCATCCCCATCCGCTTGTGCCAGGCGTGGAATTGTTCGAGCAGATATGGATAGATTTCGAGCAGATAGAGCGTGGCCGGATTCGGCAGCGCGGTCGCTTCCATGAAACACAGCAGCGTGAACAAATCGTGGAGATCGGCGGTTTGCTTGCGCAGCTCCCGCTCGTACGGACCGCGCGCCAGGCCGTGCATCAAGTCGGCGAGATTCTTCCGGAACGCCTGGAGGTCTTCGTGCCAGCTCACCGGCCGACTACCAGTTTGACGCGGGCGGCGATGCCGCCGAGATCGTTCTCGTCGGCGAGCTGCGAGATGCCACCTTCGCCCAAAATGCCGGGCACGTAGTTGTAGCGCAGATCGACGCCGAGACCGATCCACTGGTGCAGCCGAATTTCGACGCCGCCCTCGAGAATCACGCCGGCGTGTCGCGTGTCGATGTTCTCGTCATCGGTGGCAAATTCGGAGGTCTGTTCATAGCGATACAACCCAAAACCGCCGCCGACGTAGGGAATGAAGCGCGATGGCACGGTCGCGCGGGTGTTCGACGACGGCAGACGCCGCTGACGCCGGTGAAAGCGATATCCGGCGGTCAGCTCGAACGGCGTTATCGTCACCGTCATCGGGATTCCGAGGCGAAACACATCACCGTTGTTGTAGAACGCCAGCTCACCAGTTTTCTTGAAGCGTGACGCCGTCAGCTCCAGATAGACAGTGTCGTCCTGGGTAATGTTCAAGCCGCCGCCAAAGAACGACTCCGTCGTCCCGCCAAACGCCGCGTCAAAGGTGTCCTGAGCTGAAAATTGCTGAAACGAAGCCATCACGAACGGACGGAATGAGAGACCCTGAACCGGTTGTGCCACAGCCGGGCGGGAACCAACCAGACAGAGAACCGCACTGAGCCATGCGACCGTGGCCCACCTCATCGAGCCATCCCGAGGCCGCGCAGCGTGGCGCGTGCGTCAACCAGTCCGTAGCCATAGAGATCGTCGCGACCGACAGCGCCGAGATCGATGGCAAATTTCTCGAGCGCCGCTTCGATCGCCGCGGGATCGGTGATGCCCTGCTGCATCACCATCGCCGCAACGCCGCTGACATGCGGCGCTGCCATCGAGGTTCCGACGTAGCCGACGATCGCGTGGACGTCGAACCGCGGCGCGTGATATTGACTGGGCGGCAGCAGGAACGTGTCGGTAAACTCGAAATTGAAGGTCTGTTGCCAGACGAGGCCGTCGCGGCCAAAACCCCGTTCGGATCCACCAGGCGCCGCGAGCTCTACGTACGATCCCGAACTGGAATAGTAGGCGTGGCAGGCCGGCGAACCGGCGGTACCACGGCAATGGTGATCGCCGGAGGTGGCGTTACGATCGACCGCCGCCACCGTCACGGCGCCCTGAACCCGCGAGGCAATTTCCGCGAAGATCTCGCGCGGATTGCCTGCTTCGAATTCGTTGCCCGAGGAAATCGCGATGAACGCGCCGCGGCCCACCGCATACCGAATCGCGTCTTCCACGGCGGGCGCGGTATTCGGCGGGCCTTCCCTGCCGAGGCTCATGTTGATGATGTTCGCGCCGTTGTCGGCGGCGTAGCGGATGCCGCGCGCAACCACCGCATCGGTTGCGATGTTCGGCGCGCCGAACAGATCGTCCCAGAAGCTGTCGATCACTTTAACCGGCATCAGCTTCACGTTGAACGCCACCCCGGCGGTGAACAGGCCGTCGTTCGTCAACTGACCGATCGTCCCCGAAACGTGCGTGCCATGGCCGTCGAAGTCGAGCGGTTGGTCGTTATCCCAGATGAAGTCGTGCTGCGCGACGATGCGGCCGGCGGTAACGATTTGGCTGGCGGCGGAATACGGAATCGTCACCGTCCCGAGCGCCGGATACAGCACGCCGTTGTCGTCGCGGAACGCCGGCAGGTTCTTGGTGATCGTCGCGTTGGTGTAGGCGAGGCCGGTGTCGAGGACGGCGACCGTAATCGTCGAGCCCGCCTGCGGCTGGATGTCCCAGGCGCTCTCGAGGTTGATCAGCGGCAGATTCCATTGGCCTGGCGAAAACGTTGCACTCGAATGGTAGTAAGGATCGTTCGGCACAAAATGCGGGCGCACCCGGTAGGCGGGCTGCGCGTACTCGACTTCCGGGCGTTGACTCAGCCGTAGCGCCGCCGCTTCGGCATCCTCATTCGGATCAAGGCTGAGGACGTCAAAGTCCGCAAATGACGGTCGGGCCGTCAGCGCCGCCGTA
>Ga0070675_100001138_pt1 | contig 19187 bp, 15 predicted proteins | sample KBSM43metaG_FD_65343 | JGI IMG/M metagenome (GOLD analysis project Ga0070675, IMG submission 65343) | Miscanthus rhizosphere microbial communities from Kellogg Biological Station, Michigan, USA - KBS M4-3 metaG | ecosystem: Host-associated > Plants > Roots > Rhizosphere > Soil ... | reverse complement strand
CCGACCGGTCGCGCAGTCTTTTCGAGCCGACCTCGCGTCAATTCCTCATCGGCGGCCGCCTGACGAGCGTGGACGGCGATCCGGCGCGCTTTCAGCGCTACCAGGACCAGCGCGACGGGCTGCTGTTCTCGAACTTCCGCTACTCGCTCGCCAAGCCGGACGGCACGTGGGACTTCAACGCACGCGCCGACAACGTCGGCTACCGCGACCAGGAATTCATGGGGAGTTTCAACCGGATCGGCAAGCTGTCGCTCACCGGCAGCTGGCAGCAGATTCCGCAGTTCTACAGCGTCGATACAATGACGCCGTATACGGCCACCGGTGGCACCCTGGTTCTCGACGACGCGACGCAGCGCGCGATTCAGAACGGCGATCCGGCGAAGCTCAATCTATACATCCCGCAGGCGCCGGCGTTCGAGTTGCGCGAGCGGCGTGACATCGGCAGTGTCGACCTGGTCGCGACACCGAAGCCGAACCTCGACGTCACGGTCAAATTCACCACGCAGAAGCACAGCGGCGAGCTGCCCTGGGGCGCCAGCTTCGGTTTCAGCAACGACGTCGAGGTGGCGCTCCCCTACGATTCGCGCGCCAACGACGTCACCATCGGCACCGAGTGGACGAACCCGCGCAACATGCTGCGTGTCGCCTACACCGGTTCCTGGTTCGATAATCTCGCACCAACACTGACCTGGGACAGCCCGCTACGCCTCGACGACGCGTCCGGCAACCCGGGGCGCGGACGCATGCCCCTCTGGCCGTCGAACTCGGCCCAGACGATCAGCGTCGCCGGCTACACCAAGCTGGCGCACAAAACGCAGGTGACGGGCTCCTTCTCCTATGGACTGTGGAGCAACGACGAGCCGCTGGAACCCTTCACGATCAACACGGCGCTGCCGCAGTTCGCGCTGCCCCGCGCGAGCACAGAGGGGAAGGCGCACGTCTTGTCGACCAACCTGAGCCTCACCTCGCGCCCGTCGACCGACTGGCGGTTCAGCGCGCGCGTGCGCAACTACACCTACAACAACCTCATGCCCGCGACGTCGATCACCGACATGATCAGCTACGACTCCTCGGTGTCGACGACGCCAACCGGCGGTCCGGATCTCTACGGGCACAGCCGGACGAATCTCGACGGCGACGCCACGTGGACCAAACTGATGCCGTTCGCGGTCACGGTCGGCTACACCTACAACGGCAACGGCTACGATGCGCGGATCGTCGAGTCGAGCGGCGAGAACGTGTTCCGCATCTCCGCCGACGCGGTCGGATCCTCGTGGCTCACCTTCCGGACGCAGTACGACTATGGCAGCCGCAGCGGCTCAGGCCTCGACGACACACAGCTGACGGCGATTGGCGAGCATCCCGAGATGCGCCACTACGATCTCGCCGATCGGACAAGGAACCGCTTCTCGGGCCAGGTCGATATCGTGCCGTCCGATGCCTGGACGTTCAGCGTGTCCGCCGGAATCCTCAAGGACGAATTCAGCAACAGCTTCTACGGCCTGCAGGATTCCACCGGCCGTACGTTCTCGCTCGCGGCTGATTTCCACCGGCCGAACGGCTTGGGCGCGGGGGCGACCTACAACTTCGAGCGCTATGCCGGGCTGCAGCGCTCTCACGAGGGGGATTCGTCAACGGAGCAGTTCACGGACCCACTGCGTGACTGGACCGCCGACTCGACCGAGACGGTGAATTACTTCTCGATCTACGTCAACCCGCCACGCATCGGCCCCAACACTGAGATCCGCGTCAGCTACGACTTCAGCTACGCCGAGGGAAGCTATCTCTACGTCATTCCGGCGGCCAGCCCCATACCGACGCCCAATCAGCTGCCCAACGTGTTCAACAAGCTCCAGCAGTTGCACGTCGACGTGCGGCACCGGCTCTCCAGCAGCTTTGATGCTTCGTTCTCGTACCTGTACGAACCGCTGAGCATCTACGACTTCGCGTTCGACCCGAGCGTGGTCAACGGCATCGTGCAACCAAGCTCGCTGGTCATGGGCTACGTGTATCGGCCCTACACCGCCCACTCGGCGGTGTTCGGCGTTCTGTATCACTGGTGACGAGAGGGAGACACCGATGACGAGACGAACGATAGGGTGCGGTCTGGTTCTATCGACAGTGACAGCCGCGCTGCTCCTCGTGATGCCGCTCCAGGCGGCGGCGCAGGACGCGAAACAGGGTGAAGGCGTCTACAACGCGCAGAAATGTTCCGTCTGCCACGCCATCGCCGGCAAGGGCAACAAGGCGAACCCGCTCGACGGTGTCGGGGCGAAGCTTTCAGCCGCTGACATCCGCGCGTGGATCACCGATCCGGTGGCGATGACCGCCAAGACGGGTTCCACCAAGAAGCCGCCGATGCCGAAGAAGTGGGCGTCTCTGCCTGCGGCTGAGCTCGACGGCCTCGTCGCCTACATGCAGAGCCTCAAGTAATCCCGAGGGCATGCCCAGCCGCACCGTTCTCGTTCGGCACCCAGTCGCCCTCGCGGGCGTGCTCCTGACCACCGCGGCAGCGGTGGTCTTCTTCGTTCTGCTGATCGCGGAGCTGTGGGGGCTGTTCGACAATCCGTACGCGGGGCTGGTTGTTTTCGTCGCCGTCCCGGTTCTCGTGGTGCTCGGCCTGCTGCTGATTCCGTTCGGCATGTGGCTGGAGCACCGCAGGTTGAGTGCCCACCCGAGCGCCGAGCGTGAGTGGTTCGTCCTCGACTTCCGATCGGCGGGGATACGCCGCCGGGCAATGCTGGTGCTGGCGCTCACGGCGGTCAACGTCATGATCGTGCTGCTCGCCGGCTATGGGTCGCTTCACTACATGGAGTCGCCGGAGTTCTGCGGCCAGACCTGCCACACGCCGATGCATCCGCAGTACACGGCGTGGCAGGACGCCCCGCATTCGCGTGTCGCGTGCGTGCAATGCCACATCGGCGAAGGCACTCGCGCGTTCGTCCACTACAAGCTGAACGGCATACGGCAGCTGTATCACGTCGCAACCGGCGGTTACGAGCGGCCGATCCCCGGCGTTGTCGCTGATTTCCGCCCGGCGCAAGAGGTGTGCGGCACCTGTCACTGGGCCGGCAAGAACTTCGGCGACACCATCCGCATCAAGCGTGAATACGCCGACGACGAGGCGAATACCGAAACGACCACGATCCTGCAGATGCTCGTAGGGGGCCCCGGAGTGCCCACATCCAGTGGCCGCGCCATCCATTGGCACGCCGATCCTCGTGTGCAGGTCGAGTACGTCTCCACCGATGCCGAGCGCCAGACCATTCCCTACGTCCGCGTGACCAACGCGCAGGGGCAGGTGCGTGAATACACGGCGGAGGGCGCGACACCCGCCGATAACGCGAAGGGGCAGCGGCGCACCATGGACTGCATCGACTGCCACAACGTCGTCGCGCATCGCGTGGCGCAGACACCCGAAGAGGCCGTGGATCGCGCCATCGCCACTGGGCGAATCCAGCGCGGGCTGCCATTCATCCGGCGCGAAGGCGTGCGGCTGGTGAAAGCCAGCCACGCGACCGATGACGCCGCCGCACGGACCATCGAGGACGAATTGCGACAGTTCTATACGTCAGCGGGCCGCAGCGCCGACCCGGGCGTCGCCGGCGCGGTGACGTCGCTCCAGACTATCTACCGGCGCAACGTGTTTCCGACCATGAAGGTGACGTTCGGCACCTATCCCGACAATCTCGGCCACATCACGTCGACCGGATGTTTCCGCTGTCACGACGGCAGCCACACCGCGAAAGACGGCACCATGATCAGCGCCGAGTGCGAGTACTGCCACAAGATGATCGAGCCGCGCCCGTAAGCCAGTTCACGTCGGGGCCAGGGCAAGCGAACTACATAGACGGAGGTATAGAGTGCGCGCGAGACGGATGTTCGTGACGCTGTTGCTGCTGGCGCCAGCCCTGACGGTTCGGGCCGGCGACCAGACCCTACTGATTGAGTTGGAGCAGACGTCCCACGCCTACCCCTCCGCCGTGAGCGCCAGCGGCGCCGTGGTGGTCGGCAGCCTTGGCACGGGCGGCGGCTTCTATTGGATGCCGACGACAGGCACCGTGTTCAACGGCGGCTTGGGCGCCACCAACATAAGCCGCGACGGCCGCACGATCGTCGGACAGGTCCTGGACTCGCGGGTTCTGCAGGCCGGCATCTGGATCCGCGCGGCGGAGTGGAAGGCGCTCGGATCGTTTACGCCTACGGCCGCGCCGTGTGATGCTTTTCTGAGTCTCGCGACGGACACATCCGCCGATGGCCGGGTCGTGGTGGGCTACGCGCGAAACGGATGCAGCCTCTCGCATGCGTTCAGGTGGGAGGAATCCACCGGCATGGTCGATCTCGGCAGTTCCGTTGCCGGTCGGGCCAGTTTCGCCAACGGTGTGTCGCCAGACGGCAAGGTCGTCGTCGGCTACCAGGAAGCCGCAACTGGATTCCAGCAGGGCGCGCGCTGGGTGGACGGGCGGCTGGAGCTGTTCACCGGTCCGGCAGGGCCGGTCGGAGCGGCGACCGCCACGAACAAGGACGGCAGCATCGTGGTCGGCAGAGTGTGCAGCGGGCTCGGTATCCCCACGGGTCCGGGCTATCAAAGCGCCTGGATCTGGACGCAGCGCGACGGCGTGCAGTGCCTGCCGGCTCCGGCGCCCAGGCTGAGCTCGGCCTCGCTCGTCAACGTCGAAGCGAACGCGGTGAGCGACGACGGCCGCGTGATCGTTGGAGGACAGGGCATCGGGGCGGATGACGTCGACGCCGTCATCTGGATCGATCGCGTCCCGCACTATTTGAAGGACTACCTGCAGGCCAACGGCGTGCCCGACGCCTTCGAGACCTATATCAGAACGGGATCGATCGCCGACGTGTCACCCGATGGACGCGTCCTCGTCGGCAGGGGAGCGCCACCCGCCGGCTTTCGGGGCTACATCGTCATTTTCGGAGAGAAGCCGTGAGCCGCCTCACGGCGATCGGTGCCGGCATTCTCCTATGGGCGTTGTCAGCGCCAGCTTCGGCGCAGTCGTGGGAAGCCTCGGGCCTCCTCGGCTATACGCCCTCGGTCGCCCTCGACCGCCGGGCGCCGGAACTGACTCAGCTCGACATCCGGGGCGGGTTCACCTGGGGTTTGCAGGCGGGGCATCTGTTCACGCCGCGTTGGGGTGCGGAGCTGCTGTGGATGCAGCAGGGCTCGGCCCTTCGCCTCACGACGGAGGACGGTGCCGCCAACGTCTTCACGATGACCATCCAGCAGTTGCACGGGAACGTGCTCTATCACTTCGGGAACCGGGATGTGAAGCTGCGCCCCTTCGTCTTCGGCGGGATGGGCGCCACGTTCTTCAGCGCGACCGATCTCGAGTCCGAGACCAAGTTCTCGTTCGGGCTCGGCGGCGGCGTCAAGTACTTCCCCTGGAAGAGCATCGGTGCCCGCGCCAGCTTCCGCTACATGCCGACGATGCTGAACGACGACGAGACCGTCGCCTTCTGCGACCCGTTCGGTTTCTGTCAAGGTTCGCTGAACCAGATCGAATTCGCCGTGGGGGCCGTGGTCCGGTTCTAGCTCGCGCGCGTCAGGGTTCCTGGCGTTCGACCAGCATGATCGCCAGGCCATCGAGGTCCTCGATCATCGCGGCGCGGGTGTCGCCCCATTTGTGGATGTCGGCGAGGATCTTCACCCCTTCCCTGCGAAGCCGCGGCACGTGCGTGGCGAGGTCTGGATACGTCAGGCCGATGTGGTCCAGCACCTGCCCCCGCGAGGGCACCAGTGTGGCGTCGCTGCTGCCACAGCGGCCCCCCTGACACGGACGGGCGTACCAGGAGAAGCTGTTGTCGAGGAAATTGACTGTCACCCGCGGATTCCGCAGCGTGCCCTGCGGCTGCATGGACGGCCAGCTCGGAGGGCCGGGAGGAACGTCGCACGGCTGCGGAATCGGCACTTCCAGCACTTCCCTCGTGGCCGGGTTCCTGCCCTGCTGCCGCTTGAAACCCAGGTGATCGATGTACCACTGCGCGGCGCACCAGGGCTTCTCGTGCAGGAAGTGCACATGGTGGAACATGTCCTCCTGCCCCGGCCCGCCGCCCGCTTCGATCAGCTCCTGGTCCGGTCCCAGGAAATAGGCGTAGCCGCCCTCTTCGGGCTTGCCCGGCGGCCGCTCCGCCATCATCTGGGCGGTGACAATCGGGTTGCGGCCGTAACCCATTTCGCCTGCACGCCAGAGCGTGCCCGTGTCCTTGGCGCTCGAGAACATCGGCACCAGCGTCGCGTTCGCGGCCTTCAAGCGCTCCTTGAGCGTGGCCGTCGGCGTCTGTGTCTCGAATCCAATGTGCCAGAGCGGGCTCTGCTGGAGCGACCGGTGCTCCTTCATGTCGAACTTGCCCGCCGCAGGCTTGCTCACCTTCGTGAAGAGGACGTACATGTCCGACTTGTACGCGGGCATGCCCGCAAACGTCGTGATCTCACCTTGCGGCCAGATGCTCTTGTAGAACCGCTGCGACTTTTCGGGGTCGACGACGTTGAGACCGACATGATGGAGCGCGGGCGTCGGAAGTGTGGCCGGCGCCTGGGCCGCGGCCGCTGCCACCACCTGATTCCTGGCGGGAGACCTTGCCCACACCACGAGGACGGCCGTGACGGCCAGCAGCACGGCGAGCAGCCTCGCCGGGACGCGCACGCGCTTCATACGACCTCCCTCACTTGCGGGCGCGCGCCGCGTAGGACTTGCTGAACCCGTTGCGCTGGTTCGTCACGGTGAATGATCCGTCGTCCTGGGCGGACACCTTGAGCCAGAACGCCGGGCCATTGTGGGTTGGCGCTGGCACGGGTGGCGGCCCGCCCGCGCCGCGAGCCGGGGGCGTCATCGGGGCAATCGCCATCTCGGCTGGCTGATCGTCCACGGGGTTCGCGATGAACATTCCCGGGACGGTGTACTCCTGTCCGCTCAGCTGCGAGAAGTGCAGCTGCCAGATGTCCTCCACGCCGGGCGCCGAGAAGAACACCTTCATCGCCTCGGGCTGCCCGCCCTTGCGGATGCCGTTGTTCATCAGGACGACGCGCGGCTCGATCGCGTGGACGAGCACTTCGCTGTTGGAGATCGCCTGGCTGTGATGGGACCCGACCAGAAGATCGATGGTGCCGAGCGGGTTCGACGGGCACATCAGCTCGAATTCCTTGTTCCAGGTGAGGTCGCCGAGATGAAGCAGCCGGAAGCGGCCGAACGTCACGTGCGTCCCCACCGACATCGCGTTCTCGGTGGTGTCCGGTGCCTGCGGCTTGAACTGGGCGCAGTACGGGTTCGGTTTGCCGGCGCCTGGCAGCGGCGTCTTGATCGCGGCGCCCCCGGCGCTTGGGATCCGAACCTCGAGCCCCTTCATCGGAATGCGGTCACCAGGCTTGGCGATCGTCCGGGTCCCCTTCGCATACAGCGGCGGATAGATGTTCTGGACGAAGTCGTTCATCCGGGCCTCGACGTTCGGGCCGGGATCGATGAAATGGCGCACCGGGATCCGGCTGGTCAGTTCCGGCATCGCCCCGATGTGATCGGTGTGAAAGTGCGTGGTCACCAGGTGATCGATCTGGGTCACCCCTGCGTCGCGGACCGCGGCCATGATCCGGTCGGCGTCCCTCGCCGCCGCCGCCCCGCCGTTGGCGGTGTCGATGAGCAGCGACTCGCCGGCCGGCGACACCAGCAGCGTGGCGTTGCCCCCTTCGACGTCAATCAGGTAGAGGTCCAGCGAGGTTCGCGCGCGCGGCTGCGCCGACACGAGTTCCACGAGCAGGGTCGCAGCCAGGGCCGCCAAAGATAAACGCATGTCAGTCTCCTTACGAGTCCAGCGTCGAGCGCATGAGGTAACGGCGGATCGTATCCGCCAATCGGGCCGCTGGACACCTACCTGAATAGGTAGCCGTCAGACATTTGGCGGCAAGGAGAGGCGAGGAAAGGGGAGATTCCCTTTCCTCTCCTTCCAGGGGGTTTCCTACGACCCGACGGTCGAGTGGGCAGCGGCCCTCTGCAGGATTGCTTTCTCCGCAGCGGTAATGAACCCTGCGGCGCGCCAGCTGTTGCCCAGATGCGCGATGTCGCTGACGAACGACCCGTGATTGCCGGCGGCGGCCGCCGCGGCGCTGACGTAGTCGTTCATCGTGCAGCCGTTCGTGAACAACAGGTTGGCAATCCCGGTGTCCTCTCCGCCGACGGTAATCGTGTCGCTGAAGTCCGACGCATCGCATTCGTCGAGGTCGTCGGCAATCCCCTCGTTGTCGGCGTCGGGGAACCAGCCGATGTCGTGGAGCAACGCCAGCGTCAGGTCGTGTGGCGCGACGACCGAATGCGTGAGGTCGGGGTTGATGGCCGGCTCCATCAGCAGGTTCTTGAACGCGATCGGGTCCCAGTGCGAAATCGAGGACCCCGGCACCACGGGGTTCGGCGCGTTCATCAGCACGCGCCCCTCATCATCGGTGCCGGCACGCCGCGTCATGTCGAGCGCCAGCGTGGCGAACACACCGTTTGCGAGCTGCGCCTTGATCAAGGCGCCGTCGCTCATGGTGATACGCACCGAGGGAATGGTGATGGCGGGATCGAACCCGCCAAGGCCCGCCGGAGGGGCACCCACGGCATTGTCGGCCACGACCATCGCCACGGCGCCGGCCGCCTGGAGGTTCGCCGCCTTGACGACGAAGCCGCACGTGCCGCGATCGACCAGCACAATCCTGCCAGCGATGGCCGCCGCGTTCGTGAGCGGCGTACACGCGTCCGTGGTCGACGGCCCGGTGACGTTCGCGGCGTCGAGCCCCAGGACGATCTGCCCGGCAATGCCAGCCGCGGTGAGCGGCGCCCCGAAGGTGGCGGTGCCGACCTCGTAGGTGCCGGCGATGGCGACGGGCGCGGTGATGGTGAGCGCCGGAACGCCAAACGCGAGCACGGACGGCGCGTCTGCCAGGACCTCCGTGCCGTTCCACACCACTCGGCGCGAGTTGATCGCCGACGCCACGCGCTCGGCGTCGGTCATCTGGTCCCAGGTTTTCATGGTCGACGTGTCAAGCACATGTAACCCGTACACATCGGTAAAGCCCAGGGGCTCTGCGCCGGTCGTGACGCTCGCGAACTGCGAAAAGCCGATGCCGTGTCCGAACTCGTGCAGCGCCACGGCGACGACGTCGATGGCCCCCGCCGGTTCGTTGCCGTCCAGTCCGTAGTACCACCCGGGTCCCGCGAAGCAGTCCGGCTGCCCGAGGTTCACGTTGAAGATCGCAATCGCGTCCGGATCGCCGGGAGTCAGGTCGGCGCCCGCGCGCTTGTCGGCGAGCGCGGAGTGATGCCAGGTGTCCGGCCGCACCGGACCCGGAAAGGCGCCAACGGCGAGGAAGTTGGCAAAGACGTCCCAGGCGCCGGCGGACGCGAGCACGGCCCCGTTCGCGGTGCAGGCGCGCTGACCGAACGAGACGAGCAGGCCGATCGGCACGGGGCTATCGAGCTGCGCGCCCCAGATGTCCGCTGCGTGCTGCAAGCCGATCAGGCGCTGCTGCCCGACAGTGGTCCCCGTGTTGCCGGCCACCGGCGCTCGTGGCGTTGGATCGTTCAGGCCAACACCTGGCGCATCACCATTGATGAGATAGACGGTGGCGCCGGCAAACGCTGGCGCTGCCGCGAACACCGCCGCGAGTGCGAACCAGACGGTGACCGATCTTCGAAGGAGGGTGCGCATGGCTACTTCTCCTCGAGCGTCGAGGTCGGCGGCTTCGCCTTCAGCGGCCCGTGCGCCTTGATCTTGCCCTCCGCCGCGGGCAGGCCATGCAGACAGGTGTAGACGAGCCGACCGTCAGCGCGCCTGGTCGCCACGATCGCGTCGTGGAACGATTCGTCGAGCTGCGCGACGAGGGTGCCATCGGCGCGAGTGAGGATGGTGACGCCGGCGACGTTGCGCTCGCCGATCTTCTTCTCCTGTCCCGGCGGCACGGCATCGTCGACGCCCCTGTCGTGGGTCTGTTTCGGTTGCCGTCGAGAGTTGTCGGACCGCTGAGCGGACGAGGTGGTAACGGCTGCGAGAGACAGGGCGGTTACGCCGAACAGCAGAAGGCGGATGTTGCGCATAGGGCCTCCAAGTCTCCGAACGCGGCGCTGAGTTTGTATGCTGAGGCAGCGGAGAGTACACCTCGATCCGAAGGTGGTCAATCGCTGGATATTGATGAGGAGTAGCGCGATCGCGTGACCAAAGGTTGAGGTGTGAGGCGGCGCAGATGTGTTGGTCGACGGCGCCGGCCAAGGCGCGAGAGGTCACCGGCCGCACGCTGAGCGAGCGACCGGCGTTTTCTTCCGGGATGCTTTCCGACCGATGCGCCGCTCAGTCCATCGGCGCGACGTTGCGCGACTTGATCAGCCACTGACCGTTCACGCGCTCCAGCTCGTCGATGCTGCGGCCAACGCCCGCGACGCGCGGCGGCGTCTGTGGCCCGGCTCCCGCAGCCATCGTGATGTGGTACGCATCGATGCGGGCGTGATCCTTGTCGGTGAACACCACCTGGTGATTCGCCGTGGTGTGATACAGCTGCGGCCGAGGGGCGGCCGGCTCTGCGCCCGCCTGACGCTGGCGGGGGGCGGCGATCATCTGCTTCAGCGCTTCGCGTCCCTTGGTCGCGTTCGCGCCCGAACCGAACTGCCCATCGGTCGTGTAGAGCGCCGCGTACGCCTCGGCATTTCCCGTGTCGAGCGCCCGCGCGTAGCGCCACATCAGCTCTTCGATCTGCTGGCGATCCCGCGTCTGCCGCAGCACCTCATCGTCCGACTTCGACGCCGTGAACACCGCTCCAGCCGTGAACGTGACCGCCCCGAGCACCACGCCTGCTACCAGTTTCTTCATGTCGCCTCCTCGCGGAGAGGATTCTACTCCTGCCGCGTGCGATAGAATCGCGGCCTCGGAGGAACACAATGACGCTGCCCGCCTGTGCCGTCCGGTTGGCCCTCGTCGCCCTCATGCTGCTTTCCGCCGCTGTGCGGGCGCACGCCGACGACGTCAAGGTCTTCTCGTCTGTAGCCATGCACGCGGTGGTCGAGGAGCTGGCGCAACGCTTCGAGCGTGAGAGCGGGCACCGTGTGGTGCCGACCTTCGGTCTGGCCGCCGCCATGAAGACGCGCATCGAAGGCGGCGAGGCGTTCGACCTCGCCATCCTGACGCCGGCGCAGATCGACGACCTGATCAAACAGGGCAAGGCGGCCGCAGCCTCGCGGGCGGTGATCGCGCGGACCGGCCTGGGCCTGATGGTACGGGCCGGTGCGCCCAAGCTCGACGTTGGCACCGTGGACGCTTTCAAGCGGACGCTGCTGGCCGCGAAGTCGGTGACCTACGTGCCCCCGCCTGGCGCGAGCGGTGCGGCGTTCCTGGCCGTCGTCAAGCAGCTCGGCATCGCCCAGGCGCTCGAGACGAAGACCAGGCCCGGCGCGTCGGCCGACGAGGTCATCGCCAACATCACCGGCGGGGCGGCGGAGATCGCCGTGCTGCCCGTCAGCGAAATCCTGCCGGTGAAGGGCGCGTCACTCGGCGGCGTGTTCCCCGCCGACGTGCAGACCTACATCGTGATGGCGGGCGCGACGTCGAATGCGGCCTCCCAGGCCGCCCGCGACTTCCTCGCGCGGCTCACGTCCGCCGCGAGCGACGCCGTGATCACCGCCAAGGGCATGGAGCGCGTGAAGCCCTGACAGGCTAGCGGCACGTTTCGGCTTTCGTTGGCAAAACCGCGAAGCGGCGTGCAACTTCGCGTGGCGTTTCCCGTGCCCGTCACCTTCTTCCCTTAAACGGCTGAGGTAGAATCGGCGCTCAACTCAAGGGAGTGAGTCCATGAGATTGCTGCGCCGTCCCACCGTCGTCCTGTCGTTGTTGTCGATCCTCCTGTGGGGTGGTGCCACCACGCAGTCCTCGCTGCTGGCCGGAGGCGGTGCGCCAGTCGGTCCGCCCGCTCGCGACGGACACCCCGGACCGCCCGATCCGTGCGAGCTCGCGCTCACGCCAGAGGGGCAGGCGAACGGGCTGCACCGGCGCTGCGAGTCGGCGGGATCGGCCGGTGTCGCGCGCGGCGATTTCAACGGCGACGGGCTGGCCGACCTGGCGATCGGGGTGCCCTACGAAGATCTCGACGGCATCAACGCCGCCGGCATCGTGCAGGTCTTCTACGGATCGCTCAACGGCCTGACGGCCAACGGCGATCAACTGTTCGACATCCGCACGTTCGGGTTCGCCCTCGGCTCCGACGATCACTTCGGATGGGCGCTCGCGGCAGGCGACTTCAACGGCGACGGCAAATCCGACCTCGCGATCGGCGTCCCCGAATACGAATCCACCGGCAGCGGCAACAACGGGCTGGTCCTCGTGATCGAGGGAGCTGCCACCGGACTGGACACCAGCAGCGTGCGCAGCATCGGCACGCTGGCCGGGGCGCGCGGCCGCGCCGGGGCGTCGCTCGCCTGGGGCGACTTCAACGACGACGACATCGGCGACCTCGCGATCGGCATCCCCGACTCCGCGGTGCGCGGTGAAGGCTTCGCCTGTTCGCAGTTCGCCCTCGACGTCGCCAACGCCGGCGAGGTCCAGGTGTTCTACGGCTCGAACAACGGCCTCAGTGAGTTCGGCGCGCAGCGGCTGGTCCAGGGGCGGTGCGATCGGGGCAGCACGGGGGTGGGAGTCGGCGACAGCATCGAAGACGGCGATCGTTTCGGATCGTCACTGACCGTGCTGCGCGGCAGCGGCGCCGACGATCTCGTCATCGGCGCGCCGTTCGAGGACCTCGGCCTGGTCGACAAGATCGACGCCGGCATCGTCCACGTCGTGCGCGGACTGTCTGGCGGCCTCTACACCAGCGACGCCTTCGTGCTGTCGCAGGACACGCCAGGCGTCGGCGGCGGCGCCGAGTCGGGCGATCAGTTCGGCCGCATCCCCGGATCGGGCAACTTCAACGGCGGGGCTGCCGACCTGGTCGTCTCCGTGCCTTTCGAGGACCTCATCGACAACAATGAAGCCGATGCGGGCGCGGTCCACGTGTTTCCGGATATCAACGGCGTGACCGCTGCAGCCAACAGCCTGTTCATCAGCCAGACGGACCTGACGGGCGCGTCCGCGGAGGCCGGGGACCGGTTCGGGTGGGCTGTGGCTGCGGGTGACTTCAACGGCGACGGCTACGACGAGCTCGCGGTCGGCTCGCCGGGGGAGAACTTCGGGTCGCTTACCGATGCCGGCATGGTCGCGGTGATCAACGGATCGTCCACCGGCCTGCGCCTCAGCACGGTGCGCATCCTCACGCAGGACACGGCGGGCATCCCAGACGTCGCCGAACCGGGCGATCAGTTCGGCTATGCGCTGTCATCGTGGAACTTCGGCGTCAGCTCGCACCGGGACCTGGCGATCGGCGCGCCCCTCGAGGACCTGACCTCCGCGACCACGGGCACGCTGATGCAGGACGCCGGCGCCATTCACGTGCTGTACGGGTCGGCCTCGGGCCTGGTGACGACGGGCAGCCAGTTCTGGACGCAGGACAGTGCGAGCGTGCTCGACAGCGTGCAGGTGGGCGACCGCTTCGGCAACACGCTCTACTGAGCACGGCGCGCGCGGTGCAGAGACGCGTGGGTCAGCGTTCCAGGACCTCGATCTCGCAGCCGGCCGGCCCTTGGATGATGAACACCTGGACCGGCTTGCTGCCGACCCTGATGCCGTGCTGCTCCTGCTTGAAGGTGACGCCGCCGGCCTTGAGCACGGCGCCGAGTTCCGCCAGCGTCCCCGGCCGTGTCGTCGTCCCGAATCCGATGTGATCGATCGCCCGTCCCTTGCTTTCCTCGCCTTCGCCCCTGGAGGCGAGGAGCCAGACGGCGCCGTACTTCAACGCATCCTGCGTGCCCTTGAGTGTCGTGCGGTGCCCGCCGAAGTAGGTGAGGAACCACGTGTAGGTCGACTCGGGGTCGGCCACGAGCAGCTGGACGTGATGGAATCCTGGCGTCTCGGGGTCCTGCACGATCTGAATCCGGGTGCCCCACGGGTCCTCGATCATGCCCGCCTTGTAGAGACCGGGAATTGCGCTCGCCGGGCTGACGATGGTGATGCCGGCGGCCTGGAACTCCTTCATCTTGGCGTCGACGTCCGGAAACGACCAGCCGATGTGATCGGCCACGCCGCCCAGGCTCGGTTTCGCCGTCGCCGACCGAAGGAAGATGATGCGCGTCTCGCCCGACTTGACGCGGAACGGCTCGTCATCCGGCCACGGTTCGGCGCCGAGGTTGCTGATGTACCACTCGACGGCCCTGGCGGGATCGGCCGCGGCCAGGTGGACCTGGTCGAACCGGCGTGTTTCGGCCGCGCGCGCCTCTGCCGCCAGGCCCGCCACGACGAGCGCGGCGGCGACGCGGGCCAGGCTCGTCACGGTGTGACGGGCGTGCCGGCCGACGCGCCGATGCGCGTCGTCTGGCGCGCGACGATCTGCCAGCCGTGCGGCCCCTGCGGCCGCCGCACGAGCACCCACAGGATGTTCAAGTGGTTGTCGATTGTGCGCCCCGTGGCCGCGCTCCTGAAGTCCACTACGCCCTTGGCGAGCGCCACGTCGCCGTAGATCCGGATCGTCGTGTCGCTGAACTTCATGTAGGTGCCCGGGACACGCTCGCCCCGGATGTTGGCCAGCACCTGGGCCTTGGTTTCGGTGATCCCCGCGGAGTGGGAATACGTCAGGTCGTCGCCGTAGATCCTGGCCAGTGTCGCCGCGTCCTTGCCGATCGTCGCTTCGGCCATCGCCTCGAGCGTGGCCATGACCGCCTTGTCGTCGGCCGGATCGGCGCCCCCCGCGAGCGCAGGGACGGCCAGCGCACAGAGCGCCGCAAGCATCAGGGTCTTCATGGCGCGCGTACCGGCCTAGCGGCCGCGGTCCTCGCCGTTGACCTTCTCGAACACGCGCTCGGGCGGCGGCAGCCCCTTCGTGGCGTTCTCCGCAGCCTGCCTCTCGTACTCCCGCTCGCCGCTCAGCGAGTTGGCCACCGAGCGATTGCCCTCGTGACAGCCGTACTCGTAGATCTCGTAGCCAGGCTGACTGGTCAGCGTCATGCGGAGCGTCCATGGCGCCACGTAGGTCTTCGGGTCCTCGACCCGAATCTCGAACTCGACCATCTCCGGATCGATTCGGGTGAACCGCTCCGTCGTCTTCATCGACTCGCTGTAGCGCACGCCGCCGCCGGCGGCGGCGATGCGATCGGTGAAGTTGGTGGTTTCGATGACGAGCGTGTTGCCCTCGAAGTGACCCCGCGAATCCCCCATCAGCTGACGGAGGCCGCTGCCGACATGCGGCCGCCCGTCGAGCGGGATGACACGCGCCTCGTGCACCATCTCGTGCGCGATGATGACCGAATCCGGCGTCTGGATGATGCGCGTGCCGTTGCCGTACACCACGGGAAGCCACGAGCCGGCGACGCCGCGCGTGATGCAGCGGTCCCACAAGCTGAAGTCGTCGATGGTATTGAAGGGGCCCAGCCCGCCGGTGCCGCGGGGCGCCGGCCGGGTTCGAGCCTCGGCCGTGATGGCCGGGATGCGGCCGTCCGCAGGCTCGATCACCATCGACGTGTAGCCGAAGTCGCGGGTGCCTTCCTCGTTGCGGAAGGTGCCGGTCCGCGCGTTGTCGACCTTTCGTGCATCCGCGCGCTCCCGGGCGCGCGCGGCGAACTCCTCGTCGGTGAGATGGCGGCGTGTGCCGAACTGTGCCGCGCGCGACATCGGTACGCCGCGCATGTCGTCGCTCGTCCAGATGCCCTCGAGATCGGGATGGCCCCACGCCAGCTTCGGCGCCTTCCACTTCGGATCGGCGACAGCCGCGGCGGATGCCTCTGCGGACGCCTTGGCCTGGGCCCCGGCCGGCACGGCGGCCGCCATGCCGGCGAGTGCAACGCCGGCTGCGACGAGATGACGACGCATATCCCCCCTCAGTGCGACCGATCGCGCTACGGTTGAATCCGCGGGCGGCGGTTGTTCTTCTTCTGGAACTCGCCGTCCCTCAATTCCGGGCTTTCCAGGTCGTGGGTTTCCGTCTCGGGCACGAGGTCATCACACAGCTCCCCGCCCAGACAGACGCTCTCGATGGTCCGGTTCGGCGGCGGAATGGGCATGCCGCGCTCGGTCATCAATTTGCGGAGGAGCGCACCGGCTTCCGGCTGAATAAGCGCCGACTGCGTGCCGATCCGAATCAGACCGTCGGCGTAATCCACCGGCAGGTACTTGTGAAATGCGAGCCGCCCGCCCGCGTCGTTGCCACTCTGACCGTAGTCCCGCAAGTCGAGCTTGGCGCCGGCATCCACCAGCACCTGAATGACCCGTGTGGCCCCTTTGTGTCCAGCGCCGTGCAGAGCCGTGCGACCGGTCTGAGCCTGCGCGTTCGGGTCGTTGCCCAGGCTCATGAGCAGTTTCACCGCTTCGACATTGGCGTCCTTCGACCACTCGTAGGTCACGCCCTCCACCCAGCCGATGCCGGCCGCCACCTGCAGCGGGGTCACCCCGACGTTGGTGGCGATGTTCGGATCGGCGCCGTGTTCGAGCAGCAGCTTCATCACGACGAGATCGCTGGACTGGGACGCGCGCCAGAAGGCCGTTGCGCCATCCTCGTGGACCCACTGCGACGTGAACACCGTCCGGTACCACGTCGACTCCTGCACTCGCCAGTTGACGTCGGCCCCCTTGTCAATCAGCTTCTTGATGAACTCCAGCGGATCCATGTCCGCCTTCGGGACCGGATAATCCCCACCTTCGATGTTGCGGTTGTCGACGGCGAGATAGAGGGGTGACCATCCACCCTTGTTCGCCAGGTTGGGGTTGGCACCCTGGTCGAGCAGCAGAGAGGCCAGCTGGTAGTACCGGTTCTGCGTGGCCACGAGCAGCGGGCTCCACCCGTAGCGCGTCACCTGGTTCACATCGGCTCCGGCCTTGAGCAGCACGCGCACCGAGTCCAGACTGTTGGCCCGAACCGCGAACACCAGCGGCGTGAGCCCTCCGCCGTCTCTGGCCCGCGTGTTCCGTGGACCGACCTGACTCACGACCAGGTCCTGGTTCCGCCCTTGCGACGGCCTCGGGTCGGTGGCCTTGCCGTAACGCACGGGCCGGTCCTGCCAGGCGGGGGCCGAGGCCGCACTGACGTCTGCGCCGCGGTCGACGAGCAACTGGACGGCCGGCGCATGTCCCTGAGCCGCCGCCCACATCAACGCCGTCGTGCCTCGTGCGCTCTCTGTCGCGTTCACGTCGGCACCGCGGTCGAGCAGCAGCTTGATCGTCTCGAGGTTCCCGCTCCGGGCCGCCATCATGAGCACCGTGTCGCGGTTGGCGATGCGCTCGTTCGCGTCCGCGCCTGCCTCGAGCAGGCGCTGCACGACGGCCTGGCTGCCCGTCTCTGCGGCCATGGACAGCGGCGTTGCGCCGAAGCTGTTGGCCGCTTTCGGGTTGGCGCCGGCCTTCAGCAGGAGATCGACGATCGAAACGTCGTCGCGATACACGGCCCAATGCAGTGCCGTCGCCCCGTCGGCCTGCGGTGCGTTCACGTCCGCCTTGGCGGTCACCAGCCTGCGCACCGCCGTGGCGTCGCCGTTCTGCACCGCGTCTGCCACATCGCTCGTGGCCGCTCCCACACCGATCGCAGTGAACAGCAGGACAACGGCGCAGCTGACAGCAACGTGCGCCGGGGCTTCAGTCCCGCCTGCCCGTCGTGGATTCATCCTCATGGTCTCTCGCCTCTACTCGTAGGGCGGGCCTTCAGGCCCGCCGCCCGGCGCTCGTAGGGCGGGCCTTTGAGGCCCGCCACCCGGCGCGGCTAAAGCCGCGCCCTACGCCCCGCGCCCTACAGCCGTTCCTAGAGTTCTTCCAGCCGTCCGGTGCTGTCGCCGATGCGGTCCTCGTGGATGTCGAACCGATCAAGCAGGCTCAGCAGCAGATTTCCAGTCGGCACCGTCATCGTCGGGTACGCGAGGTGACGGTCGCCCTTCAGCTTTCCGTTGGCGCCCCCGATGAGCACGTGGGGGGCATCCTCGTGGCGGTGCTGATTCGAGTTCCCCATGTTCGACCCGTAGAGCACCAGTGAATGATCGAGCAGCGTGCCGTCCCCGTCCTGCGTCTTCGCCAGCTTGTCCACGAAGTACGCCAGCATGGAGATGTGATAGCGATTCAAGATCGCGTATTCCGCCTTCCGTTTCTCGTTCTCACCGTGATGCGACCCGGCATGGAACGCCACGGTGACGCCGCTCTCGGGGTACGAGCGAATGGTGAGGTCGCGTGCGAAGAGCATCGTCGCGACCCGGGTGATGTCGGCGCGGAGCGCCATCGCGAGCAGGTCGAAGTGCAGCTTGATGTGCTCGTCGAATGACTCCGGAACCCCGACCGGAAGCCCGGTGTTGCTCGGCACCGCCGCGGTGGCCTTGGCCGCGATCTGCAGCCGCCGCTCGATCTCGCGCACGTCCTGTGCGTACGCGTCCATGCGCAGGCGATCAGCCGGATCGAGGCCGGTCTTGAACCGGTTGAGGCTGCCCAGCAGCGAGTCGAGGATGCTGCGGTCGTCCTGCCGGCGTGCGGCGCGTTCTTCGGCCGTGCCGCCGGATCCGAACATGCGCTCGAAGACGAGCTGCGGGTTCAGTTCCATCGGCAGCGGGGTCGTGGGCGTCGACCACGAGATGCTGTTCGTGTAGGCGCAGCTGTAGCCTTCGCCGCAGTTGCTCGAGTTCGCGCCGGGATCTTCGACGGCAAACTGCATCGACGGGAGCAGGTTCTCCTGTCCGATCTTCTGGGCGATCATCTGGTCGATGGTCGTGCCGTTGTAGATATCGGCCCCCGCGGTCCGCCTGGGTTTGTTCGCGCAGAGGAAGGCCGACGCCACCCAGTGGTCGGGCGGGCTCTGCCCTTCCGGCGCTTCCGCCGAGCGAGCGTGCAGGCCGCTCAAGATCACCGTCTGTTTCCGGAACGGCTCGAGCGGCTCGAAAATCGGCGGCATCGTGAAGCCGCTCCCCACCTTGTCCGGCACCCAGAATCCCGGCGACATTCCGTGGGGGATGAAGTTGGCAATGAACCGGGGCTTCGGTGTGGCCGCCGTCTGCGCCAGCAGCGTTGCCGCCGGCACCATGGCGTCCAGGAGCGGCAGCGCGAGCGTTACCCCGCTGCCGCGCAAGAACGTTCGCCGGGAGACGTGCCTCTTTGCAATGAACATTTGGTTGCCT
>Ga0070675_100001134_pt1 | contig 19238 bp, 11 predicted proteins | sample KBSM43metaG_FD_65343 | JGI IMG/M metagenome (GOLD analysis project Ga0070675, IMG submission 65343) | Miscanthus rhizosphere microbial communities from Kellogg Biological Station, Michigan, USA - KBS M4-3 metaG | ecosystem: Host-associated > Plants > Roots > Rhizosphere > Soil ... | reverse complement strand
CCAAGATCAATCCCCAAACTTGATCCCCTGCGCGAGCGGCAACGCGTCGGAGTAATTCACGGTGACTGTCTGGCGGCGCATGTAAGCCTTCCACGTATCGCTGCCGCTTTCGCGGCCTCCTCCGGTCTCTTTTTCTCCGCCGAAGGCGCCGCCGATCTCCGCCCCGCTGGTTCCGATGTTGACGTTCGCGATTCCGCAGTCGCTGCCGCGCGCCGACAGGAATCTTTCGGACTCGCGCAGGTCCGTTGTAAAAATCGCGGAACTCAAACCCTGGGGCACTGCGTTGTGTATCGCAATGGCTTGGTCGAGGTCGCGATACGTCATCAAATACAGAATTGGCGCGAACGTCTCGCGCTGGACGATGGGCCAGTCGTTCTCCGCTTCGGCGATACATGGCGTCACGTAGAGTCCGCCGGGGTAGTCCTTTCCGGTCAGGCGCACACCGCCCGTAAGAATCCGTCCACCGGATCCCTTCAGCTCCTTCAAAGAGGACATCATTTCTTTCACAGCGCTCTCGTCAATCAACGGACCAACGAGCGTCCCTTCGCGCAGCGGGTCACCGATCTGCAACTGCTCGTAGGCCGACACGAGTGAAGCTGCAAGCTTGTCCTTGATCGATTCGTGCACGATAACGCGGCGGGCTGTGGTGCAACGCTGGCCTGCAGTCCCGACCGCGCCAAACAGAATTGCGCGTTTCGCAAGATTCAGATCCGCTGTAGGCGTGACAATGATTCCATTGTTGCCGCCCAGCTCGAGAATCGTCCGGCCGAAGCGTTGCGCAACCACCGCGCCGACACGCTTCCCCATGCGCGATGAGCCTGTTGCGGACACAAGGGGAATCCTCGGATCGTTCGCCATCAGCTCTCCAACCACCGATCCCGGGCCTATCGCCAGCGAGAAGACCGCTGGATCAACGCCGCACTCGCGGCACACGTTCTCCGCGATCCTGATGCATGCAATCGCGGTGAGAGGCACTTTATCGGAAGGTTTCCAGACCGTCGCGTCGCCGCACACGGCAGCCAGAGCGCTGTTCCAGGCCCATACCGCAACAGGGAAGTTGAATGCAGAAATGATGCCCACGACGCCCAGCGGATGCCACTGCTCGAGCATTCGATGTCCCGGACGCTCCGATGCGATCACCAGTCCGTGCAGTTGGCGGGATAGCCCGGTCGCGAAGTCGCAGATATCGATCATCTCCTGCACTTCGCCTTCGCCCTCGGCCGGTATCTTTCCGGCCTCAAGCGAAACGAGAAGTCCGAGTTCCCGTTTCAAACCTCGAAGCGCGTTGCCGTACCTGCGCACAACCTCGCCGCGCCGAGGTGCCGGCAGATTCCGCCACGACTCGAATGCTCTCTGGGCGGCCCTTACGATGCGCTCGTAATCCGTTGCGGACGCTTCTCGAACAGTCGCGAGCACAGTTCCGTCAATGGGTGTGTGCTTCTTCAGTACCGGGCCGCGGCCGCCCCACTCTCCCCAAAATGCTCCGGGATTGGCCGCTTTCTGGGAGATTCCGAGTTTTGGAAAAATCTCGCGAGCCGTAGCGGCAACGGCCGAACGGGCTTTGGAAGCCACAGTCACCAGCTACCTCCGTAGGCAGTCGAGAACTCCGGGCTTGTATTCGCTTGGTATTCGTAGTGAAGCGTGTTGATCTGACGGATGTGGATCAGGTCATGCGCGAGCCAGGAACAAAGCAAATCACCGGCTCTCAGCGATCCCAGCTTTGGATGATTGTGCGCGATGTGCCAGTTGACCGGAGGCAACACTCTCAACCATTCCACAGAACGCGCACGTTCGCGGGTGAATCGATGAAACGACTCCTGCAGGTCGCGAGAATTGAAGCGGTTGTCCGCGACCGAACGTTCGGGATCAATATCAGGCCATTCCTTGTTTGGGTCTTCGAGAAGGAGCCGGAGCCGCATGCGAAAATCATCCGTCTCTTCTTCCGCGAGGTGGTTGACCACTTCAACGATGGACCACTCGTCGGGAGCAGGCTTCCACATCGCCTGAGCGCTCCGAACCAGACGCAGCTGGCCCTGAAAGACGGAAACATTCGACTCCAGTCGGTCGATCACCCACGCTGGATCCATTGCCATGTATTGCCCTCCCTCGGTAACAGGTACCGGCCGAACGACCCTCTCCCGCCCGGGAGGGATCAACATACTTTCTCAGGTTGGACGAGCGAAGGAAGAAATTCGAAATTGGACGAATCCGGGCATCTCAAAGCCGAAATTGCAAAATCTTAAATTGGACGACCACCCTAGAGATTGCCAGGTCCAATTTGAGATTTTGCAATTTCGGCTTTGAGATGCCCGGATTCGTCCAATTTCGAATTTTCTCTTCCCGTTCTGAGCCAAGTAGGTTGCTCCCCCGGGCGGGAGAGGATGTCCCTTCGGTGTCATAGGCCGCCCTACAGGAGGATAGCGCGAGGGTATTTGATCCTGCTACTTGTCTGAGGAAATCACAGTCACCTTGCGAGAGGTGGCTGGAATTGAAAAGTCGATTGGTCGATTGGAACATTCAGCTGCGGTGAGTACGTCACCGTGGCGCCGTTTGAGACTACCTTTCGAATGAGGAAGGTTTCTTTGTCGACCCATAAGGTAAGAGGTGTTGTTGGTGAAAGAGGATAGTGGCCCGCGAGCTTGTAGCAGATGCGTCCGTTTACGGACTCCTCGTCAGCGTTCGTCACGTCCACCCACTTATCCCCGGCAAAGGAAAATCCACCGACCTCATCCGGCATCAGGAGCCTGGGAATATGGTGGCTGGACGCTGCAGAAACACCAGTCGCTGAGGCGATCGCCATGTTCATCGATTGGTTGGGCGAATCAGTCCGTATAGTCCACCAGCTTTGGGCGTCACCGGGCGCGGTTCTCCAGATGACGTACCGATCAGGGCGGGGGCCGATTCTCGTGTACTCGAACCGAAAGCGCGAGGGCCTTTCGAACAGCGTGGAGAAGGAGATCTCTTCAAAGGAACTTACTACCTTTCCCTCATCGCGATAGGACGCGCAGTTCGCATAAACGTCCGCGACCCGGGCGAGAATCTCCCGGGGAGTCAGGGTTGTCTGGAAAGGCAGGGAGAGCGTTGTCAGAGAAATCAGCACCAGGCAGGCGAACAGCGTACTCCGGCTGCGCATGAGCTTTCTCCTTTTACTAGAACGGAATATGAACAGACTTTTTGCTCTCGTGGTCCTCAATCGGCTGCGGGATGTTCACCGCAGGAAAGAGGGAGCCGGGTTCGGCGCTCTTCGAATTATCGCTCTTAGAGCAGGCCGGCTCCAGACTGATGCGCAACTCTCCGGGCCGGTCGCCGGCATAGGCGCAGACCACCAATCTCTGGTGGCCGGCAACGGACGGAGCCGGCGTCGTAGCCCAGTACGACAACCCACACGGAATTCCGAAGAGCAACAAACGGGCCACGGTTTTTTTGAACATGGTGAAACCTCCCACTTGTAGGGAGGGATGCTATCTGTCATAGACACCCCGCTCAATGCACGCGCACTAGACAAGCTCTGAATTGCTGCTGAATTCGTCTGAATTGTGAGAGTTGAACTGCTTCAGTAAAGTTGAACGCGGATTCTTTTCAGGAGTGACCTTTCCAATTGAGGATGATGCTGATGGGAGAACTGACTTCCGTAAGCGTGTTCATAAGAAACCGCTTACCATCACTTGAGACGACGTACTGTTGCCTGTCGTTGCTGTGGACGGCTCCACCGACCCGCGTCGCAAACATCGAGACCGGCGTTTCGGGTCGAATTTCGCGACCGTCCGGGCTGTAATGAATCGGTACCGACATGAGTTGGCCGTCCAACGCGATGTAAAACAACTCGTTGTTGCCTCCCCAGCGCGGTTGCGCGCCTCCGTTGGTTGAAACCGGCAGGAGAATCGAGTTTGCATCCGCCGGAAATGGTTGAATATAAACCTCTGATCGGCCAGACACCGTAGACTGATACGCGATCCACTTCCCGTTGGGTGAAAACTCCGCTTCACGCTCTTCCGCTTTGGTTTGCTTCACGGGAAAGGCCTTTCCGGGCTTTCCAGCGTCGTCGAACGGCAATGCCCAGATATCGTAGCTGAAGTCGGGACTCGCGCTTCGATAAAGGAGATACTGGCCGTTGGGCGACCAACTCGACACGCTCTTGGCTTCCTCGGTTTTGAGCAGCAGTTCGATGTCGGGACTCGATATCGACTGCACATAAAGGTCATAGGCCCCATCGCGGTTGGAGCTGAAGGCAATGCGCCGCCGATCCGGAGACCAGACCGGGTTAACCTCGCCGGCGGCGTCCAGCGTAAACCGTTCACGGACACCACGTTCCACCTCCATCAACCAGATGTCGGAGTTCCCGTCCACCGTACGGTACATGGCGATGTGCTGGCCGTCGGGAGAAAGCGACGGCCCCAGAACCCCGCTGCCGTCGGGTTCACCGACATGCTCGGTCTCCTGACCGCGACGATCGAACCAGATGAACTGTCTTTGACCGCCACCCGCCCCGGTCCTGTAAATGATCGTTCCTGTGCTCGAAGCGGAAACAGCGGCGCGGTTCATCGCCGCATCAACTGTAATCTGCTCGGCAATGGGGAAAGCCTCTCCGGACAGCGTCAGGCTCTGCGGATCGAAACTCTGTCCGAACAGCCCGGACTGCATCACAAAAAGCAGATGATTAGGTGAAACGAATTCCACTGCAGCGTCGGCGGTAAGGGATAGACGCTTCGGTATTTGCGATCCCTGCAAGTCTCCGACCCATACGCCGCGATCCGCTCCAGTTCCCGTCACAAAATAGAGGAAATGACGGCCGTCCGGCAGAAAGCGAGGATGACGGTGACTCCCCGCATCGACGGTCGTCAGAGCCGCTGCCTTGCCGTCTCCGGACGCGGAAACCTGAAAGATCGGACCACCCACGTTCGGGGTAAACAAGATAATGTCCGAACTATTCCAGGTTCCGCCACGTCCTGAAGGTGCTTCAGCCAGGACTCGTGGTGATCCTCCATCCACATCCGTCCGCTTCAAGGCGCCATCCGCAAAGAAAGCAATGGACTTGTTGTTCGGAGACCAGAATGGAAAGAGCGCGCCATCCGTGCCGGGGAGAGAACGCTCCGCAGCGGTTTCCAAAGACCGAAGGCGCAACTGCGACCGCCCTTCGGAGATCGCAACAAACACAATCCTCAAACCGTCCGGGGAGATCGCAACCGATGTGGGGTCCGCCGTGGATGGAGTCACGACCTCAAGCCGCATCTCTCTGCTCCCGCTTGCAGGAATCGGTGCGACTGAATTTCGTAACCCCAGGGCTCCAAGGACCAGAATCAATCCTCCCAGAACCCAGAGGAGAGGCGGCGAAGGATTTCGGTGTCGGACAACCACCGCGTGAGGGACTGCGGGCTCCGGAACTGGAGGAGCGAGTTGAAGTTCCGCTGTGCCATCGGGCACCGGTGGCACAGCTTCCGGAAGGATCGAACTCGGTTCTTCCGAGGTTTCAATTGAGACAATTTCAGGCGTTGGCGGTTCTGGAACCTCGTCCTCAACCCATTCGATTGGCGCAATAAACCGATAGCCTTTCCGCGGCAAAGTCTCAATAATCCGTGGACTTTCCGGATCGTCTTCCAGGGCTTCGCGAACCTTCTTTATGGCGGTATTGACCGCATGATCGAACTCGACGAAGCGGCCTTCCTCCCAGAGTGTCTTTTGAATCTCTGTGCGAGTGACGAGTTCTCCGGGGCGAGCCGCGAGAAGCGCGAGAAGACGACCGGGCTGGTCCTGCAATCGCACCCTGCGTCCGTTCTTGTGAAGCTCGCTCGTATCCAAATCGAGTTCGAAAGACTCGAACCGAACCCTCCTGGACTTGGGCTTCGCTAAGGCAGTCATGGTGAGCAGACTCTACAACACCCTCGATGTCGGCTGCAAATTCCCCCGCGTCAACAACAACTTAGCTGTTCAGAAATGGTTCAGAAGTTTTTTCAGCGCAGAATTCCGATCGCCGGATTTATCTTTCCCGCGATAAGATCCCTCAATGCCCCTCCACCCTTTTCATCCTGTTATCGCGGACTGGTTCCATCGACGCTTCAAAGCGCCAACGGATGTCCAGATGCTTAGCTGGCCTGCGATTCGATCGGGGAAGGATGTATTGATCGCGGCTCCCACGGGTTCGGGAAAAACTCTCGCAGCTTTCCTCACCTGCATCGATGGACTTTTCAAGCAAAGCATTGAAGGAAGCCTCGCCGACAGCACGCAAGTGCTTTACGTCTCTCCGCTCAAGGCTCTGAGCAACGATGTCCAAAAGAACCTCCAGCAGCCGTTGGCAGAAATCAGCGAGGCGTCGATTGAGGCGGGCTATCTCACCCAACCGATACGGGTCATGGTTCGGACCGGCGACACCCCGATGGCGGAACGGCAGCAGATGCTGCGCAAGCCGCCGCACATTCTGATCACCACCCCGGAATCGCTCTACCTGCTGTTGACGGCCACTCGCAGCCGGAAGATTCTCGAAACCGTCCACACGGTCATCATCGACGAGATTCATGCGGTCGCCCCGAACAAGCGCGGCGCACACCTGGCTCTGTCGCTTGAAAGGTTGAATGCGCTCACCCTGAAGCCTGCGGTGAGGATCGGACTTTCGGCGACGCAGCGCCCGATCGAAACCATAGCAGACTTTCTTGTTGGGAATCGCCCGCGCCCGACGATCGTCGATATCGGACACCGACGAAAGATGGACCTCGCTGTCGAAGTGCCGAAGGATGAGCTCGGCGCGGTCGCAACGAACGCGATCTGGAGCGATATCTACGCTCGACTTGCCGCACTCGTCTGCGAACACCGCTCCACACTCGTGTTCGTAAATACCCGGCGACTGGTCGAGCGGGTATCGCATCACCTCGAGGACCGGCTGAAGGAGACACTTGGCGCCGATGCCGTTGCGGCTCACCACGGAAGTCTTTCCCGTCAGATTCGCCTGTCGGCTGAGGAGCGATTGAAGACTGGAAAGACTCGCGTCGTCGTTGCAACCGCTTCGCTGGAACTGGGCATCGACATAGGCGATGTGGACCTTGTTTGCCAGGTCGGCTCGCCGCGAGCCATCGCCGTCGCGCTCCAGCGTGTCGGCCGTTCAGGTCACTGGGTGGGCGCGCTACCCAAAGGGCGATTCTTCGCCAGCACCCGCGACGAGCTTATCGAATGCGCCGCAATCATTCGTGCGATACGCACGGGCGATCTTGATCGGATCGAGGTTCCCGACGCGCCCCTGGATATTCTTTCGCAGCAGCTTGTCGCTTCCGCAGCATCTCAGGAATGGAAGGAAAGTGAGCTGCTGGAGATGGTGACGCGCGCCTATCCCTACCGCAATCTCGAGCGAAAGGATTTCGACGCTGTCCTCCGCATGCTCTCTGAAGGTATTTCGACGCGACGCAGCCGTGGACAGGCCTATCTGCACCACGATCGGATCAACCGTCGCATTCGAGCGCGGCGCGGCGCGCGCCTGGCCGCGATTACTTCCGGGGGGGCGATACCAGATACGGCGAACTACGCCGTGATATCGGAGCCTGAAGGCATCGTCGTCGGCAGCGTCGATGAAGACTTTGCCGTTGAAAGCCTGGCGGGCGACATCATGCTGCTGGGGAACACTTCCTGGAGAATCCGCGGTATCGAGATGGGTCGCGTGCGAGTTGAGGATGCGCACGGCGCTCCACCCACCATCCCCTTCTGGCGCGGTGAAGCACCATCACGAACTTTTGAATTGTCGGCGGATGTCGGCGTGGTGCGCGAGAAAATCAGCGAACTCGCCCCGGAGAGTGCTGCAGCTTGGCTTCAATCCGAATGCGGGCTGGACCGGCGGGGCGCCGAACAAGCCGTCGCTTATATTGCCGAAGGCCGTTCCATTCTCGGCACTGTCGCCACGCAAAACACTGTCGTTGCCGAACGCTTCTTTGACGAGGGCGGCGGCATGCAACTCGTGCTGCATGCGCCCTTCGGTGGACGCATCAACAAGGCATGGGGCCTTGCGCTCCGAAAACGATTCTGCGCGACGTTCGATTTCGAATTGCAGGCAGCCGCAACAGACGAAGGCATCGTGGTTTCGCTGGGCGAGCGCCACAGTTTTCCCCTCGATTCGATCTTCGGGTACCTGCATCCGAATACACTGCGAGAGGTTCTTGTCCAATCCGTCCTGCAGGCGCCGATGTTTGCGACCCGCTGGCGCTGGAATGCCACGCGATCTCTTGCCCTCCTGCGTTTTTCCAACGGCAAGAAGGTACCGCCTCAAATCCAGAGAATGCGCGCCGAAGATTTACTGGGCGCAGTCTTTCCTGCCGCAACAGCGTGTCAGGACAATCATCGCGGCGAGATGTACGTGGATCTTCCCGATCATCCCCTCGTTCAGGAAACCCTCCGGGATTGTCTGACCGAAGCGATGGACATCGACGGACTCACTACCGTCTTGAAGAGGATCGCTTCGGGTGAAATCCGCTGCGTGGCGATCGACACGCCGGCGCCTTCGGCGTTCTGTCACGAAATCCTAAACGCGAATCCGTACGCTTATCTGGATGACGCGCCGCTGGAAGAACGGCGCGCACGGGCTGTGGAAATGCGCCGCACACTGCCGCCCGAAATGGCCGGACAGATCGGCGCACTCGATCCCGATGCCATTGGGGAAGTAGCCCGCGAAGCCTGGCCCGTTGTGCGTGACGCCGACGAGCTTCACGATGCGCTGCTGACATTGATCTGGGTGCCGGACCCCGTCACGGCAGCCTGGAATCCCCACCTCGAAGAACTGAAGCAGACTGGAAGAGCCCGTCAAATCTCTGTTGGGGAAACTCTCGGATGGGTGGCGACCGAGAAGCTGCAAGACTCGGGAACAGAGTTCGAGCAGCGTCCTCTCCCTTCGACTCTTGTTCGTGCAATCGTGCAGGGCTGGATGGAAAGCATCGGACCAACGCGCATCGACGAGCTGGCATTAACACTGGGATTGCCTGCGAGTGACGTCGAAGCGGCAATGCTTCAACTGGAATCCGAAGGCCAGGTCCTGCGCGGGAGCTTCCGCGTGCCCGCTGCTCCCGAATGGTGCGATCGACGGCTGCTCGCACGCGTTCATCGTCTGACTATTGGCCGTCTGCGAAAAGAAATCCAGCCGGTTCCTGCCAGCGAGTTCATGAGGTTCCTTTTCCAATGGCAGCACGTTGCGCCGGGCACGCGTCTCCATGGTGAAGAAGGTCTTCACGAGGTCATTCACCAGATCGGCGGATATGAGGCGGCAGCTTCGTCGTGGGAACGCTTCATCCTTCCCGCGCGTATGGCGAAATATGAGCCCGAGTTGCTGGACCGTCTCTGCCTGAATGGATCCGTGATGTGGGCCCGGCTGTCGCCACATCCACGCTTCGCTTCAACTGAAGATGAATCCACCCGCCGGCGGATCACGCCGACCAGTGTTGCTCCGATTGGACTCTTCCCGCGGGAAAACGCCGACTGGCTGATGCGCCTCGCTGCAGGCGATAGTCCCGGCATCGATCGCGATACCGTCCTGTCGCCTGTCGCGCAAGACATTCGCCGGTTGCTTCAGGAACGTGGCGCCAGCTTCTTTGCCGACATCGCACGCGAAACCGGACATCTTCAATCTCAGGTCGAAGACGCGCTGTGGGAATTATCTGCAGCCGGTGTTGTGACCGCCGACGGATTCGACAACCTTCGTGCCCTGCTGGATCCGAAGCGCCGCCAGGGACGCGAGAAGTCAAAGCGGCCGCGAAACGGTGCGGGCCGATGGTCGCTCCTTGTCGCCCGCCGCGTGGAATTGAAGACGGCAGAACAGGCCGCTCGTCAGTTCCTTCGCCGCTATGGCGTGGTGTTTCGAGATTTGCTGGGGCGCGAATCGCTGAGTCCCTCGTGGCGCGACCTGCTCGTGCAATACAGGCGAATGGAGTTTCAGGGCGAAATCCGTGGCGGACGCTTCGTGGATGGATTCGTCGGTGAGCAGTTCGCGTTGCCTGAAGCCGTCGAAGCCTTGCGCGCGATGCGCCGCGAGGAATCGGAGCGCGCCAGCGCCGGCCAGGAGATCAAGCTCTCCGCTGCAGATCCCTTGAATCTTGTCGGCGTGATTCTGCCCGGCGGGAGAGTCGCGTCGAACCCGAGCAACTACATCGTGTTTAAAAATGGTGTGCCCGTTCAATCGGGCGAAGCTGCTCCGATTGAGATATTCAGCAGCCAGGTGGGGTGATAGGAATTAGGGGACAGACTACTCAACCCCCAAACTCCCGCGGGAAAATTTCAGGACTTCGATTGTCTATGTTGGGAGTTTGGGGGTTGAGTAGTCCGTCCCCTAATTCCCCTTACGGCTGCAGACCGATCGCTATCGGGCAGACGAAGCCGCGGGGCGCCACAGGCTCCTCGAAGTGGTACGCATCGAGATAGATCCGAACGGGACTGGAGAGACCTTCGTAATTCAGTTCATAGATATCGAGAATCGCCGTGCCGGCGAGACTTGTACCCATGCGGCGAAAGCGCAGCGGTTGTCCCGTGGGACCACGCAGAGCGTTGAGGTATTGCAACTCCCGAGCCGGACCTGTGGCGCCGTCAAGCCCGACCTTCACCGGGTTGCCGGCGGAAAATCCGTAGCTGTCGTCCGCTGTGACGGGACACCGACTCCCTGATGCATCGACGGCAGCGGCAGTCTCGGGAAGCGCGGCAGGCGTGCGGAGGCTTGCGATCGCTTCTCCGAAATACGCACGAGGCAGCGAAGGACTAAAACGCTGCCGCGCTTCCTTCGTTTCAACGCATCGCTTGATCGCTCCGTAAAGAACAGCCCAGTTATCCGACTGCGCGAAACTATCAATCAAACAACCGTCCCAGTATGTGTACTGGTTTTCCGACGAACAACCGAACGAAGTTCGATCCTCGGCGGCGGCGGTCAGGATAATGCGATTCGGCTTCAGCATCACGCGATCCAGAAAAACTCCGGAGTAACACGCAGAAATCAGGACGACGGTCGGCTGGTCTCCGCAACTGCGCTCCAAAACGGAGTTCAATCTCGCCGGCGTAATGCCGGGAGCGCCTCTCAGGAAGAAGCCCTGCCGCGTACCGTGGGACGTCAGGTGAACGAGGCATGCGTCACCCTTTCCGACGGACAAATCCCGAAGCGCACTTTCAAGATTCTCGGCGTTGGCCGGCAATGCGCCACGCCGAACCTCGGCCTGACTCGCCGAAAGTTCCCGGATGTTGCCGGGCTCAAGACCCATTCGGAGAAACATGCTCTTCAAAGTTTTTGTCGCGTTGTCGAACACTTCGAGTTCGTTGTCTCCTGCCATTAGTGCCGCTTTCCACCTGAGGCCGGAGGCTTCCTGCGCTGGAGGTTGCGGAGGAACGGGAGCGTCCTGGGCAATTGCCGGTGCGGGAGACAGGGCCAGGAGGAGGGTAAGCAGCCACGCGAACTTTAGGGAACGCATAGGGAACTCCTGAAATGGATCGATGTTTCCGAGCATAGTGAAAAGAGAGGGACGTGACAATCGGGAAGAAATGTGGCGGGTGAGGGATTTTTCAGGCTATGAGGATCCCTCATCCGGCACTTCGGGCCACCTTCTCCCGACGGGAGAAGGCCGTCCGATTTCGAAATTCCTTCGTAACTGAGCTAGAATCCCGGGCAATTCACCCGGAACACAAGGTTCACGCTCCGGATCCAATGTCCATTGGAGGACACCGCCATGTTCAGGAACCGCACGCGCTGCGTACTATCGATGGTCGCCACACTCGCTCTCGTCCTTCTTCACCAAACCGGACCGGGAATCGCCCAGGCCGACAAATTCCAGGAAAACATGCAGAAGGGAGAAAGCGCCCTCACAAAGCGCGATTACGAAGCTGCGGTTAATGCTTACAAAAGCGCTCTGCGCGACAGCCGCGCCTTCACAGGCACTGCATCCGCCACCGCCGGTGCCACCGCAAATCTCGGGCTGAGCCGGGCCTATCTCGGGCTTGGAGCGTTCAAGAGCGCGATCCAAAGCTGCGACGAAGCTCTGAAGAACACCGGAGGCAGCACGACTTTGGAAAGCATGGTGCGGAACCAGCGCGGACTTGCGATCGTGGCCTCCGTGTCCAAACCCGGAGATCGAAAGCTTGAAGAGGCTATCGCCGAGTTTCGCAAGGTTCTCGCTCTCACGGACCAGGATCCCGTCGTCTCTTACAACCTCGGTACAACGTTGTTGAAGCTGAACCAGGACGCCGAGGGCGTTCACGAACTTCAAGTGTTTGTAGCGCGGGCGGGACGCACTCCGGAAGCCGACGCTGCCCGGCGAATGATTGACGACCCTCGAAGAGCGCGCGAAAATTTCGCACCTGACTTCTCGGTAACCACTTCGGACGGGGAGTACGTAACGCTCGCGGACCTCAAAGGAAAAGTCGTTCTGCTGGACTTCTGGGGAAGCTGGTGTCCGCCTTGCCGCGAGTCCACACCAAGCCTCGTACGCTATCAGAAGAAGCATTCTTCCGAGGTGTTCGTCATGGTGGGTATCGCTGTGAATGAGTCAAGCACGGAAGGATGGCGCGACTACATCGAAAAGAACAAGATGGTGTGGCCGCAGTACCTGGACTCGACGCGGAAGATCGCGAGTCTGTTCAAGGTTAGCGCCTACCCCACGTACATCACGATTGACGCGGAAGGCATTATTCGGGACCGCCGAACGGGTTGGAATTCCGACACCATGACCTACATCGACGAGCAGGTCAAGAAAGCCGTCAAGTCTCGAGCGACATCGCCGCCACCAGCGTTGAAACCCAAACCGGTATCTCCAGTTGCAACAGCAACTCCGGCGATGACGCCTCCCGCTCCGCTGTCGGTTCCCACCTTGAGCCCTGTCACGATTACAACCGGTGCAGTGGCACCAGCGCTGTCGTCCGTGAACGCCGCCGCCACTGCCGCCTCCGGAGTCGCCGTGAGGGGACGTGTGACACGATTACCCGGTGCGAACCCGAACCTGCGTGTCAACCTGACGCAACCCTCGCAGCCGGGTAATCCTCCGGCGACGCTCAGCATGCCGATCGGGCCGGATGGTGTCTTTGAGTTCCTGAACGTTCGTCCTGGGAACTACACCGTGACAGTGAGCACGCCGGTTCCTGTTCAACCAATCGTTGTTGGAACTCAGGACCTGAACGGCATCGAGTTCATTGTGCCGCAGATCCGGACTATCTCGGGACGGGCGGTCATCGAAGGCACGGGTGGCGCAGCAGCGGGACTGCGCCTGGCATTCACCGTAATTCACACCAACGGCACCGTCGGAATTGCTCCGACCACGCAGGTAGACGGGAACTTCTCGGTCCTTATGCCCGTAGGAGAACACCGCATTGCACTGAACATTCCCGGTTACTCGATCCGGTCCATGCTCTTTGGATCGAACGATCTGCTCAGGGAACCGCTGCAACTCAGCAGCACGGACACCGCGCAACTGATCGTCACGCTGGCAGCGAATGCGTCGCGCGGAACCGGGCCCGGGCCTGGATTCGGAGTAAACGGTCCTTTGCCGTCGCCGCCCGTGCCCGCAGGGACCGTAACGCAACCCGTCCTGTTGACGCAGGTTCAGCCGGAATACACCGACGCGGCCAGAGAGGCACGCGTGACAGGAACGGTGACCCTGCAGGGCATCGTTCAAAAGGACGGAATGATGACCGAAATCCAGGTCATCAAGGGAATAGGCTGGGGGCTTGATGAAAAGGCCATTGCCGCGGTCCAGCAATGGCGGTTCAGACCCGCCATGCGCAACGGCGAACCCGTGGCTACCTTCATCAGCGTGCTGGTCAACTTCAGCCTCAGATAGTTTTCTGGGCTGCAATCAGTGTTTGCAGCGGCGTTTGATTTCTGAGTGTCGAGGAAACTTGAAAGAGACTTGGCAAAAGCGCCAACTGATTACCTTGCCATTGCTGACGAGCTAACTTATGCTCCGCCGCGTCAGCCCCACCGACAATTCAAATAGGAGGTGCCTTATGAAGAGGCTCACGATCGGGTGCGTTTTGCTTCTGCTCACCTGCCTGATGGGAACTGTCCTTGAGGCCACGCCAATTACCTACCAAGCTTCGTTGGATGGAGCACAGACAGTCCCTCCCACCGGAAGCCTGGCGACGGGCCTTGGAACCATAACCGTGGACTCAGCGACTCACTTACTGACGTTCGACCTCTCCTGGAGCAATCTCGTGGCGAACCCTATCGGATTGCATCTCCATTGTTGCGCGCCAGTCGGAGCCAACGGGATGCTTGCAATCAATTTTTCGGGATTTCCCGCGGCGACATCCGGAGTGTATCGACCTGACGGTCGCCGCGCTGTACAACCCCGTGTTTCTGACGGCGCACGGTGGGACCGCGGCGCAGGCCGAAGCAGATCTACTGGCGGGCCTCGCAGCTGGGAATAGTTATTTCGACATCAACAACCCTATGTTCCCTGCTGGCGAGATTCGAGGGCAGCTGGCCGCGGTCCCTGAGCCCGCAACGGTGCTACTCCTCGCCTCAGGTTTAGCGTCGGTCGCCGCTGGTCGCCACAAACGACGTCCTTCCTAGCCGGGTAAGCCGCTGCCGCTTCTGGCAGAACCATTTTGGTCGGCAGCGGTTTTTGACCATCAATGTTTTCTAATCTGTTCAGTTCGCCAAACGTCACGAGTCTGGTGAAAGCCGGCTTTCCATTTACGTCATAATCTGTTGACAGGCTTCCTGGTGGATCCCATGATTCCGGGACCCTCTGATCCGTATGATCTACGGCGTCGCAGTCGAGGGTGCTAGTCCAGATGCACGCACGAAAAGTGACCCCTGAATTGAACGCTTCCGATTTTAGTGAATCGTTGTTCTTGCGCGACGAGGGCCTTCGCGTCCAGGATTCCGGGCTGCCGGCGGACGTCCTCGCTCAGGCCGCTCGTCGGTTGCGCATCCTCGCGCTGCTCTATGCGTTTGTGTTCTTCATGGCCGCGTATTTTCCCGCGCTGCTGTTCTCCGATGTTCGAGCACACGTTCTCTCGAGTTTTGCCGTCTGGGGGCCGGGGGTCATTTCTATAGCGGTTGCGCTCCTCGTCGCCGCCCTGATAAGCAGTCGGCGCATCCCGCTCCGTGTGGTTATGGCCATCGGACTCGGATTCGAAATAGCGAGCAGCTTCGGCATCGCAGCGGCTGAATTCTCGCATCCGAACGCGCTCGATTTCAATGCGCACTGGGTAGGTCTCTCATGGGTCGGAGTGTGGACTCTGCTATTCACCGTTGTGGTGCCGAGCACTCCCCGCCGGACGGTCATCACGAGCCTGGCTTCGGTCAGTTCGGTTCCGATCGTGATTGGTTTCGTGATCGCGAACAACACGGTGCCGGGTGTGACTCTCGTCAAATTCTTCCTTGCGTTCATTTCCCCGTACCTGCTCGTGGTCGTGATGGCCTATGTGGGAGCTCGCGTGATCTATGCACTCGGCAAAGAAGTGACGCGTGCCCGTGCGTTGGGAGGCTATCGCCTGGTCGAGCGGCTCGGCGTGGGAGGGATGGGCGAGGTATGGCGGGCCGAGCATCATCTGCTGGCGCGCCCGGCAGCGATCAAGCTGGTGCGGCCGGAGTTTCTCGGCACTTCTGACGCTGGCCAACACAGCCAGTTTCAGGAACGGTTGGGACGCGAGGCACAGGCAACAGCTTTGATGCGCTCGCCGCACACCATCGAAATCTATGATTTCGGCCTGGCGAACGACGGCACGTTTTACTACGTGATGGAGCTGCTCGACGGCTTCGATCTGGAGACACTTGTAAAGCAATTCGGGCCGATTCCCGCCGAGCGCGCGATCAAGCTGCTCATACAAGTGTGTCATTCGCTCGGCGAGGCCCACGAGCACGGATTGATCCACCGCGATATAAAGCCCGCCAATGTGTACGTCTGCCGGTACGGCCGCGAAGTGGACTTTGTGAAAGTGCTCGACTTTGGGATCGTCACGTCACAGCGCAAGGCTGAAGACGCCGAGACGCAATTCACGGCCGCTAATTCGGTTTGCGGCACGCCGGCATTCATGGCGCCCGAGCAGGTGCTCGGCAACCGGTTGGTCGACTCGCGTACAGACCTCTATGCGGTCGGTTGTCTGGCGTATTGGTTGATCACCGGCGAGCTCGTCTTCACGGGGCCAACAGCAATGGCGGTCCTCGTGCAACACACGCAAGCGGTCCCTGTTCGCCCGTCAGCGCGAACAGAGATGGAGGTTCCCCCCACGCTCGACGACATTGTCCTGGCCTGCCTCGCTAAGGATCCCGACAGCCGGCCGGCTTCGGCCGATGCGTTGGCCGAAGCGCTGGCCTCCATCAAGCCAGGCTCCTCCTGGACGACTCCGCGCGCTCAGCAGTGGTGGGATCTGCATCATCCGCCAAGGAAAATCCTCACGGCGCGGTGACTCGTGGTGCAGGCCGCTATTCTTACCGGGCGAACGCCTCCGCGACTTGCAGCGCAAAGGGGTCCACGGCCTTGCCATGAGTGACATTGGTGGTGGCCGAAATCACCATCCTACGATCCGGAAACAACGAGAGCGAAACGGTGCTACCCGTCGGAGTGGCTCGATGACGCAGCAGTCGGGCCGGCGCACCGGCTAGCTGGATGGTGTCGACAGTCCAGCCCAGCGACAGCCGCCGCAAGTGCGATACGACGCCGGTGTCCGCGAGCCGGTCAACGTGGAAGCGCTACGAGAACTCTACCAAGGTTTGACGGTTGAGTAGCGGTGCGACATATTTGGTGACGTCAGCTAGTCGCACGCACCGCAAGCGCTGAAGGTTCTGTGGAAAAAATACACCTTTGCGGCCATCAAACCTGACTGAAAGCTGCGCGCAGATCAGGGACTACGGTCATAACCTGTCAGAAGTCGTTACAATATCGAGGTTTCTCCTGCATCTGTTTCAAAACATTAGTTTTTTCTTGCCCGATCGGCGGCTAAAAGCCGCCACAGTGTCGGGTCCGCTTACATTCGGCTGCCTGAGGCTGGGAGCGAATAGTAGTCGGTAACGCTTGTAAACTCATTAGTTCAGAGCATTTGGTTAGAACGGACGCTCTCGTGCAACATCATAAGGCGCTGCCCAAGCTCGTTTGCTGCTCAAGCTCGTCTGCCGCTCGATCTCGTACTGCCGCTTGGCCGTTGTCCTAGACCAAGGAGGTCAATAGTGAGAAAGAATGGACTGGTAATTCTGCTGCTTGTGTCTGCGATGCTTTCGCTAACCACGCCAGCGAAAGCGAGTACTCTGCTGCGTATTGACGTGAGCGGAACGTCGTTAACCTGCGACAACAGCACCGCACCCGGCGTGACTGCCTGCACAGCTGCAGGATTTACCACGGCCCTCGGCGGTAACGCCATGACGTTCACTGGCACCATCAATGGTGTTAGTTTTGGTGGCGGAGGAATTACAGGTGTCCAATTATTCGGGAATTCACCCGGTACACCGGCGCTGGCATTTGTCCTGGATAGCGCGACGGCTGTTTCCAACTTAAGTGGGGCCATGCGGCTTGTTACGTTGGACTTTGCCGGGAATAATTTCACCCTACCCGTTGGCACCGGCTTCTTGTCCGCTGCACAAACCGCGAACTGGACGATGTCTGCAAACGGAGACTCGCAGGCTTTCACAGCCTGGCAACGGAACGACAACGCGCTCGTGATCCCCGGGGCTGGGGTGGGCGGCACCACAGCGGTCTCACCTGTTTGCGTGAGCCCAGGGGGACTTGCTCAATCCTGCGCCAGCGAGACGCTGAACGTTCCAGCCGGGCCGGTAGCACCTTATTCTTTAACCGGTCGGCAGGTTATTAATATGTCCCCTGGTTCAATCGCCAGTTATACGGGGACCTCTGTATTGACCGCTGAGCAAATTCCAGTTCAGACACCAGAGCCGGGTTCGGTGCTTTTACTTGGAGCAGGACTTCTCCTTTTGGCTGGTCGTCAACGGCTAGCGCGCAAGAACTGAGCAGGGACTCACAGACGTTTAAAAAAAGGAAGGCACATTGCCTTCCTTTTTTCTTTTTTCGCGTTCCCATCCGCCCCGAAGGCGAAGTGCCCGTTTCTTCAGCCTGCAGATCCGTCGAGAGTCGGACCCTGACTTAACAATAGGTTGAACTCTTAGCCCGAGACGCCTATCCTTCCGCTTCCCGTTTCGCGGAATTGCAGGGCATGATGGAGCACCGCCAAGACCTCCCCATACGGACATTGGGGGACAATAAGATCATTCGTCATTTCCGAAACCTGGCTGTTTTCGAGATCGCCTTTTACTTTGCCTATCGCTACGGCATGTCTGTGTTTTCCGACAGCCCCTCGCCTCTCTGGTTTCCAGATTCCGTCTTGCTGTGTGCTCTGCTTCTAACGCCGCGACGCGCATGGTGGATGTATATCGTTGCCCCTATATCCATTCGGTTGCTGGTCGCGGTTCCAACGGGCATGCCTGCCTGGTTCCTTCCAGCCGTCTTTATCAACGATTCCATCAAAGCGTTATTGTCGGCATTTCTACTCCGGCGGGAAAATGATGTGGGCGCCTGGTTCAGCAGTCTACGCGGATTCGCGAGGTATCTCCTGATTGCTGTTGGACTGTCGCCCGCCCTTTCAGCGGTCGGTGGAGCTGTTTCCCTGAGATCCGAATTCTGGCCGACTTGGGTGCAGTGGTTTCTGGGTGATGCACTGGCGAGTATCGTTCTGACGCCGCTCCTGTTTTGTCTCTTTCGAGTAGTTCCGGCCTTCAGACCACTGACATTGCTTTTGGAAGGACTTTGTGTCGCGGCGGGTCTGATCAGCGCCGCATACGTGGCTTTTGTCCTCGATTGGCGTGGCCTGAACAGTCTGAACGTTCTTCTCTATCTTCCGTCACCCTTTCTGATTTGGGCGGCTGTGCGTTTCGGCCCTCTCGGAGCATCTGCCGCCTCATTCGCAGTCAGCATGATGGTGACTTTCGGAGCCCCGTTTGGACGCGGACCTTTTGCGGCCACAGCTTCGGACTCCGTTGTTCTCTCCGTTCAGCTGTTCCTACTCGTTCCTTCCATAGCAATCCTCTTTCTGGCGGTTCTCGGCGAACAACAACGTCAGACACATTCGGCTCTGCGTGAAAGCGAACTGCGCTTTCGCTCCCTCGTAGACTCGGCGCCTGTGATGGTCGGAGTCGACATCTCGCAACACAAACAGGCGGAAGAAAGGCTCACCACCCTGCCGCATGAAGTGAAAAGCGCACAGGAAGCGGAACGCCGGCGCATTGGGCAGGAACTTCACGACGATCTGGGGCAGCGTGTCGTAGCCCTGTCACTCGGAATCTCCTTTCTCTCGCA
>Ga0070675_100001132_pt1 | contig 19255 bp, 10 predicted proteins | sample KBSM43metaG_FD_65343 | JGI IMG/M metagenome (GOLD analysis project Ga0070675, IMG submission 65343) | Miscanthus rhizosphere microbial communities from Kellogg Biological Station, Michigan, USA - KBS M4-3 metaG | ecosystem: Host-associated > Plants > Roots > Rhizosphere > Soil ... | reverse complement strand
ACATCGCTTTGTCGGCGGCCTGAACCAGCTCTTCCGCCGAGGCGGCAACGTCGGGCAGTGTCGCCACGCCAACCGACGCCGTCAAACGGATGGCGAGCGCTTCTGGCTCGAGAAAGGTATGCGACGCGATCCGCTCGCGGATGCGCTCGCCTACCGCGAACGCACCCTCGCCGCCGGTATCGGGAAGAATCAGGGCAAACTCGTCGCCGCCAAACCGCGCCACCACGTCGGTTTCGCGCGCGCTGCTGCGGATCACCGCCGCGGCCTCGACCAGGGCACGGCTGCCGAACAGGTGGCCGTGTGTGTCGTTGACGGCCTTGAAGCCGTCGAGATCGATGAACAGCAGCGATAAGGGCCGGCCACTGCGAGACGCGCGCTTCGTTTCGCGCCGCAGAACGGCGTTCAGGTAGCGCGAGTTGTAGAGACCCGTCAGGTCGTCGGTGACCGATAACGCTTCAGCGCGCTTGAGGAGCAGCGCGTTATCAAGTGCGACCGATGCGGGTTCGAGCAGCACACGGACTGCGCGCAGCATGCCGACTGCCATCCGCGGCTCGCGCGCCGAGGCGAGCCGGTCGAGACCAATCATCGCGCCGACGCGACGGCCGCGGCAGGCCAACGGAAAGGCCATCACCGCGCCAATCGACGAGTCCTGAAGGCGTGCATCCTCGCGCAAATTTGCCGACACGAATTCCTGACTGCGATTCATCACCCAGGTGGCGATGCGATAGACCGCGGGCCCCATTTCCGGCGACAGACCCCGGTCGGCAAGCACCGACAACTGGCCTGCCTGGTCGGACGCCACCACTGCCCAGCACGGCGCCGGAATCCAGCTGGCCGCGCGATCAACGAGCTGTTCGGCGATTTTCGGCGGTTCGAGCGTCGCGTTGACCACGCGGACGATGTCGAGCAGAGCGTCACGACGCTCGATGCGGCTGCGAAGGGCGCGTTGAAACAACCGCAGCTTGGTCGCGAGATCGAGTCCCGGCGTGTTCATCGAGAGCTCGCCGGCGCGACGCAATCGGGATCCGCTTTTTCCCGCCGAGCCGACAGCATGGAGCATGGGCTGCCCGGGCGCGCGAGAGGCTCGACTGGCTGGAGACATTCTGTTGAGTGTGGTCCGGGACGTGGAGGTCCCCGGATTGGTCAACGTTCCCTGGAAACCGTTATGAACACTGTCAATATACCACACGGTTGCCGGTAACTGCTTGCCACAGTATCACTTCATGGCATACGATCAGGGTTTCCCAAGGTGCACGTATGACAATGCTTGATCGGATGCGTCGGCACATGAGCTGGCTGAAATGGAGCCTCGGTCTCGTGTGTCTGGCGTTCGTCATTTTCTACATTCCCGACTTCCTCCGGTCAGGCGGCGCGAACGCCGAAGCGGGCGACACGGTGGCGCGCGTCGAAGGTCAGGACATCAGCGCCAACGAATTCCGACGCACCTATCAAGCGCAGATGCAGGCCTATCGCTCGGCCTACGGCGGCCAGATGAGCGAGCAGCTGTTGAAGCAGCTCGGCGTAGACCGTCAGATTCTGCAGCAGATGGTCGACGAGCGCGCCGCGCTCGCCGAAGCGCGCCGCCTCGGGATCAACGTCAGCGACGCCGAAGTGCGCCAGCGAATTCTGACGATTCCGGCCTTCCAGGAAAACGGCGCGTTCATCGGTGAGCAGCGCTATCAGCAGCTGCTGCGCATGCAGCGGCCGCCGATGACCCCGGCCGAGTTTGAAGAGAACCTGCGCAAGCAGTTGACGGTGCAGAAGCTGCGATCGTCGGTGACCGATTGGCTGGCGGTCGCGGATAAAGACCTCGAACAGGAGTACCGGCGCAAGAACGACAAAGTGAAGCTCGCGGTTGTCTCGTTCACGGCCGACAGCTTCCGGAAAGACGTCAATGTCGGCGACGCCGACATCTCGTCGTATTTCGACGCCCACAAAGACGAGTTCAAGATCGGCGAGAAACGCAAGATTCGCTACTTGCTGCTCGACATCGACGCATTGCGCCAGAAAGTTGTCGTCCCGTCAGCGGAGATCGATCGCGCCTACAACAACAACATCGAGCAGTACTCGACGCCCGAGCAGGTGCGGGCCAGCCACATTCTGCTGAAGACGGAAGGCAAAGACGACGCGGCGGTGAAGGCCCAGGCGGAGAACCTGCTGAAGCAGGCACGCGGTGGCGCCGACTTCGCCGAGCTGGCGAAGAAGTACTCGGAAGACGACTCGAACAAGGCGAACGGCGGTGATCTCGACTACTTCGGCCGCGGCCGCATGGTCGCCGAGTTCGATCAGGTCGCGTTCACGCTGGAACCGGGCAAGATCAGCGACGTGGTGAAAACGCAGTTCGGCTACCACATTATCAAGGTGACCGATAAGAAAGCGGCGACCACGCGGCCGCTCGCTGACGTCCGCCAGCAGTTGCAGGATCAGCTGGCCTACGAACGGGCCCAGGCACAGGCCAGCGACCTCGCGACGTCGCTCGAGAAGGAAATCAAGACGGCGGCGGATCTGGATCGGGTGGCGAAGGAAAAGTCACTCACCGTACAGGAATCGGGTCTGTTCGCGCGCGACGAACCGATTCTCGGGCTCGGCCCCTCGCCGGAAGTTGCGGCGAGAGCGTTTGCGATGAAACAGGGCGAGGTCAGCGGTGCGCTGCGCGCGTCACGCGGGTTCGTGTTCGAAACGCTGACCGCGAAGCAGGATCCATACGTTCCGAAACTGGAGGAAGTGAAGGATAAGGTCCGCGAGGAAGTCGTCAAGCAGCGCGCTCGCGAGTTGAGCAAGACCAAGGCCGCGGAAATGGCCGCCAGACTGAAGGGCGCGGCCGACTTCGACAAGGCAGCCAAGGCCGCCGGCTTCGAAGCGAAAACCACCGACCTGCTCACCCGCGATCAGCCGATTCCGGATCTCGGCGTCGCCGCCGCGGTCGAAGATGCCGCGTTCAAGCTGCCGATCGGCAGCGTCAGCGACGCGATCGCCACCGATAACGGGACAGCGATCATCAAGGTGGTCGAGCGCCAGGAAGTGTCGCCGTCAGACTGGGTCAGCGCCAAGGACCGGTTCCGCGAAGAGCTGCTCAACGAACGCCGCAATCGATTCTTCAGCGCATATATGGTGAAGGCGAAGCAGAAGATGAAGATTGAGGTGAATCAGGAGTCGTTGCAGCGCGCGTCAAGCTAGCTCGTTGCTTGTCGCTCGTCGCTGGTTGCTCGTTGGTTCTGGCATGATCGAGCAGCGAGTGACCAGCCGCGAGTGACGTCATCGTAGGAATTGAAACGGCATCAGCGCCAACGGCTCGCCGCGCCGGAACAACGTCAGCGGTCCCCGCATCATCCGTAACGCATCGATCTCGCCCGCCGTCAGGTTCTGGTTCAGCCACTGTCCCATCGTGAGGCTGGAGCTGGTGCCATTGAAGGTGTCCGACAGCAGTTCGTAAAAGCTCTTCGGCGCGGGAAAAATCTGGATTTCGACGTCGGCATCCGCTGCAATCTTGGCGCGCTGTTTCGCAATCGCGATCGCCTGATCGAGTCCGCCGAGCTCGTCGACCAGCTTGTTCTGCTTGGCCTGCTGCCCGGTCCAGACGCGGCCCTGCGCAATCGCATCAATTTTTTCCGGCGTGGTATGGCGGGCCTCCGCGACTTTCTCGACGAATTGATCGTAGAAAGCCTGGAGCTGTTCCTGGAGTTTTTTCACTTCCTCCGCGTTGTAGGGACGCACCGGTGAATTGATTTCCGCGTGTCGCCCGACGCTGGTCGACTGGATGTTGGCGCCGAGTTTTCCGTAGACACCGCCGGTTACCACCTTTCCGCCGAAAATCCCGATTGAACCGGTCAACGTCGACGGTTCGGCGACAATCACCTGGGCGGGCATCGCAATGTAGTAGCCACCCGACGCGGCGAGGTCCGACATCGAGACCACCAGCGGACGGTCGGCGCGTTCCTGCTTGGTGATCATCAGCTCGCGCCACACCGCGTCGGACGCCGCCGCCGAACCGCCCGGGCTATCGACGCGCAGCACGATGGCGCGAACCTGGGAATCCTTGCGCGCCTGGCGGATGTGCTCGATCAGCGTGTCCGATCCGACCACCGCGCCGTTAATCGGGTCGTAGCCGCTTCGACCGCTGGTGATGGCGCCGTTGGCGTAGACCACGGCAATGCGCGGTCCGCGATTGAGGCCGAGGCTCTTCAAGCTGACCCGGGCGTAATCGTCGGCGTCGAGCCGCGCGCGATGTTCGCCGGCGCGCAGCTTCTCGTCCACCTGATCTTCGTACGCAACATCGTCAATCAGGCCGGCGTTCAGCGCATCCTCGGGGAGGAACGGACCGTCGTCGAACCGCGCCCGGATCTCGGCCTCGGGCTTTTTCCGGCCGTCGGCGATGCCACGGACAATCTGATCGTAGAGATCGCGCGTCAGCGATTCGTCCATCTCCTTGTGGGTTGGCGTGTACGACTTCTGGGTGAAGGTGTTCACCGCCGTCTTGTACTCGCCGACATGATGGAGATCGGGATACGCACCGATCTTGTCGAGCGTGCCGCGCAGGAACAGCTCGTAGGTGGCGACGCCCGTCAGATCGAGGGGCGCCGACGGCATCAAGAAAATCTTGTCGGCGGCGGTCGCCAGGTAGTATTCGCGGTCGCCGCCGTATTCGAGATACGCGTAGACCGGCTTGCCCGACTTGCGGAAGTCGATGACCGCATCACGAATTTCCTGGACTTTGGCCCAGAACGGCGACGAAAAGCTGGTCGGCTTGAGGATGACGCCGCGGACGCGGGAGTCGACTTTGGCCTTGCGCAGGTTGTCGATTACCGATCGCACCGTCGGCACTCGCACGCCGCGAAGGTAGCCGACTACGTCTTCGGGCGCGACTTCGCTCAAGTCGCCGCCAACCTGCAAGACCAGCGTCGAGTTCGAGGCAACCGCCGGCTCGCGCCCGAACAACAGATACAGCGCAAAGAAGCCGGCGATCGAAAAGAACACCGCTGCACCGAGCAGCGTGAAGAGGACGGCAAAACCGCGGCGAGCCATGTCAGAAACCTCGTTCCATCGAGTATATTCCGCCCATGGACACACTGCTCAGCGACGTTCGCTATGCGCTCGCGGCGATGCGCAGAAATGTTGGCTTTGCGGCAGCTGGTCTGTTGACGCTCGCGCTCGGCATCGGCGCGACGACGGCGGTGTTTTCAGTCGTCTACGGCGTGCTGATGCGGCCGCTGCCCTATCCCGAAGCCGATCGCCTCGTGCAACTGTCCGAAGAGCATCCCGGCGCGGTGTCGCCACTGCAGCGGCCGTTTCTGTCCAACCTGACGTTTTACGCGTGGAGCAACGCCCGCACCATCGAATCACCGGCGGCGTACAGCTCCACGTACTTCACGATCGCGCTGCCCGGCGGCGGTGAGCGCCTGACCGGCGCGGCGGTCACGCCGTCGATGTTTCCGCTGCTCGGCCAGTCGCCGGCCCTCGGACGGTTCTTCCTGCCGCATGAAGGGCGCGAAGGAGCGAACGCCGTGCTGGTCCTGTCGGATCGCGGCTGGCGTGAGCGGTTCAACGCCGATCCATCAATCGTCGGCCGGTCGATCGTCGTTGATGGCAAGCCGTACGAAGTGGTTGGTGTCGCTCGGCCCGGTTTCTATTTTCCGCAACGCGACACGCTGCTCTGGTCGCCGCTCGAGGTGCGCAAGCCGGCACCGGATGCGGTCGCGGGACAGCGCGGCACCATGAACGTCATTACCGCCTACGCACGGCTGAGGCCCGGCGTGACCACGCAGCAAGCCGAGACCGAAGGAACTGCCGCGGCGCGGACGACGATTCGGCCGATGGCGGCGAACCTGTTGTTCGGCGTTGGCGGACCGCCGGTCGTGCACGCGCGCAGCGTCGTCTCGGAAATGACGGCGCGAATCCGCCCGGCGCTGCTCGTCCTGGCGGCGGGTGTCGCGTGTGTGTTGCTGATTGCCTGTGCGAACGTCGCCAACCTATTTTTGTCGCGGGGTGTGGCTCGACAACGCGAGCTGACGGTTCGAGCTGCGATCGGCGCCAGCCGCGCACGGCTGACGAGGCAGTTGTTGACCGAAAGCCTGGTGCTATCGGCGGTCGGCGGTGCGCTCGGCCTGGCGTTGGCCTGGGCGCTGGTACGGCTCGCACCGCTGCTCGCATGGCGCACCTTTCCGCGACTCGATGCGATCGTCATCGACGTCCGCGTGATCGCCTTCACCGCGGTTGCAGCGATTACGACCGCGATTCTGTCTGGCCTGGCGCCAGCACTGCGCGGGGCGCGCGTCAATCTGGCGGAATCACTGCAGGGCGGCGATGGCGCAACCGCCGGAGGGTTCCGCGGCCTGCGCGCACGGCGCCTGCGTGATGGCTTGCTGATCGCCGAAGCGGCATTTGCGGTGATGCTGCTGGTTGGCGCCACCCTGCTGGCCCGCAGCTTCGTTCGGTTGACGCATGTCGATGCCGGATACACCGCCGATCGGGTGTTGGTGGCGGAAATCAACGTTCCCGGCGGCGGCGACGCCGCGAAAACCGAAACCATTCGGGCGCTGGTGGATTCGCTGCTCACTCGGACGCGGGCGCTACCCGGCGTCACGTCGGCCGGCGCGAGCAACATGATGCCGCTCGACGGCAGCACGATGATCTCGGGCTTCCCATCACCGTGGACGGCGCCGGGTACCGAGCGAAAAAGCGCGCGCTCCCTCACCTACGTCATCACGCCCGGCTATGCCGAAACGCTCGGTCTGCGTTTGCGCAAAGGCCGCGTGTTTGCGGAAAGCGATGTCAGCAACGGCATCGTGCCGTGGCTGGTGAATGAAGAATTCGCGCGCCTGTATCTCCCGCCCCAGCCGATTGGCTACCAGTGGACCTACGCGGCGACGGCGACAACCCCCGAGCGCATCAATCAGGTAATCGGCGTCGTCGCGAACACGCTCAAGAACGGCAACGACACGTCGGTGCAGCCCGAGAACTATCAAGTGCCGAAGGGACCGGCGCGATTCTCTGGACGATTCGAGATCGTGGCGCGAGCCAGCGGCGATCCGGCGGCGATCGCTCCAGCGGTTCGAAACATCGTGCGCGAACTGGCACCGACGGCGGCCGTCGAAACCGCCACGCTGTCGCAGCGTTTGGCCGAGTCGGTGGACGAGCCGCGCTTCGCGATGGTCATCCTGGTCACATTCGCCGCGCTGGCGTTGACCCTGGCCGGGGTGGGCCTCTACGGCGTGCTGTCGTACGGCGTGTCGCAGCGGCGGCGCGAGATTGGGTTGCGCGCGGCGCTCGGGGCGTCGCGGTCGATAATCCTTCGTCAGGTGATCCACGACGGGTTGAGAGTGACCGCGATCGGCCTGGTGGCAGGACTGATCACCGCCGCGGCGACCACGCGGCTGATGCAAAGCGCCTTGTTCGGGATCACCGCTCTCGATCCACTGTCGTTCGCCGTCGCACCGATCATATTGATCCCAATCGCCGTCGCGGCATGCCTACTGCCAGCGCGCCGCGCCGCAAGCACCGATCCGGCGGTCGCGCTCAGGTACGAGTGACGCAGAGGTGTTCGACTGGTGCGAGCGTCGGCGAAGAAAGAAGAAACCGCTGAGCGCTCGCGGGCGCGGCGACCGCTCAGAGTGACCCTTTCAGCATCAACTCGCGAAAGCATCGCCATCGCGCCGCATCGGTCGGCTGTCCGCCGGCGCAGGCGGCAAGCCGCCCCGCAAAGACGGCGCGGCCGGTCGTGTAGGCCGTCACGTAACTGCGGAACTGGTTGACGTATTTGATGACGGCCTCGGCGTGAGGCACGAGCGCCAGCTCTTCGAGTTCGCTCACTGCTCGCGCGAATTCCAGTTCGCCATCGATGTAACGTCGAGCGACATCCTCCTGGATTACTTGCAGCTGGCCGACCAGCCGCTCGACCGCGACATGCCGCTCGACATCGTGCGCGTCGAGGTGCGCGATCGGAAATAGTTGCTCGCGCTCGATTCGGGCGCGCTCTTCCAGCGAAAACGCGACGTCGACGGCAGCCATCGCCGACGCTTCCGACACCAGTGATCCAGGCGAAAAGGTCAGCTGAACCCAACGCTCCGGCCAGCTGCGCGCTGCGTCGCGGACCGACGCCATCAACACGTTGCGCGTGTGATGTCCGGGATATCCTTCGTGACACGCCATCTGAAGTAATTGATCCACAGTGAACTGGTAGTCGGTGTTTACCTGGATCTTCGTCTGGTGATTCCCGAGATAGCGCGAAAACGCACTCCACGGTCTGTCGTCGACGAATGCGATCGCAACCCGCTCGTCCACCGGCAACATCAGATGCGCGAGCGTTTGCTGCCGGCAGGCTTGCAGCGCAGCATCCAGTACCGATGAAAGCCGCTCTCGGGCAACAATGAATCGTTTCGAAAATGCCGCGAACCGATCCACGAGCCGCCCGCCGTGCCCGACGAGTGCGGCTACACTCGATCGCGTTTCCTCCATGCGCCGGCTATCGACTGGTTCAGGAGCGACGCCGAAGAACCTGATGCTCTCCGTCCGATAGGGTAGCCTTGCGCCGGTCAACAGATCGACGCGAGCCTGGATCGCGCCGAGGTCGGCCAGCATCGTTCGCAGACGATCGCTGTCAGTCGCGTTGCTGCCGCCAGACTCACTCGAGAGGTCCGCGGCCAGAATTGCAGCGTCGCGCTTAATCGCGGCAAGCGGCGACGGGTTGCGCCGCACGTCGGCAACAAATTCCGCCGGTCCTGCGTAGAAGTCCAGCGAATCGGTGTCGCGCTCGCCCAGTGCCACGGCCAACCGGACGAAACGTCGCGCGGCGTCATCGAGCGATGCCGCCTGGGACGGGCGTCGGCATCCGGCGAGCGTCAGGACGACGAGCGCGACAACGATCGGGGCGCGCGATCGATCAGCGCGGAAACGGAACATCGATGAAGTACGGCGTTCCACTGGCGGTATACGCAACCCGCGCGGTTGCCGCCGGATCGTCCACCGGCCGGCCGCGGCCGACCCAGCTCTCACCGCTGTCGTCGATCTGTAGCGCGATCGTCTCGGCAGGCTGGCCCTTTCGTTCGACCGTCACCGTTACGGCCGACGCGGTTGCCGCCGGCAGATCTTTACGAACGGCGTCTGTAAAAAACACGCGATACCTGCCGTCACGTCCCAGCACCACCTCGAAATGCAAGTCGCCGTTCATCAGGACGATGCCGCCGTGATGCGGATTGTGATCGCCGTGCGGCACGGTTTCGCCGGCGGCAGCGGGCGGCGCGATCGGCACCGGCTGCGAAACCGCCACCGACGGCACCTCGTCGGCGCGGCCGCCGCACGCAGCGAACAGGACGGATGCGCCCAGTGCCCGGAGTGACGCGCGCATCACTCGTACCGAAGAGCGTCGATCGGATCAAGACGCGACGCACGGCGTGCCGGATAGTAGCCGAAGCACACACCCACCGCCGCGGCGACGCCAAAGGCGAGCGCAACTGCGGACGGCGACACCGCCGCCGGCCACTCCAGCACCTTGGTGATGATGAATGCAGCCACGAAGCCGAACAGGATACCGACCAGGCCTCCGCAACAGCTCAGCGTCACCGCCTCGACGAGAAACTGCAACAGGACGTCGCGCTTGCGCGCGCCGACAGCGCGCCGCAGTCCGATTTCGCGCGTCCGTTCGCTCACCGACACCAGCATGACGTTCATGATCCCGATGCCGCCGACGGCCAGCGAGATCGCGGCGATCGCCGCCAAAAGCGTCGTCATGGTCGCGCCGGCGCGGTGGAGCGTGCCCGACATCTCCTCGAGATTGATTTGATCGACTTTCGGCATGTTGGCGAGGACGAACGCCGCGACGGAAGTGTAGAGGCCCTTGGTCAGCGCTTCGGCGGCCTGCGTCTTGACCGTGAAGTCGTCCGGCACTCCGGTGCTGCCGACTGGCATCTGATTACCGAGCAGCCCGCCCTGGCGCAGCTTCGCCATCGCCGCGTCGGTGTCCAGATGATGGCGAGCGCGCAACAGCGGCCGAATAGCGCTCGCCAGGCTGCTCGCGTCGCCGGCCTGCTCGGCGGCAACGACCACGGCGTGGATGTTCGAGATGCCGAGCGCCGGTTGCAACACCGTGACTGGCACGAACACCATGTCCATTTGGTCATCGTCACCGCCCGAAGCGATGCCGGTGATCCGTAACACTGCATCACGGATCTGAATTTGACGGCCGACCGCGTTGACATCGACGCCGAACAACCGGTCGCGCGCGCCGCTGCCGAGAATGGCGACCGGCGCGGCTGCAGCGACTGCGGCGGCGTCGAAAAATTTTCCGCCCGCCGCACGCCAGCCGTAAAGCTGCGGGTAGGCGGCATCAGTGCCGAATACCTGGAGGTACTCGCGGGTCGGCGTGTTGGCGACCGTCACCCAACCACGCAGTCTGACCACGCTGGACCAGTACTTCACGCCGGGCATCGCCCCGATCGCCGCCGCGTCGGCGGGCGTGAGCGTCGTCGCAGCGCCGAGCCCGCTGGCGATTTTCGATTCTTCGCCGCCGCGGGTGTAGTTGCCGGCGTCGACGCGGATGATGTTCGTGCCGGCCGAGCGTACCTGGTCGGCGACCGTCTCCTGCGCGCCGGTCCCGAGCGCCACCATGGTGATCACCGCGCCGACGCCGATCGTAATTCCGAGGGTTGTCAGTGCCGTTCGCAGCTTGTGGCGTCCCAGCGCGCGCAGCGCGATACGCAGACTGTGCGGCATCTACTCGTAGCGCAGCGACTCGATCGGATCGAGTCGCGAAGCTTGCCGTGCCGGGTAATAGCCGAAGAACACCCCGACCGCCGCAGCGACGGCAAACGAGAGAGCAATCGACAGCGGCGACAGCGCGGTGGACCAGCGCAGGATTTGCGCGATGATTCCGGATGCGAGGGCACCGAGCGCGATGCCCGCAACGCCACCGATCACGCTCAACGCGATGGCCTCAACCAGAAACTGCCGCAGCACGTCTCCCGCGCGAGCGCCGACGGCGCGTCGAATTCCAATCTCGCGCGTCCGCTCGGTGACCGACAACAACATGATGTTCATGATGCCGATGCCGCCGACGATCAGCGATACCGCGGCAATGCTGGCGAGCAGCGCCGTCATCGTCTTCATCGCGCGATCGAGAGTTCGGCCGAGCTGCGCGAGCGTCACTTTTTCGAGGCCGCCGACGTTGCCGACGACGGCGCGGGCCACGTCGGGGCGGAGACCGCCCTTGGCCAGCGACTGCCGCGCCTGGGTCACGACCGTGAAGTCGTCCGGATCGTTCTGCGCGATCCGATGACGCGCGCGCAGCAATTCGGTGACGTCGTTCGCCACCCGCGTCACGTCGCCGGTCGAGGCCGCGGTAATCGAGATGTCGTTCAGCTTCGACAGGTTCAGCAGTTGATGAATCGTCGTGAACGGCACGTAAAGCGCGTCGAACTGATCGTCGCCGGCCGCCGCAGTGACCATCCAGCTTCCGCTCGACACGACGCCAACCACCTGAAATGGCTGTTTCCAGAGGAACACCTGCCGGCCTACCGGGTTGGTAGCGCCGAACAGTTTCTGCGCGGCGATCGAGCCAAGCACCACAGCAGCGGCGCGGCGAGACTGCTCGCGCTCGGTAAAAAACCGGCCGTACGGAAAGGTCCACGATCGCTTAATCGACGGTAAGTCCGTATCGCCGCCATGCAGGCGCGTGAACCAGCGTTTGTCGCCGGCGATCGCATGCACGTTTTCGTGAATGCCCTCCGAGACGTACTGAACGCCGCGCAGTCCGCGAATCGCCTCGGCGTCGGCCGGCGTGAGGGTCGCCGCCGCGCCGAGCCCGGCCTCGACGTCGCCGAGCCGTTGGCGCGACGTCGGGTGGTCGTGCTTCTCCATCGGGTCGTCTTCGGGATGGAATGAAGCGAGCAGCACCTGCGACTGCGGTGCGATGGCCGCCTGGTGATCCACGACGCCGCCGACGTCGTCCTCGGTCTTGGTTTTGTAGTTCCCCGCTTTGACGACGATCAGGTTCATACCGGCGGCACGGACCTGCTGCTCGATCGCCGTCTGCGCACCGGTGCCGAGCGCAATCATGGTCAGCACGGTCGCGACGCCGATCGTCATGCCGATCGTCGTCAACGCCGTCTGCAGCTTGTTGCGCGACAGCGCCCTGAATGCGATACCGAGGCTCGATCCGATAGTCATGGCTAGCTCGCCGGCAGCAGCGCCAACTCGCCAACCGCTACACGCGGACTGTGGTTGGCCTGGTCGGACACGATTTGACCGTCTTTGAACGCGATGATGCGCGAGGCGTATTCGGCAACCTGCGGTTCGTGCGTGATCAGGACGATCGTGATGCCGCGGTCCTGTTTGAGCCGTTGGAAGATGTCCATCACCTCGACACTGGTCCGGCTGTCCAGGTTCCCGGTCGGCTCGTCGGCGAAGAGAATCGACGGATTGTTCAGGAGCGCACGGGCGATTGCGACGCGCTGTTGCTGGCCGCCGGACAGTTGATTCGGGTGGTGCTCCGCCCGGTCGGCTAAACCAACCGCCTCGAGCGCGACACGCGCACGCCGGCGGCGTTCTCCGGCAGAAATGCGCTGCTTGCCGTAGAGCAGCGGCAGCTCGACGTTCTCGAGCGCCGAGGTCCGCGCCAGCAGGTTGAAACCCTGGAACACGAATCCGATCTGTCGATTCCGAATCGCCGACAGCTCGTCGTCGTTCAAGTGGGAGACGTCGCGATCTTCGAGAAAGTAACTGCCCGTCGTCGGTCGATCGAGACAGCCGAGGATATGCATGAACGTGGACTTGCCCGATCCCGACGGCCCGACCACCGCCACGAACTCGCCCGCGTCGATACCGAGTGTGACACCCCGGAGCGCCCGCACCGCGACTTCGCCAACCTGGTAAGTCTTGACGAGATCGCGAACCCGAAGCAGCGCCATCAGTTCGTAGTCTTCGCGGTCGGCATACGGTTCTTGCCGGCGAAGTTGTAGATGATCGTCGCCGCGACCTTTTCGGCGCCCGCCATGCCGTAGACTTTGCCCGCGCCTTCGATGATGTAGTACTCGTTGGCGGCGTGCGCGTTGCCACCGTGGCCGGCGCCGCCCATGCCGATTGGCATCTGGACGCTCGACACCCGCTGTCCGACATCCTGGTTCGAGAACAGATACGCTGGCCAGTAGCCACCGAGGATCGAGGAGTAGTGCGCCGGCTGGTTGTGGGGGATGTTGAACTGTTCGTAGGCGTCGGTCATCGCGCGCGCGATGTCGGTATCGTACGACATCTTCGACCACGGCACGTCGCCGATCACTTTCATCTCGACGTCCTTGTAGCCATTGCGATCCAGCTGTTCGCGGATCCGCTTGACCATCTCGAGGCCATTCATCTTCGGTACGTAGCGCATGTTGTGTTTCGAGGTGATCTTGTTCGGCAAAATCGCGCCGGCGCCGCCGGCATACATGTTGCCGCTCCAGACGCCATCGAGATTGAACGAAACTCCGTAACGCTGCATCTTCAACATCGTGAACGGATCGTCGGAAATGAACCGCGCGACGCCGATGTTTTCAGCGGCGACTTTGAGGTCGGTTTTCTCCGCTGCTTTCTTCAACGCGGCGGTTTCTTCCGGCGACATCGGCTCCATGCCCTGCGTGAAGCCCTGGATCAGCGGCGTGTTGCCGTCGGGTCCAATCAGTGACGACAGCATCTTGATGTGACGCCACGCCGGGCTGTCGACGCCGCGCTTGTTCGAGCCGTGGATGTCGGACTGCACCGGCCCGCGTCCCCACGCTTTGCCGCTGGTGGTGAGCTCGATATACACACAGCCTTCGGAGCCACCGCCCACACCGGCGCTGCCGCTGGGATTCTGTCCACCGCCTTCGCCGATTAACGCCTCGGCGCCCGCAAACAGCTCGGGATGATCCTTGACGAACTTGCGCAGGCCGATGTCCATCCGTTCCTCGTCGCCTTCGGCGACGAAGATCAAGTTCACCGGCATCGTGCCGGTCACCGCCTTGATCGACATCAGCGCATTCCAGTACGCCAGCTCCGGACCCTTCGAGTTCACGGCGCCGCGGCCAATCAAGACCTTCTTGTATGGCGGCTGTTCGACGAGCCGCGCCTCGAACGGAGGCTCTCGCCACGCGTCGGGCTGTGTCACCGGCATGGTGTCGTACTGCCAGTAAATCGCGATCGTTCGCGGTGCACCGTAATCGCATTTCGCGTAGACCACTGGGTTGCCCGGAGCCCCCCACTCTGTCATCCCGACGTCGTAGACCCGCGATTGCTGGCAACCGAGTTGTTCGAAAAAGCCCTTCACCATTTCAGCGGATTCGGGAATACCTTCTCCGCTGTTCGAAATGCTCGGCTGGCGAATCCACTTCTGGAGGTTCTCGACATGCTCGTCGATGTGTTCGTCGATGTAGCCGTAAACCTTTTTCAGCTCATCTGACGAAATCTTCGTCATGTCGGGCTGGATTTCCGTGTCGCCCGCCGGTCGAATTCCAAGCTTCGGCTTCGCCGGCGCACGCGGCGGCGTGTTTTGCTCAGCCTTCGCCCCTTGCGATGTACAACCCGCGCCGGCGAGTCCGGCCAGGACGAAGGCGACGAGCGCGCGTTTCAGCATATGCATGGCGGTGTATCACCTTCCAAAAGGCTCCGGTCAACGACTTCGACGGAGTGATCCTATACCCGCGATCCATCTTTTGGGTGGAGACGAAGAAAACACATCTCGACCTCCGAAACACCGTTGCATCGGCGCTGCCGACGGTGTAGGGTGACGCGAATCATAATCACGTCGCGCTTTTGTTCGAACGTTTTTTCATAGCGGCAGCGGCCCCGGCATCATCGTCGGCACGGCGTCACGACCTTCTTGAACGGAGGAAGCTGTATGAGGCGGCTGCAGTTCTGCGCCCTGCTGGTGCTGGTATCCGGGATCTCCCTGACAATCCCGGCACTGGCAGCAGCGCAAACCGGGGGCGCCACCACGGGCGCAATCAACGGGAAAGTCACCGACGCGAGCCAGGCCGTCATGCCTGGAGTCACGGTCACCATTTCGAGTCCGTCCATGCAAGGCACGCGGACAGCGGTGACCAACGAGGAAGGCACCTACCGTTTTCCGTCGGTACCTCCGGGCGATTACAAAATCACCTACGAGCTGGCCGGCTTTTCCACGGTGGTTCGCGAAGGCATTCGCGTCGGTCTTGGCTTCACCGCCACGATCAACACCGAATTGAAGGTGGCGTCGCTGACTGAAAGTGTGACCGTCAGCGGCGCGTCGCCGGTTGTCGACATCGCGACCACCAAGACCTCGACGAACTTCGACGCCCAGACCCTGGCAGCGCTGCCGAACGCTCGAGATTTCTGGGCGATTCTGGCCGCCGCCCCGGCGATCCAGATGCAGCGGATTGACGTCGGCGGAAGCGCCGCCGGCACGCAAACCGGTTACTCCACGTATGACACGAAATCGGATCAGCATCGGCCGATGGTCGAGGGCATTGTCAACACCGAAGGCACCAACGCCGCCGGCTTCTACTACGACTACGGGTCGATGGAGGAGGTCTCGGTCACGACCGGCGCCAACACGCCGGAGATGCCGTGGGCCGGCGTGATGACGCAGTTCATCACGAAGTCCGGCGGCAACACCTATCACGGCAGAATCTACGCCGACTACCAGAACGAGAACATCCAGTCACGTAATATCGATCAGGAGCAGCAGAATCTCGGCGTGATTGGCGGCGGCGGTCTCAGCGCGACGGATCTGAACCGCATGCACAGCTATCACGACCTCAACGGGGACGTCGGAGGATACATCAAGCAAGACAAGCTCTGGTGGTACAGCTCGCTGCGTGATCAGAACGTCCAGAGTTTGTCGCCGAATTTCCCCGTCAAGCCGTTCGAGACGCATCTCCAGAACATCACAGGCAAGGGCACCTACTCGGTGAACAACAACAACAAGATCGTCGGGTTCGCGCAGTGGGGCAAAAAGCAACAGCCGAACCGGCTCGACACATTCCTCATCGGCGCGACCGCCGCCATTCACAACAGCGCCGACTCGACGTGGAATCAATCGTACTGGGCTCACACTTACAAGCTTGGGTGGGATTCGGTGAAGAGCGACAAGATGTTCTTCGAGGTTCACGGCGGCCAGTTCCACTACCTGTGGCCGAACACACGCTACACGCAGGCACCCGCGTATCAGGACCTCGCGACGAACATTGTTAGCGGCGGCAACCAGGACGGTTGGTTCCGCGACATCACGCGCAACCAGGTACTCGGATCGATGAGCTACTTCAAGGACAACTGGGCCGGCAATCACAACTTCAAGCTCGGCGGCGAGTTCTTCAACGAGCGCTATGACGACCTGCGCGGTCAGGACGGCCTCGGCCAGGTCCCCAACGACGTGCTGATGATTACGAGAAACCGGGTGCCGACCGAGGTCATCCTGTTTCAGACGCCGTCGGCCTCGTTGAACGGGCTCTGGACGACGGGCCTCTACGCCTCGGATGTCTGGCGGGTGAGCTCCAGAGTGACCTTGACGCTCGGTCTCGTCTACGACCGGTACCAGTCGTACCTTCCCGCACAGACCGGTCCGCCCGTCGGGCCCTTCAATGCGGCGCTGGTGAATTTCCCCGAAGTCAGTAACCTGATCACCTGGAACACGCTGGCGCCACGCGGCGGCCTGACGTACGACCTGACCGGCAACGGTAAGACCGTGCTGAAAGCGAACTACGCGACGTATTGGTGGAATCCGGGGACGACGTCAATCGACTCGGCTGTGAATCCCAACGCGCCCGACTGGTATCGACGGTACAACTGGACTGACACGGCGGCCGCCGGGTGCGCAACGTGCATTCCCGGAGACAGGGTCTGGCAGAACGGCGAGCAGGGAGCCCAGCCGACGTCGTCGTTCGGCGGCGTGGGCAGCACTGTGCTGGATCCCGACCTGAAGGACCAGCGGACGCGCGAGTTCGCGACGTTCCTCGAACGCGAAGTGATGGCGAACGTCGGCGTTCACGTAGGGTTCGTGTACCGGCAGATCGACCAGCTGTACCAGAGCGACAACCTGAATCGACCGGTCAGCGCCTACAACGTTCCGATCAATGTCCCGATCCCGAACCCCAACGGCACCATCACTGCGGGCGGGCCGACGTTGCAGGCGTGGAACCTGGCCGAATCGAACAGGCTTGCGCCGGTGGTCAACTTGCTCCACAACACGCCGGGCAAGGACGACTTCTACAACCTCGAGCTGGCCGCGAACCGTCGCATGAGCCATGGCTGGTCGCTGAACGCGTCGTACTCGTATCGCTGGAACCGCGACAACGCGAATGGATACTTCGGCCAGAACCTTCGCGTCAGACAGGATGTTGCGAATCCGAACGACGTGATTAACACCGACGACGGTCGGTACGTCTTTGGCCTGTGGACCGCAAAAATCAACGGGTCATACGATGCGAAGTGGGGTCTCCGCTTTACTCCGGCCTTCCGTCTGCAGCAGGGGCAGCCGTATGCGCGCACGTTCCAGGCGACCATGAATTACGGCGCGCAAAGGTTCTTGGCGGAGCCGTTCGGATCGCGGCAGCAAGACAATATCTATCTGGTCGACACCCGCGTGGAGAAGGCCTTCAAGATTGGCAAGGGCAGGACGGTTGCCGGATTCATCGACGGCTACAACCTGACAAACACGAACTCCGCGTCGAACATCAACTGGGGTTCCGGCACCACGTTCCTCCTGCCGACGACGATCGTGCCCCCGCGGCTGTGGCGGTTCGGCGCGAAGTTTGACTGGTAATTCGTAGGCCACTGGTTCGAGGAGGAGCAACGCTCCTCCTCGAGCCGTACTGTTCCTCGATTAGGTTTCCCGTGTCCCGGCCCCGTCGCGCCGCAAAATCCCGCAAACCTTTACCCTCGCCCCGTCCCGCGCGACGTCGCTTCGCCGTCATCGGCGCCATTGCGACGATGGCCGTTGCCGCCACGGGCTTCGTCGCTTTGCGGATGATCGGCGCGCCGGTGCCTGAACCACCCGCCGTCGAGCAACTCGGTGCGCTTGCGCCTGAAATAGCGGACCTGATCAAGCAGGAACGGCGACAGGTTGTCGAAGCGCCGCGCAGTGCCGCCGGTTGGGCACGGTTCGCGATGGCGTGCGAAGCGAATGGCTTGCCGGGCGCCGCCCGGGATGCTTACGCCGCGGCCTCTACGCTCGAGCCGTCGCAGGCAAAGTGGACGTTTCATCGCGCGCGCGTCGACGGACGGCTCGGCCAGGTAGACGATGCGGTTCGTGGGATGCGTCGCGTGATCGAAATCGATCCCCGATTCGCTCCAGCCTATTGGCGACTCGGGCTGCTGCTCCTCGACCAGAATCATCTCGACGACGCGCAGCGCGCGTTCACGCGCGCGACCGAACTCGATCCAGCCGATCGCGCCGGCTGGCTCGGCATGGCGCGTGTGTTTCTTCAAAGGGACGATGCCGCCAAAGCGGCACAAATCCTCGAACGGCTCGCCGCCGCCGGCCAGGCGGACCCCTATACCCTCCAACTTCTGGGTACCGCGTATCGTCGTCTCGGCCGCGGTGACGAATCGGCGTCGGCACTCGCGGCCGGTGTGCGCGGCGAACCGCAGTGGAACGACCCCTGGACCGACGAGATGCTTGGCTTTCGGCGTGGATATGCCGCGCTGCTCAAGGAAGCAACCGCCTATATCGTCGCCGGACAGTTTCCGCCGGCGATTCGCATTCTCGAGCAGCTTCGGCGCGAGAAGCCGAACGACGTGGTTTTGCTGGCGCACCTCGGTCAGGTCTACGTAGCGGCAGGCGACGATGCGAGTGGCGTGCCCCTGCTCGAACAGGTCGCCGCCGCCGCGCCCGAACGCTTCGAAGCACTCGTCGATCTCGCCACGGGTTACATGCACCAGGAGAATCTGGCGAATGCTCGGCGCACTGTCGATCGAGCCATTTCGATCAATCCGTCGTACGCACCGGCGTATGAAACACTCGGCCTGGTGCTTTGGCGCGGCGGCGATCTGCGCGCTGCCATCGGCGCGTTCGAGGATGCCGTGCGACGCGACCCGCGTAACACGCGGGCCCTGGTGTGGATGGGAATGGTCTATACGAATGTGGACAAGCCAGCCGAGGCGGTCGCAGCCTTTCAGCGCGCGACCAAGGCAGACCCCACCAATGTCGACGCATGGATCGGCATCGCGAACGGCGAGATGAACCGGCACGATCTGAACGCCGCATCTGCGGCCCTGCAGCAGGCACAACGTCTTCAACCCGATCGCGCAGCCGTAAAGCAGACCACCGACCGGTTGC
>Ga0070675_100001128_pt1 | contig 19305 bp, 18 predicted proteins | sample KBSM43metaG_FD_65343 | JGI IMG/M metagenome (GOLD analysis project Ga0070675, IMG submission 65343) | Miscanthus rhizosphere microbial communities from Kellogg Biological Station, Michigan, USA - KBS M4-3 metaG | ecosystem: Host-associated > Plants > Roots > Rhizosphere > Soil ... | reverse complement strand
TCTTGAAAAGATTTCGACGGCGGCGCTTTGAAATCGCGCGACCTGGTCCAACCCGCAGCCAGGCCGGGCAGTGTGCTGATCCATCCGCGCCGTGCGCTCGCCGCTAAGGCGAAACGGACCGCGCCGGCCGCGAATCGGTAGATCGGTGGTCGTGATGCAACCCACGCGAACAGCTTGAGGCCGGCTTTCAACGACAGCGGCGATGGCACGGTTCGCGTCTCCACGCCGACGCCGCGCAGCACCAGGAGCATCTTCGGGATATCGAGCCGCACCGGACACACCTCGCGACAGGCGCCGCATAACGAACTGGCGTGCGGCAGTTCGCCGAATGCAGCCATCCCGCGCAGCCCCGGGGTCACGATCGCGCCGACCGGCCCGGGATAGATGTCGCCGTAGGCGTGACCACCGATCGTGCGAAAGACCGGACAGGCGTTCAAGCACGCGCCGCAGCGAATGCACGCGAGGATTTCGGCGGTGTCGCCTCCGCGAATATCGCTGCGCCCGTTGTCGAGCAGGACGACATGAAGTTCCTCGGGGCCGTCGCTGTCCTGCGGACCGCGCGGCCCCCGGACCAGTGTGGTATAGACCGTAATTTTCTGACCGGTGGCGGATCGTGCCAACACCTTCAGGCACTTCTCGAGATCCGCCATGGTCGGCACGAGTTTCTCGATGCCCATCAGCGCGACGTGAACGCGCGGCATCGACGTGACCATTCGACCGTTGCCTTCGTTGGTCACGAGACACAACGTGCCGGTTTCAACCACGCCGAAATTGACGCCGCTGATGCCAAGGTCGGCCCGGAGAAAGTCGTGTCGCAGTTTTCGGCGCGCGATCGATGCGAGTTCTTTCGGATCGTCGGTATACGGGACCTGCAGACGTTCATGCATCACCTTGCCGACGTCCGCGCGGGTCAGATGCACGATCGGCGCGATGATGTGCGAAGGCCGGTCGCGCCGCAGCTGAACGATGTATTCGCCCAAGTCGGTTTCGACCGCTTCGATGCCGCACGCCTCGAGGGCGTCGTTGAGATGGGTTTCCTCGGACACCATCGATTTGCTTTTGACTGCGCAACGCGCGCCCGCGCGTTCGGCGATCGTGGCAATGATCCGATTGGCTTGGTCGGGGGTCTCGGCCCAATGGACCTGCGCGCCGTTGGCGATCAAGCGCGCTTCGAATTTTTCGAGATTATCCGCGAGCGTTCGAATGGCGTCCAGCTTGGCGGCGCGCGCGGCGTCGCGCCAGGCGTCCGCTTCGTCCAGCGTCGCGAGTGCCAGCAGCCGGCGTGAACCGAGCTGGCTGGTGGCCTGCGTCACCGCCGCGCGGAGGTGCGCGTCGGCAAGCGCTTCCTTGACGCGGACGGCGAAGTCGCCGGATGGCTCCATCGACAGGAGTTTATGCGATTGTCTGGGTCGCCTCGCCGAGGCCGTCGATACCGAGGGTCACGACATCGCCCGACCGGAGGTAGACGGGTGCCGGCTTCATCCCCAGCCCGACGCCGGCCGGCGTGCCGGTGCTGATGACGTCGCCTGGCAAGAGCGTCATGAACTGACTCAGGTAACTGACCAGTGCCGCCACGTCGAACACCATATCCGCAGTCGTACCGTGCTGGCGCGTTTGACCGTTGACCTTCAGCCACATCTGCAGGCGCTTCGGCTCCGCGATTTCATCGGGCGTGGCCAGAAAGGGCCCGAGCGGTGCGAAGGTGTCGGCGCTCTTTCCTTTCACCCACTGCCCGCCGCGCTCGAGCTGAAACGCACGCTCGGAGTAATCGTTGTGCAGCATGTAGCCGGCAACATATTTCGGTGCGTCGGCGGGTGTAACGTCGGAAGCTCTCGCGCCGACGACGACGGCTAATTCCACTTCCCAATCAAGCTTCGAGGCGCCTTTGGGAATGCGAACGGTATCGTTGGGCCCGGCGATCGCCGTAGTCGCCTTGAAAAATACCACCGGCTCGGCCGGCAGCGGCATATTGCTTTCCGCCGCGTGATCGCGAAAGTTCAAGCCAATGCAGACGATCTTGCTCGGCCGCACGATCGGCGGGCCCAATCTGGTGCTGGGCGCGATCCGCGGCGCGGTCGCAGCGTTTCGCCCCAGCCAGTCGCGTAACCGGTTGATGCCGCCGCCGCCGAAAAACGCCTCTCCGTAGTCCTCGCCAAAGGAGGACGCATCGATCCGTTCGCCGCTCTCGAGTTGCAATCCGGGGCGCTCGCGCTCCGGCTCGCCAAAGCGAATCAGTTTCATCGGTCGATACTCTACATCGGACGGCGTGGTGACGGAGGACACGGTGACGGAGACGCGGTGACGGAGACGCGGAGAGGACGGAGGCACGGGATCAACACGGAGCAACAGAGCAACAGAGAAGACATCTTGTTTTCCTTGTCTTTCTCCGTTACTCCGTTGCTCCGTGTTGAACCCGTGTCTCCGTTAGCTCCGTGTCACTCCAAGCAGCCGCCGCGCGGCATCGAGTTCGTCGCGGTTGATGGTGTGCCCCATGGAGGGATAAATCCGCTCGTCAACCATCGCACCAAGCGCCGTCAACACGTCGCGCGTTTCATGCACCCGCGCCAGCGGAATGTGCGGATCGCTGTCGCTGCAGCCGAGGAACACCGGCGTGCCGTCGAGCGATCCGGCATAGCGACGCGGCGTGCCGGGTGGACCGATCAACCCGCCACTGAAACCAACCACGGCGGCGTAGCGTGTCGCGTGGCGAGCGATATACTCCAGCGACAAACAGGCCCCCTGCGAGAAACCGAGGAAGCCGATCCGATCCGTCGTCACGCCCTGCCGCCCGAGGTCCGCGACTATTCGGTGTAGCGTGTCCAAGGCCGATGACAGGTGCGGTTCGTTCTGTTCGAGTGGAACGAGAAACGAATAGGGATACCAGGTCCGTCCAGGCGCGTCGGGCGCCACGTAGGCAACGTCGTCCGCGCCGATCTCTCCGGCAACGCCAAGGATGTCCGCCGCCGACGCACCACGGCCGTGTACCAGGATCATCGTCAAGCGAGCGGCTGCAGGCGAGGGGCCGACCTGATTCACCGCCATCATGGATGCGCGGCGACGTCGAGACGCAGTGGCGGCAAGGCTTCCTCGATCGCGGTGCGGTGGCCTTCCAGCCAGGGCGGCAAGACCAGCGTCTCGCCAAGATGCGACGCGTCTTCGTCGACGGCGAAGCCAGGCCCGTCGGTTGCCAGCTCGAACAACACGCCGCCCGGTTCCTTGAAGTAAACCGATTTGAACCAGAAGCGATCGATCACCGGCGTCGGGTGCGCGCCGGCCGATTCGACCCGGGCGCGCATCCCCGCCTGATGCGCATCATCGTCCACGCGCCAGGCCAGGTGATGCACGGCGCCGACGCCCCACAAGCCGCGTCGCGCCTCGGGAGCGTCGCGAACGTCGACGACACCGGCCGAATCGGCAAACCCGTAACGGGTCCATCCGTTTTCGCTCGCGAGCACTTGAAAGCCGAGGACTGATACGAGAAACCCACCGGTGGTCGACGCGTCATGCTCCCACAGTTGTGCGCCGAACAACCCGCGCACTTGCCATTCGCCCGGAACCGGACCGCCGTCCCACGGCGTAAACCTCCGCTGTTGATCGGCTTCAACCAGCGCAAGATGCAATCCGTGGGGATCGTCGAATGCGAGCACCTTTCTGCCGAACCGCGTCTCGATCGGACCGGCGCGGCTGCCGTATTTCTCGAGGCGCGTTCCCCAGTAGGTCAGGCTGTCGGGAGGCACTTCGAGCCCAACTTCCATCGCCATCCCGTGACCGGTTCGCGGCGGCGCGAGCTGCGCCCACGGGAAGAACGTCAGGTCGCTGCCCGGATGGCCCTCGGCGTCGGCATAAAACAGGTGGTAGGTGCCCGGGTCGTCCTGGTTGACGCTGCGCTTGACCAGCCGCATGCCGAGCACGCCGGCATAGAAATCGAGATTCTCCTGAGCGGGACCCGAGATGGCAGTGATGTGGTGAAGGCCGTTAACGCGGGCCATCCGTCAATTGTCGCACCGTCTCGCGACAATCGCGTCGCGCTTCTCCTTGAACGCAGCGATCCATGCATCGATCGAATCGCCCCGGCGTTTGTCGAAGCGAGCGACCGTGAACAGATCGCGTAGTTGGGCGTCACTGATCTGCTGCAGACGCTCCGCGAGAAAGGCGCGACCGGCTTCGCTGACCACGGGGTGATCCAGTGTGCCGGTGGACGACTTCTTGATGTTCGCCACGCAGCCGGTCTTGCCGTCCCACACCGGCGTCCGCGACCACAGCTCGAGGTTCACGCTGCTCGGGGCATTCGAGTTGTAAAGCGAAGCGTGACCGAAGGTCAACCCAAGGTCGCTGACCATCGCAACCGGGCGCTCGCAATCCTCGTCGAGGCACACCAGTCGCTGTTGCTCAGACTTGCTATCGGTATGCTGCAGCATCACGGTCAACAGCTTCAGGGCGTCGCGCTGGGCGCGAGTCGAACCCTTCGCGATGTCGAGTTCTCCCCATTCCCATCCGCGGCGGTTCCGAAGCTCGACTTCGAGCCCCTTGATTTCGCGCTCGATCGCCGCGATCGGTAGTTCGATCACGTCTTTGTCGTTGGTCTTCGAGCCGTTGATACGCTTCGGGCATCCGCGACACAACACCTTGACCGGATACATCCGGTCCGCATAAAACCCGAGCATCCACAACAAGCGGGTCGAGGCGACTTCTGAATAGACTTCGCCGTTCTCTATCCCGTACTTCACCTTGACGTGGTCGGTCTTGGTGATCGCACAGTTGAACTTCGGAGAGTGGCCGCTGGCCGATTGACCCGTATAGTCACAAGACACGACCGCCTCGGGTTCGAACGCACCTGGACCTGGAGGACCGGTTCGGACGTCGAGCGACGCGATGTCGCGCGATTCCCAGACCGTCGCGCGATTGAGCACCGCGAGGCGCTGTTCAACCGTGAAGGTACGATGCTCGGCCGATAACGCGGCCACTGCAACAAGGGCAAAAAGAGCAGTCCAGCGCACGCAATTATTGCCAGCAAGTACTGTGCTCAGCCGCCACCGGCTCGTCTGTAGACGTGCAACGGTCCCGCTGGAAGTCGCGTCTTATTGATAGCGAGGAACTCAGTGTCAATCCGGCCTGTTAAAAGCATCAGCCAATCGCAACCTACTACGGAGGGCGCAGGCGTGCACCTGCGACGGGCGTTTGGCTTCGGCAAAACCACCGATTTCGATCCGTTTTTGCTGTTCGACGATTTCCGCAACGATAACCCTGCGGACTATCGAGCGGGATTCCCGTGGCATCCCCATCGCGGCATCGAAACCATCACCTACGTACTCGCCGGCGAAGTGAATCACGCCGACAGCCTCGGCAATCACGGGGCCTTAGGCGCCGGCGACATCCAGTGGATGACTGCCGGCAGCGGCATCCTGCATCAGGAAATGCCGAAAGGTGACGCGCAGGGCCGGATGCACGGTTTTCAGCTCTGGGCGAACCTGCCAGGCGCGCTCAAGATGACCACACCGCGATACCAGGACGTGGTGTCACGCGACGTGCCCGAAGTCACCGAAGACGACGGCACGCGGGCGCGGATTCTGTGCGGAGAATTCTGGGGCCAGCGCGGACCAGTGGAAGGCATCGCCGCCGATCCGTCCTATGTCGACATTTGGGTTCCACCCGGTCGGCGCCGGACCATCAACGTCGATGTCTCGAGACACGCATTCGCGTATGTGTTTGCCGGTTCGGGTAGCTTCCGCGACGCGTCGATGCCGCGGCCCGTAAAAACCGAAGGACTTGAACACGATGTCCTCACACCATCTGATACGCGCGATCGATCGCTGGTCTTGTTCGATAGCGGCGATCAGGTCGTCGTTCAGGCTGGCGATCAGGGAATCCGTTTCCTGCTGGTGTCGGGCCGGCCGCTCGAAGAACCGGTGGCGTGGTACGGTCCGATCGTGATGAACACGCAGGCAGAGCTGCGTCAGGCGGTTACAGAATTACAGAACGGGACGTTCATCAAAAGCCGTTGACCGCGGTCAGGACGTTTTCTTGAGCTGGCCGAGCAGCGCCATCAGGATCTGCGTGTAGCGCTGGTCGGCGTCCGAAAACAGCTTCTGATATTCCTGCTCGGACAGCTTTTGCTTCTTATAGTCACCGTCGAACAGCGTCGGTTTGCCGCCAATCTCGTAGGTGTCGAAGGCCTGATTATCTTCCCGCTTCAGTTTGAAGCCATCGCCGCCGGCGTCCTGAATAAACACCTTCGACTCGGGTACTGACGCACTGCTCAAGTCGATATAGGTATCGCGGAATTCTTTCTTGCCCAGTCGGGCGTCGAGCAGCATCGGCGCCGCATACTTCGCGGCCACGACCAGCAACGGCGAGCCGGCGAAATACAGCGCCGCGCAATAGGTGTCGGCCGTAGTCGGATCCTTGGCCGCAATGCTATCCATCTTTGCCGCGTCGAGCGCGGCAATCAGCTGTTTGGCGAGCGCTGCCGATTTCGATTCCTGGGCCGACAGAACCGGTGCGTATGACAGCGCGAGAACGAGGGCGGCAGAGCGAACGACAGCGGCTCGCGGCATGGTCCCTCCCCAAGGAACGGAAGGGCCTTTGTACACCTGTGGCCCCCGAGCGGGCAAGGCTTTAAATAAACAGCGCGTCTTCGTCGTCGGGCCGAGGTCGGGCGCGGTTTCGGCGCATTTCCAGAATCGCCTGGAAGGCGGCGCGGAATGCCGCGAGCACGGCCCTGCCCTCTCGCGCCGGTTGTTCGATAGAGGCCTGCACGTTGTTCATTGCGTCCTCGACGCGCATCGAGATGTCGGCGAACAACCGGTCGGCCCGTTCGACCTGGGCGGACGCGAGCGCTGCCGCGCGCGATGCGTCGCGGCCAATCGAATTGAGGTGGCCGAAGATCGGCTTCAATTCCAGTTCGACAGTCTGCGCCAGGCGAGCGACGCGACGCGCGGCTCGGCTCGTGATTACGACGACGCACAGCTGGCCAACCGCGACGGCGGCCGTCGCGAACGCGATGATGCCGAGAAACAACTCCGCGCGTTCGGTCACGCGTTGTCCCGCGTTCGGGCCTGCTGGTACGCTTCGCGTCCGCGTTCAATCGCGGTAGTCAGCGTTTCGCGTCCCTGATTAATCGCCTCGCGGCCTTTGGCCGCGGCTTCCGCGGCGCGGGCCCGCGCTTCGTTGGCGCGCTCGTTCAGGTACTCGCGGGTCTCTTTCCCGGATTGCGGCGCGTACAGCAGCGCGACCGCCGCACCGCTCACCGCGCCGAGTATGAATGCCAGCAGAATGCTTCCCGCTCCACCGCTTTCATCGTTCGCCATTAGAAAATACTCACTTTCACGTTGAGATACTTCTTCGGATCGTTTTTGACCTGCTTCAACAAGTCCCGGAATTCGACGACCGCGCCATTCATGTTCTCATATAACTGCTTATCTTTCAGCAACTGTCCGGCCGTTCCTTCGCCCTCATTCAGCTTGGTCGTCAGCTCGTTGAGCCGCACCACCAGATCGTTCATGCGGTTGTAGAGCGCGGCATCGGTAATCAGCTTGCCGGCAGTGCCCTCGCCCCGGTTCAGCCGCTCGACCAGCGTTCGCAGGTTGGTGGTGGCGCCATTCAACGAGTCCGCAAATGCGTTGTCGTTCAGCAGCTTGCCGATGCTGCCTTCGCCGGCATTCAAGCGGCCGGTCAGCGTATCGAGGTTCTTGATCGATGATTCCAGCGCGTTGGCGGTCGTCGGATCGGTCAACAGCTTGCCGAGCGTTCCCCGGCCCTTTTGCAGTCCCTCGGTGATCGCGTTGGCGGTTGCCGTGAACTGACGCATGTCGGCGTACAGCTGCTCGTCGGTAATCAGCTTGCCGACTGTGCCCCGCCCGTCGTGAATGTCCTTGAGCAGCGTCGTGATCTGTTCAATCGCCGCGGTCGCCTGCTCCGACACATCGGCGACCGATCCCTTGGAGCGGCCCGACTTCACGTAGCCGTACTCAGGCACCGGCGTCCCGACGGTCATCGGTGTGATGTCCACCGCACTCTCGCCGAGCAGCGACACCGAACCGAGCGATGCCACCGATTGGTCGGTAACCCGCTGCCGGACGGTGTCTCGAAGCTCGAAGGTGACGTCGACCTGCGCGTCGGCGAACTGGATTTCGGTGACCGTGCCGACCTCGACACCAGCGACGCGCACCGGCGATCCTTTCGCCAGGCCGGCGACGTTCGGAAAGCGCGTCTTCAAGGTGTAGCGCTGCCACGAGAAGCCCTTCTCGCCGGTCAACGTGAAAATCAGCACCGACCCGATCGCCAGTGCCACCAGCGTCAGCACGCCGACTCGCAATTCCGACCAGGCCAGTGATCTAGTCCTCGGCATGTAGCCTCACGACAGAAACTGCAGAATGTAGGGGTCGGTCGACGCGCGCAAGGCATCGGCGTCCCCTTCGAAAATGATCAGACCGTCGCGCAGCATGATGAACTCTGCCTCGCGCTCTTTCTCCGCCGACGCCGGCTTCACCACTACCTTACCGTCTGGCCCCCGTACCGCCATGTGCGTCGCGACGTAGAACGCATCACGCAGCTGATGGGTGACGACGATCGAGCTGACCCGCTCGATATCGCGCAACTTGATGATTTCGTCGTCCACCGTCGTCGCGGTAATCGGATCGAGGCCGGTGGTCGCCTCGTCGTACAACAGGATGCTCGGCTTGAACGCCATCGCCCGGGCGATCGCGACGCGCCGCCGCTGACCGCCCGACAGTTCCGACGGCATCTTGTTGATATGTTCACCCAGGCCGACGAAACCGAGCACCTCTTCGACCCGCCGATCGACGTCCGCAATCGGCATATCGGTTTCTTCGTACAGCTTGTAGCCGACATTTTCGCGCACCGTCAGCGAATCGAACAGCGCGCCTTCCTGGAAGATCATTCCCAGATCGGTTCGCACCGCCATCATCTGTTTTTCCGTCAACTCGTCAACGCGCTGGCCATTCACCCAGACGACGCCCGCATCGGCTTGCAGCAGACCGGTAATGATCTTCAAGGCTGTCGATTTACCGGAACCACTGGCCCCGAGAATGATCTTGGTGTGCCCCTTGAGCAGCGTGAAGCTGACGTCGCGCAGCACGACCTTGTCGTCGAACGCCAGCTGCACGTGATCGAAGACGATCACCGGCGCGCCGATTTCCGACAGGATCTGTTTGACGTTCGGTTCGGTGTCGACGGACATGCCTCGTTGCTCGTTGCTCGTTGCTCGTCGCTGGTCGCTCGCTACTCGTTATTTCCTAATTCCTAATTCCTAATTCCTAATTTCATTGGTTAATAGAGCACGGCCATCAGGATCTGCGTGACGAAAAAATCGGCGGCGATCACGGCGACCGACCCCGCAACGACCGACAGCGTGGTCGACTTACCAACGCCCGCGGTTCCGCCGGTAGTTCGCAGACCGACGTGACACGCCACGGTCACGATGATGAATCCGAACACGAACGGCTTGATCAGGCCCATCCACGCGTCTTCCATGTACAGGCCTTTGGTCACCGACGACCAGTAGAGGCCGCTGTTCACCTGCAGCGTAAACCGGGCGACCACCCATCCGCCGAGGATGCCAACGAAGTCGGAAATCACCGTCAGTACTGGTGCCATCAGGAAGCCGGCGAGCATTCGCGGAACGACCAGCTTTCGAATCGGATCGGTCCCGAGCGCACGGAGTGCGTTGATCTGATCGGTTACCATCATCGAGCCGAGCTCGGCGGCGATTCCCGATCCAATCCGCCCGGTCAGCATCAACGCAGTCAACACCGGACCGAGTTCCTTGATCATCGACGCGCTGACCAGTCGCCCGACCACCGGGCGCGCACCGAACTGGTCCAGCGTCTGGCCGCTCTGCAGCGCCAGTGCCGCGCCGGTGAACAGACCGGACAACAACACGACGGTCAACGAGCCCCAGCCGATCGCGTCAAACTGCTCGACGATGTCGTGCTTGTAATACGGACGGGTCACGATGGCGCGCAACGCATCGCGGGTGAGACGGACGTATTCCTGGGCCTCGAGGGCCGCGCTTTTCAGCCAACGTTCGATCAGCGAAAGCACCCGGCGTCAGGCCCTCCGCGCCGGCCGCGGCAATCCGAGTTCGGGATTGCGGAGGCGTTTGATGTCGTCGCGGAGGGCGGCGGCCTTTTCGAAATCGAGGTTCGCGGCCGCGGCGCGCATGTCTTCCTGGAGCTTCACAATATAGGCGTCGAGCTGCTGCTGGTTGTGGAACCGTTCGGTGCCGTCGACGGTCGCAGCCGGCGTGACGTAGTCGCGCTCGTAGACGCTCGACATCACGTCGTCGATCGCCTTGATGATCGATTGCGGCGTGATGCCGTGTTCGGCGTTGTACGCCTCCTGCAGGCGGCGACGACGGTCGGTTTCATTGAGGCACGTTTGCATGGATGCCGTGACGGTGTCGGCATACATGATCACCCGGCCGTTGACGTTGCGGGCAGCGCGGCCCGACGTCTGGATCAGCGAGCCGGCCGATCGCAGGAACCCTTCTTTATCGGCGTCGAGAATCGCCACCAGCGACACTTCGGGCAGGTCGAGCCCCTCGCGCAACAGGTTGATGCCGACCAGCACATCGAACTCGCCGCGCCGCAGCCCGCGCAGGATTTCCACGCGTTCGAGCGTTTCGATGTCGGAATGCAGGTAGCGGACCTTGACACCCAGTTCCTGATAGTACTGCGTCAGGTCTTCAGCCATCCGTTTGGTGAGCGTCGTCACCAGCACCCGTTCGCGGCGGGCGGTGCGCAGGCGGATTTCCTGGAGCAGATCGTCGACTTGGCCTTTGACCGGGCGAACGTCGATCGGCGGATCGGTCAGTCCGGTTGGCCGGATGATTTGCTCGACCACCACGCCTTGCGCTTTCTGCATCTCGTAAGGGCCCGGCGTCGCCGAGACATAGACGATCTGCCGCGTCCGCGATTCCCACTCCTCAAAGTTCAGCGGCCGATTGTCGAGCGCTGACGGAAGACGAAATCCGTAAGCGACCAGCACTTCCTTCCGCGATCGATCGCCGAAGTACATGCCGCGAATCTGGGGAACAGTTTGATGGCTTTCGTCAACGATGACCAGCGCATCGTCCGGTAGGTAATCCAACAACGTCGGCGGCGGCTCGCCGGCGTTGCGCCCGGTGAGGTGCCGCGCGTAGTTTTCGATGCCGTGGCAGTAGCCGATCTCCTTGATCATCTCGAGATCGAACATCGTGCGCTGGTGCAGCCGCTGCGCCTCGAGCAGCCGCCCCTCGCTTTCGAGCTGGGCCCGTCGCTCGACGAGCTCTTCCTTGATGGTTTCCACCGCGCGCCGGGTGCGTTCGCGCGGCGCCACAAAATGCGATTTCGGATAGACCGCGGTCTTGTCGTGGCGGCGAATCGTTTTGCCGGTCAAGGTGTCGAACGACGCGAGTTCGTCGATTTCGTCGCCGAACAGCTCAATCCGCAAACCGGTCTCTTCGTACGACGGATAAATTTCGATGACATCGCCGCGCACTCTGAACGTGCCGCGGCCGAAATCGTGGTCGTTCCGCTCGTACTGGATTTCCACCAGTTTGCGAAGGATCTCTTCGCGCTTGATCCGCTGGCCGCGCTCGACCGGCAGCAGCATCCCGTAATACGCCTCCGGCGACCCGAGGCCGTAAATACATGAGACGCTGGCCACGATGATGACGTCGCGTCGTTCGAACAACGACCGGGTTGCCGACAGCCGCATGCGATCGATCTCGTCGTTAATCGTCGCTTCCTTTTCGATGTACGAATCGGTCGCCGGCACGTAGGCTTCGGGCTGGTAATAGTCGTAATAGCTGACGAAATATTCGCAGGCGTTGTCGGGAAAGAATCGCCGGAACTCCTGATAGAGCTGGGCGGCGAGGGTCTTGTTGTGGACCATCACCAGCGTCGGCCGGTTGACGCGCGCGATGGTCTGCGCCATGGTGAAGGTTTTGCCCGATCCGGTGACGCCAAGCAGCACCTGATGCTGGTCGCCGCGATCGAGACCTTCTGTCAACTCGCCGATCGCGCGCGCCTGGTCGCCGGCCAGCGCGAAATCGGATACCAGGTTGAAGCGGTCGTAAACCGAAGGCATACGAACTGGCAATCGTACTACACGTAAGGGCTAAGGGCTGACGCGCCTCTACTTTGCGGGCAGCATCGCCTTCAGCTCCTCGAACCAGTTCACCACCACCACCATCGTCGGCTGCGATTCTGCGGACGTTTGCGGCGCCGACGGCGCCTCCTTGATCATGAGGAAGCGCTGGCCGTCGGGCGACACGTCGTACGCGCCCAGGTCGAGGTTGAGCAACGACGCGCCGAGATAGTACGCGGTGTTCAGAATCTTCCGCGGCGCGCTCGCCGAGAACGCGCCACCCTCGAAGCGGAACTCAACCGACGTGAGCATCCCTCGCTCGTCAAGGTAGAACAGCTCGCGTCCCGTTCGCGCCCATGCCGCGCGGCTGCCGCCGTTGGTCGAGATCTGCCAGCGCCCGCTGTCGACGCCGGGATATGGCCGAACGAACACCTGGAACTGGCCAGATTCGTTCGAGTGATACGCCAGCCACCGGCCGTCCGGGGAAATCTCGCCTCCATACATGATCGACGTCGATGTCAGTAGCGGAACGGCCTTGTGGTCGGCTCCGCCAAGCGGCATCGTCAGCAGGGCCGTCCCGGGCGGCCCGGGGCCGAACAACACCAGATGAGTACCGCCGGGCGCGACGGACGTCGGAAACTGGGGGCCGGTGCCGGTCGTCAGGCGCTCGGCGGTCCCTGTCCCGTTCCCCTCCTGCCAGTACAGATTCGGATTGCCGCCGCCGCGGGTCGACATCCAAATGATCCGGCTGCCGTCCGTCGTCCAGACGGGGCTCATATCCTGAGCAGGATCTCTGCTGAGCGGCGTCAACGTCTTTCGAAGGTTTCCGTCGGCAACAGCACAGACGATTACATCGTCCTCACCCCAGCTCGCCCCGCGCGGCGCGCCGCCGACCTTGCAGAGCGTGATCGCCGGTCAGCCGCTCGTCCCGTCGGGACGCACTTTGATGTTCGAAGGCTTGAGATCGCGATGAACGATGTTCTGTTCGTGAGCCGCCGCGATGGCGGTGGCGATCTGCTTCGCGATCCGGAGCGCGTCATCGATCGGCATCGGCCCGTGCGCGATGCGATCGGCGAGCGTGGGCCCCTCGACGAGGTCCATGACCAGCGCCGTCATGCCCGCCGCTTTCTCGAGGCCGTAGATCGCGGCGATGTTGGGGTGGTTCAGCGCCGCGACGACTTCCGCTTCTCGCCGGAAGCGCGCCAGCCGTTCAACGTCGAACGCCACCGACAATGGGAGAACCTTGATGGCAACCGAACGTTTCAGATTCGTATCGGTCGCGCGATAAACCTCGCCCATCCCGCCCACGCCGATCGGCTCCGCGATGTCGTACGGTCCGACTCGGGCGCCGGGCGTCAGGCTCACGGCGCAGTGCTCACCGTGCGGGATCGACCAATGCCTGATACGTCAGCGTCCGGGCCATCGTGCCCAACGGATCGCCTCCGGTGTCGCCCATCCGCTGGATCATGCCGACGAAGACGATGTCGTTGGTTGGATCGACCCAGAACCACGTCCCCGCGGCGCCGGCCCAACTCATCGAACCTTTCCCTTCCAAGGTGCCGGCAACCCGCGGATCGGTGATGACCATGAAATCGAGACCGAAGCCGACCGCCTCGTTGAATCGCGACCCCGGAAGTCCGTCGCCACGCGCGAGGACATCCTTCGACAGCATGTTCGTGCCCATCATTTCAACTGACGCCGGCGACAACAGGCGGACGCCGTTCAGCTCGCCCTTGTTCGCCAGCATCTGCGCGAACCTCGCGTAGTCGACGATGGTCCCAACCAGTCCGCCGCCACCCGACTCGAGCGACGGCGGCTCGAGATACGTCGGCATGTCCGTGCCGAACAACTGTTTCGCTTCTTCGATCTTGCCGGTCTTCTCGTTGCCGACGTAAACGGCCGCCAGGCGGCTGGCCTTTTCCCGAGGCACGTAGAATGCCGTGTCGGTCATCGCCAGCGGCTTGAAGATGCGGTCCTGGAGAAACGCGCCGAACTTCTGGCCCGACAGCTTCTCGACGATGTAACCCTGGATGTCGACGGCGGACGAGTAATACCAGCGCGTGCCCGGCTGGTACATCAGCGGAATCTGCGCAGTACGCGCGATCATGTCTGCCAACCCGTTGGCGCCGAGCACGCCCTTCTCGCGGTACAGTTTGTCCACCGGATGCTCAGCGCCAAGGCCGTAGCCGAACCCGGCCGAGTGGCTCATGAGTTGACGCATGGTGGGCGGCCGCTTCATGTCTTCCAGCGTCATCCGTCCGTCCGCATCCGTCCCGGTCATCACCTTCAGCCCGCGGAACTCCGGCACGAATCGGGTGATCGGATCGTCCAGCCGCCACTTCCCTTCCTCGAACAGCATCATCATGGCGACGCCGGTGATCGGCTTCGTCATCGAGTAGAGCCGGAAGATCGTGTCGCGGGTCATCGGCGCGCTGGTCGCCAGGCTCCGGTACCCGTACGCCTTCTCGGACACGATCTGGCCGTGCCGGGCGAGCAGCGTAATCATCCCGGCCACGCGTCCATCGGCAACTGCCTTGGCCATGTAAGTATCGAGGCGCGCCAGACGCTGCGCGTCGAAGCCGAGCGCTTCAGGACCTGGCGCCGCGGTCAGTGCCGCCGGCGTCCGGCCGCCCGACGTGCGTGATACCGACGGCGTCGATTTCCGCGCGTCCTGCGCGTGAAGCGCCTGCCATGACGGCGCGAGCGCCACTGGGATAGCGAGAAGAACCACGGCGGCGGAACGGCGTGTCAGCATCGAACCTCCTGTGAGCGTGCAGATTCAGTAACGGCGTCGACGACCAGTTTGGCAAGCTGTTCGCGATGGAAGGTTGCGTCGCCCAGCATCGTTTCCGATGCTTTGGCGCGGCGATAGTACAAGTGCAGATCGTTTTCCCACGTGAAGCCCATGCCGCCGTGGATCTGGATGCCGCGGTTCCCCACCGTCCGGCCGGCGTCGCTGGCGTACAGCTTCGCGATCGACACGGCTGCCGACGCGTCGGCGGCGCCCTCCTGGAGCGTCAGTGCGGCGTAGTAGGCCGCGGACCGTGCGCTTTCGGTTTCGAGATACATGTCCGCACACTGGTGCTGCACGGCCTGGAACGATCCAATCGGCTTGCCGAATTGCTTGCGCGTTTTCGCGTAGTCGACGGCAAGGTCGAGCGTCCGCTGCATCCCGCCCACCATTTCGGCGGCGAGCGCGGTCGTCGCAATCGCCAGCCCGCGATCCAGTCCGCCGCCATCCAGTTTCTCGGCGGCGACGTCCCGAAACGACACGGCATACAGCTTTCGCGTCTGATCCATGCTGGCCATCGGCGTAATGCCGACACCTGGAGCCTTCGCATCCGACACGTAGACGCCGTCGCGCGCGACGACAACAATGACGTCGGCGACCGCCGCATCGGGCACAAACAGCTTCTCACCTGACAGGCGGCCGTTTTTCGCCGTCATCCTCAGATCCGCGCGGTCCCAGCCGGCCTTCGGCTCGACGAATCCGAGCGTCGCGCACGCGTCGCCGCGGGCGATTGCTGGAAAGTAGCTCTGCTTCTGCGCCGGGCTCGCGCACGCGTCGAGCACTGGGCCGGCCAGAGCGACCGTCGAAAACAACGGCCCGGGCACCAGCGCGCGCCCCGCTTCCTCCATCAACAAGATCAACTCGACGACGCCGAGACCGACGCCGCCGTAGGCTTCGTCGAAGATGATGCCGGTGTAACCCTGTGCCGCGAATTTCGCCCACAGCGCCGGATCGTGAGCGGTTGATGATTCGCTGGTCCGCCGCACGAACGCCATTGGGCACTCGCCGGTGAAGAATTCGCGCGCGCTGTCGCGCAGGATGACCTGATTCTCGTTGAGTCCGAATTGCATACGTCGTCTCACCCGGGGCCCTGCCCCCGGACTAATAGCTTCTCGGCAGACCCAGCACGAAGTGGCCAATGATGTTACGTTGAATCTCCGACGTCCCTGCTTCAATCGTGTTGCCGCGCGCCCGCAGGTAGCCGTACGACCACGCACCGTGATCGACCGCATGGGGATCGCCGCCTTCGAGCTGGCCATACGGTCCGAGCAGTTCCTGCGCGATCTGCTGCAGCCGCTGATTCAGCTCGCTCCAGAAGATTTTCTGGATCGAGCCCTCGGGCCCTGGTACGCCGGTGGTGCTGATGCGGCTGAACGCGCGCATCTGGTTCGCGCGCATGATCTGCACTTCGGCATAGCACTGTGCCAGCCTCTGGCGGATCACCGGGTCCTCTGACGCTGGTCGCCCGCCGCGCTGAATCGTGCGCGACAGTTCGATCAGCCGCTCGATGTTGCGCTGATAGGTGACCTGCATTCCGGCGCCAAGCGTGCCGCGTTCGTGCATGAGCGTGCCGATCGACACGTCCCAGCCCTGATTCACCTTGCCGACGACGTTCTCGACCGGCACGCGGACGTCGCGGAAGAACACCTCGGTGAACTCCGCCTCGCCCGTCATCTGCCGGAGCGGCCGAACTTCGATCCCCGGCGACTTCATGTCGACGAGCATCACCGTGAGGCCCCTGTGCTTCGGAACCGTGGGATCGGTCCGTACGACCAGCTCGCACCAGTCCGCCGCCCAGCCAAAGCTCGTCCAGACCTTCTGGCCGTTGACGACGAAATCCGTGCCGTCGAGCCGCGCCTCGCTCTGGAGTGCCGCAAGGTCGGATCCGGCGTTCGGCTCGGAGAAACCCTGACACCAGATCTCCTCGGCGCTGAGAATCTTTCGGAGAAAACGAGTCTTCTGCGCCTCCGTGCCGAACGCGATGATCGTCGGACCGACCATTCCCAGGCCGATGACGTTCGCCATCGGCGGAGCGCTGGCGCTCGCCATCTCCTGCCAGAAAATCACCTGCTGCATCAGGCTGGCGCCACGCCCGCCGTACTCGCGCGGCCACGAAATGCCGGCCCAGCCGCCTTCGTACAAAGTGCGTTGCCACGCGGTAAGGAATGCAAAGTGCGCCTGGACCGACTCGTCGCGCCGATGTTCCCAGTCCCTGGGCACGTGCGTGCCGAGCCAGGCGCGAAGCTCGTCGCGAAACTGCGCTTCTTCGGACGTGAGATTCAAATCCATCGGCGGCTCACTGAAACTCTTGGCGATGATCGCTACTTCGCGTCGACGCCGAACGCCAGCAAGACGTTCCCGGCAGTCCCGAATCCAAGGTACGCGTAGCCGGAATTCATGAACAGCATGCCGCCCGCGACTACCGGGCCGGGACCGTTCAACGAGCCGCCCTTCGCCGCCACGCCGTTGACGGTTGTAAACGGACGCGCCGTGTTATATTCCCAGATCACTTTCCCGTCACCGGTCGCATAGGCGCGCATCACGCCGGTGGTTGCTCCAGAAAACACCACGCCGGGAATGGCGGTGATCGCTGCGGACTGCGCCTGGACGCACGCCGCTCCGACGCAGTCGCCGGCCGGCGGCGCGGTACGCCACACTTCGGCGCCGGTTGCAAGGTCGATCGCCGCCAGACCGCCGGCTTTCGGTCCGAGCTGGCCGTCAGCGGTCGCGAAATATCCGTGGCGTTCGTCCGCCGCCGATCCCCATTCGATGCCACCAAGGGCGCTGCCGGCGCCGACTTTGTGTTCCCATAGCAGCGCTCCATCCTTGTCGGGATCGATCGCCCAGGCGGCGCCCGACTTCTGTCCGATGACAATCACGGACTTGCCGGTCGGCAAGGTTCGCAGAATCGGCGAGTTGCCGAAGTCGAAATCGGGTCCGACGACACCGGGGCAGTTGTCGCGGCCGGGGGCGCAACCAACCAGGAACGCATCGTTGGGCGTGAACTGATGCGTCCACAACGGAATGCCTGATCGAAGATCGAACGCGACCACGGCGTCGCTGGTCTCGGCCGCCGGCGCGGTGTAAGCATCACCGGTCGCAACGTAGACGGCGTTGCGTTTGGCATCGATGGTCGGCGCCGACCACACCGCTGCCCCTGCGGGCCCCCAGAGCTGCGTCCCGATCGAGTTTTTCGTCGTCGGGCGCGGCCGCTCAGGAATCGTGTAGGTCTTCCAGACTTGCTCGCCGCTCGATGCGTCATAAGCGACCACCGAACCGCGGAAGGTACAGCACTCGTATCGCGGGTTCGGCCCCGAACCTTCTTCGAACGACGCAACCGGTACGTAGAGCCGCCCGTTGTAAAGGGTGGGCGCACCGGTGACTCGCGCCAATGGATGCGACTCCGCGCTTCGCTTCCACAACTGTGCGCCGGTTTCCGCATCCACCGCATACACGTTCGCCTTGACGTCGCCGAAGTACACGGCGTATTTCGCTCCGGTCTTGCCGATGCTAATTGCCGTGCGCACGCCGCCAGAAGACTGGAACGACCAGTAGACGCAGCCGGTTGCCGCATCAAGCGCGTAAACGAATCCGTTGTCGGAGCCGACGTAAACGCGGCCGCCAGCGATCGTCGGCTGCCCGTACGCAGAGGTGCCGTTCGGAAACCCGAATGCCCATTTCAGCGCCAGCTTTGGAACTTGCTCCGCGGATAATCCGGGATCCGGTTGATACCGGGAATTTCCGGCGTCCGCGCCCCAGCCATTCCACGACGGTCCGGCCATCGGATCGCCAAGCGGCTTTGGCGCGCAGCGGTTCGGCATCGCCGACGCCTGTCCGGCCAGCGCCGAGCCCAGCGGCCGTTCGGTAATAAATTCCGCGATTAGTTGCTTCTGACGGTCGGTCAGGCCTTCGGCGTTGACCTTCATCGAACCGGTCGTCAATGCGTCCAGAATCGCCTCGGGCGTTCGCTGCCGCAACGAATCGCGATCCGGTGCGCGACTGTCGGCGGCGGGCTTCGTGTGACACGTGCCGCACCGCTGTTCGAACACACCCAACATCTGGATCGCCTGCGCGGCCGCCGGCCGTGGCAGAAGCAGGAGAACCAGAAGAAAGACACCGCCAACTGTCGCGAGCGACCATCTCATCATCACAGCCTACTTTTTCGGCGCAGCCGGCGCTGGCGTTGGCAGATTCTTGAGCAGTAGCGGATAGATGTATCCCGCCGGCAGCGCCCGCTCGGGATCCGGCCGCACGCTCAGGTACGTCACGTGGTCAGTAATCTGGCTCCAACCGTGCGCCACCATCGTCGGGATGATGATGATGTCGCCTTCGCGAACGACACGGCTGTACGCGCCTGCGCCGGCCGTGCCGCCGCCGCTCGGACCGTTCATGACATTCGGCACGCCGGCACTGGCACGCTTGTT
>Ga0070675_100001126_pt1 | contig 19307 bp, 17 predicted proteins | sample KBSM43metaG_FD_65343 | JGI IMG/M metagenome (GOLD analysis project Ga0070675, IMG submission 65343) | Miscanthus rhizosphere microbial communities from Kellogg Biological Station, Michigan, USA - KBS M4-3 metaG | ecosystem: Host-associated > Plants > Roots > Rhizosphere > Soil ... | reverse complement strand
GGTAGCGCAGCGATCCGGCCGCTGGACGAGCCCGGCGAACCGAACGCTTACCGCCAATCGGTATGGCGGCGATGCGGCGGATGTTGCCACCCGACGTGACGAGCCATCCAGTGAGATGCCTGCCTACGGACCGATGGACTACGGGAGCGCATTCCACAACCCCGGCTCCGGCCACTACAGCAGCCCGTCCTTCTGAGGTCTCCGCAACCCGGCGACGGTGCTGTGGTCCTGGGACCGCAGTCCCTGGTTGTGTCGGGCACATCCGGTACTGCGGCCTCATGGCGCCGCGTGGCCCCACGCTTACCGTCAGGTCGTGGTCGATCCGGCCACGTCCGGCCGGGACGCTGTTGGAGATGACGGTGGAGATGACTGTTCTCGAGCCAGTCGCAACGAGGCCTTCCGCCGGACGCCGGTGGTGGCTGCCCCTCGTCCCCAATCTCGTGTGGGAGATGTTGCTGGCGACCGCATTGGTCGTCGTGGTCCTCACCGCGACCGTCGGCACGCACCACCTCTTCGACTACGGCCTGCCGTGGGGCCTGTTCGCGACTGTGGGTCGTCGTGGTGGCTTCGCCGGTGTGATACTGGCGGTGGGCTTGGTCGTCGCACTCAACAAATGGATGCCCTTCGGCGACGGCTCCTTCGCGGTCCATCTCGGCCTTTACGCCGTGGTCATCCTCGTCGGCCTGCAGGTGAGCTGGGGCATCGGGATGATCGCGCGGGCGATCGACGCACAGCGCGAGGTACCGCCCACGGTCGCCGCTCGCACGGTCGCCGCTCGCACGGACGCCGGGCCCACGGTCGCCGCGCCCACGGTCGAGTCGAGCGCCGGGGTGTAGTTGGCCATGCCGGCCCGCGGTCGTGATCGTCGGCGGACTCGACCACCGACGACCCCACTCCTCGAACGCGTCGTCAGACCGCTCGAACTTCGGCGAGCCGCTTGACCGCATACTCGTCGTCCCAGCAGACGGCGGCCTGCCATGCGGCCGACGCTTGCGCGGCGACGTCGTACGCGCCATCGTCGAGGCCGGCAGCGTTGTCGGGCAGCACGAGGTCGAGGTCGGGCACGTCGACGTGCGACTCGTCCCAGTCGATCAGCGCGACGTGATCCGCGGTCATGCGCACGTTGCCAGGGTTGAGATCGCCATGCACGACGCAGGTCTGACGTCCGGCGAGCCGCGCCCACGCGGCCCTGCATCGAGCAACGCCCTCCGCCGGCATCGCGCCGAGGTCGATCCTCGTCCCGGTCTCGGCGTGTAGGAGGTCGGTCGACGATCGCCAGCCTGGGCGCTGCGGCCAGCCCCGCGTCAACCGATGCAACTCGCGCAGCATGCCGGCCACGCGACGCCAGTCGGCCCACGTTTCGGGCGGTCCGCCCTCCAGGTAAGTCATCACCACCAGACCCTCGGCGAACAGCCGGCCGTCCATCGTCGGGATCGGCACGGGGACGGTCAGACCTTCCCGATCGAGGTATTTGAGCAGTGCGGTCTCCCATGCGAGATCGGCGTCGCTCCTGGCACCGAGACGACCGACCGCGAGGCGCCCGTCGACGCGCACACTCCACACGTCGTTGGCGACTCCACCAGCAAGCGGTTCGAGGCGAGCGGCGTCTTCACCCCACCACCCGAGTGCCTCCCACCCCGGCTTTGACCGCGGCGCCCGCAATGACCACCTCCAGGCAGTCGCGGAACAGGTCGTCCACGGTGCGGCCGGGTTGGAAGTACTCGGCGATGGCGGCGACCACGGTCGGGTGCTGCCGGGCGAATGTGGCCATGTCGAAGTCTTGCAGCGCCTCCGCGTCCGGGCGGGGGGCCTGTTCTTCGAGGACGTGGCCGACCGTGAAGCGCTCGACGGTCAGGACGATCACACGGGCCTGGTGTAACGGGATGCCGCCCGCCACGAGGGTACTCATCGCCAGTTCGGAGATCGCCGCCATGGTGCGGGAGAGCTGGGAAGCGGAGATGACCCGGGCGCCGTCCGGATGTGCGAGCAGCGCCTGGCGCAGCCGCTCCGCGAGGTCGCGTAGCCAGTCCTGCCAGTGTTGCTCCGGCTCGGGCGGTGACATGTTGCCGAACTGCTGGTCGAGGATCGCGTCGGCAATCGCGGTGACCAGGGCCGCCTTGTTGGGCACATGCCAGTAGAGGGTCGGCGATTGCACACCGAGCCGCGCGGCGAGCTTGCGCGTCGTCACGCCGTCGAGACCCTCGGCGTCCAGCAACGCGACGGCCTCGGCGACGATCCGCTGTCGGTCCAGCGCCAATTCAGTACCTCCCGTCGGCACTCTATCAGTGCTAGAGTCCCTCTATCACTGATAGAGACGGAGATGAAGATGGCAAACAAGCGCTCGTTGCGCGGCCTGCTGCACTGGGCGACGCATCGCATTCCCGGAGTCCCCGCGCATGCCCAGCGGGCGGCCGGGCACCAGGGCACAGCGGTCCAGGACCATGCGCGGCACCCCGGCGGCGTCACGGCTCACCCTTTGCCGAACCACCGGTGGAACCACTCGGCCGCCCGCCCTCCCCGGTTCAAGCCGGCCTGGCAGCGTCGGATCGCGGCGTTCTTCGGCCGGGCACTGTGATGAAGGCGGCGGTGTTGCACGAGATCGGTGGCGTCCCTCGCTACCAGGACTTCCCGGATCCCGTGGCCGGCGACGATGAGGTGGTCCTCGACGTGAAGGCGGTCGCGGTCGAGAACGTCGACAAGCGAATCGCAGCCGGCACACACTACGCGAGCGAGCAATACACCGCACGGTTGCCGACGATTCCCGGCTTCGACGGGATCGGCGCACTGCCGGACGGCACCCTCGTCGGGTTCGGCAACCCACGCCAGCCCTATGGCGCGCTCGCCGAGAAGACCGTGGTGCCCAAGGGCGCCTATGTGCCGGTCGCGGAGGGTATCGATCCGGCGATCGCGACCGTGCTGGGCACGGCGATCACCGGCATGTCCATCAAGACAGCCGCTGGCTTCGTGCCCGGCGATACCGTGCTCGTGCAGGGCGCCACCGGTGTCGCGGGACGACTCGCGGTCAAGGTTGCCCGGCTGCTCGGCGCCGGACGGATCATCGCGACCGGCCGCGACGACGACCAACTGCGTGAGGTACAAAGCCTTGGCGCCGACGCGGTCATCAACACCGCCGTACCGGACGAAGCCCTGACGCAGGCGTACCTCGACGCCAAGGGGGATGGCTACGACATCGTGCTCGACTATCTCTGGGGCCGACCCACCGAGATTTTGCTGCGATCGCTGGTCCCACGGACATTCGCGTTCCCGAAACCGACCCGGCTGATCCAGATCGGCGAGTCCGCCGGCGGCGCACTCGCTCTCGCGGCGGAGAGCCTGCGCACCTCGGGCGTCGAGATCTACGGCGCGGCCAAAGGACTCGGCCCACAGACCATGCAGGAGGTGTATAGCCAGGTCGTGACATGGGCGCAGTCCGGCGAGCTGACCTTCGACGTGGTGACGGTGCCATTGAGCGATATCGAGACCGCCTGGCAACGCACCGACCTACGGGGCAGCAGGCTCGTCATTCTGCCGTGACAGGCACAGCGCGGGCCGGGATCGGCATCGGCATCGAAGCCGGCCGTTCAGGGTCGCGGTACGTCGCCCCTCATAGCACTAGGCCTGCCGATGCCCCCAACCGAGACGGCGGGAGACCTCGAGTGCGGCCTCCCTGACCTTTTCCACGATGTCGTCGAACCGGTCGCCCGAGAGCCGGAACGTGGGGCCGGACACGCTCATGGAAGCGACCACGTCGCCGTAAACGTTGCGGATAGGTGCTGCCACGGCGGTCAGGCCCGGTTCCAGCTCGTCTACCGCGGTCGCATAGCCGAGTTCCCGCACCCGGGCGAGCTCCGCCCGCAGTTCCTTCTTCGTGGTGATGGTGTTCGACGTGTATGCGGGCAGTTTGGTGATGGCGGAGTCGAGGCGTTCCTTGGCCAACTCGCTCAGCAGTACCTTGCCGTTGCTGGTCGCGTGTAGCGGGATGTGCTGGCCGACCCAGTTGTGCGACTGGATACCGGAGGAACCGGCCACCTGATCGAGGTAGAGGGCCGAGTTGTCCGACAACACTGCGATGTTGACCGTCTCGCGGGTCTCTGCCGCGAGCCGCCGGCACATCGGCCTGGCTTCCTGGACGACGTCGAGCCGAGCCGCGGTCGCGCCCGCAAGTCGAAGGGTCCCGACGCCGAGGCGGTAGCTGCCTCGGTCCGCGGTCTGCTCGACGAGCCGGTGTCCCTCGAGGGTCGCGATCAGCCGGAAGGCTGTGCTCTTGTGCACGCCGAGCTCTCCGGCGAGTTCCGTGACACCAGCCTCGCCGCGTCGTGCGAGCAGTTCCAGGATGGTCAGCGCGCGGTCGACCGACTGGACACTCGTCGTCGCTGTCTCGGTGTGGGTCACGGTGCAACCATAGTTGCCGTGTGGCGCCGCCACGCTGCCGGCCGACCAGCGGTGGCGCCACCACACGAGGCTAGGAACCACAATCACGTAGATCACGAACTGGCGGATGGTGCGTCCTGTGGAGATGCGCGCGATGAACATTCCGGCGAAGGGTCCACAGGAAGAACACGAACAGAGCCGCCGGGATCGCATTCGCGTTCGGTCACCCGTCAAGGTTCGCGCGACGTCAGCGGAAAACCACGGTGCGATGGCCGTTGAGCATCACCCGTGACTCCGCGTGCCAGCGCACCGCACGGGACAGGACCTGGGCCTCGACGTCGCGGCCGGCAGTCACCAACTGCTCCTGGCTGAAGTTGTGATCGACGCGGATCACGTCCTGTTCGATGATCGGTCCCTCGTCGAGGTCTTCGGTGACGTAGTGCGCGGTCGCGCCGACGAGCTTCACGCCCCGCTCGAACGCCTGGTGGTAGGGCTTGGCGCCCTTGAAGCTCGGCAGGAACGAGTGGTGGATGTTGATGGCCCGCCCCGCGAGGTCGGCGCACAGGCCGGCGGACAGCACCTGCATGTACCGGGCGAGCACCACCAGGTGGATGCCATGCCGGTCGATCAGCTCGCGGAGCCGGTCCTCGGCCGCACTCTTGCTGTCGGGCGTCACCGGGATGTGCACGAACTCCAGGCCGTGCGCGCGCACGAGCGGCTCGGCGTCGCGGTGGTTGGACACCACCACGGGAATCTCGATCTGGAGCTCGCTGGTGCTGTACCGGAACAGCAGGTCGTTGAGACAGTGCAAATACTTGGAAACCATGATCAGCGTGCGGTAGGGAGCGCGCGCGTTCCACAGCTCGAACGTCATCCCGAACTGCCCGGCCACTCCTGCGAACTCGCGCCGGAGGTGCTCGGCGTCGGGTAGCGCACCTGCCGCGCCCGTGCTTGATGGCGCTCTACGACCGCTCTGGCTCGGCGCGTCTGACGCCGCGCCGCGACCCAGAGCGGCCGCCGCTCGCGCGGGCCCCGGGGCCGGGACGTCGAAGCGCAGCCGCATGAAGAAGCGGCCGGTGACGCGGCCGCCGACCTGCTGGCTCTCGACGATGTTGCCGCCGTGGCGCACCAGGAAGTCGGAGACCGCGCGGACCACCCCCGGGCGGTCGGAGCACGTCAGGGTCAGCACGAAGTCGCGGGTGCTGGTGCTGGTGCCGGTGTTGGGCCGTTCGGTCGTCGCGGACGTCATCGCTATCAGTCCCCCAGCTCGGCGCGCCGCCGGATCACGTACTCCTCCAGCTCCTCACGGATGGCGTCGTCGAGCGGCGGCGGCTCGTACTCGTCGAGCGCCTTCCGGTAGATCGTCCCGGCCCGGGCGTTGGTGTCGAGGAGGCCGTTGCGCTTCCACCGCTCGAAGTTGTCCGACGACGACAGCAACGGCCGGTAGAAACAGGTGCGGAAGCGTTCCATGGTGTGCTGTGCGCCGAGGAAATGGCCGCCGTGGCCGACCTCCTCGTGGGCGCCGAACGCCATGGAGTCCTCGTCGATCTCGAGCGGGGTGAACTCCGCCCGGAGCATCTGTACGAGCTCGATGTCGACGATGAACTTCTCGTACCCCGCGACCAGTCCACCCTCCAGCCATCCGGCGGCGTGCATCACCCAGTTGGTACCGGCGAGGAACGTCGGCAGCAAGGTCATCAGCGCCTCGTAGCCGGCCTGCGCGTCAGCCACCTGCGACGAGGTCAGCCCGCCACCGGTGCGGAACGGGAGCCCGAAACGGCGGGCGATCTGGCCGGTGCACAGCAGGCCCAGGCCCGACTCGGGCGTGCCGAAGGTCGGCGAGCCCGACTGCATGTTGATATTGGAGAGGAACGATCCGAAGATCACGGGCGTCCCCGGGCGGATCAGCTGGGACAGCGCGATGCCCGAGAGTGCCTCGACGATCTGCTGGACGAGCGCGGCCGGAACCGTCACCGGGGACATCGCCCCCATCAGAATGAACGGCGTGAGCACCACCGGCTGCCCCGCCGCGGAGTATTCGAACTGGGCCTCCAGCATCCGTTCGTCCCAGCGCAGCGGGGAGTTGCAGTTGATCAGCGAGATCGTGGCCGGCGTCTGTTCGATCGCCTCCCGCGACCCGAAGAGGATGGACGTCATCGCCAAGGTGTCGGCCGCGTTGACGCCCGAGACGACGTTTCCCATGTAGACCTTGTCGGTCAGCGTCTGCAGGGCGTAGGTCATGTCGAGATGGCGGCTGTCGAGCGGCGTGTCGTTCGGCTCGCAGATCACCCCGCCGGCGGAGTCGAGCACCGGGAACGACTGCGCCAGCTTGGTGAAGTTGCGGAAGTCGTTCAGGGTGGCGTCGCGACGCACATCGCCGTCGCGGACGAACGGCGGCCCGTAGACGGCGCCGAACGCCATCACGTCGCCCCCGATGTGGATGCTGTGCTCGGGGTTGCGGGCCTGGACCTCGAACTCCCGCGGCGCCTTCGCGACCTCTTCGAGCACGAAGTCGGGGTCCAGGAAGACAGTGCGGTCCTCGACCCGCTGCCCGGCCTTGCGGAACAGGTCGAGTGCGCGGTCGTCCATGAACTCGACGCCGATCTCGGTCATCAGCCGGCGCCAGCCCATCTCCAAGGTCGCCATGGACTCCTCGGAGAGCACCTCGTAACGAGGCATGCGGTTCCGGAACATCGAACCTCCCGCGGCGTTGCAGCGTGTGGTCGGCGGCGGCACTTGACCCCACCTGGGTCGGCATCCTAGCCTCACAGCATGGAAGTTTGGTTCCATAATATGGAACTATTGCGAACCCGGCCGGTGATGGGGGGATGACCCGTCCGACGAACACCGGTACGCAGGCGGTCGACCGCGCCGCGCACCTGGTCGCCACGGTTGTCCGGGCCGACGACCCGCTGACCTTCTCGGCCCTCGAGCAGGAGTGCAGGCTGCCCAAGTCGACGACCTCGCGCCTGCTCAGCGCCCTCGAACGCGCCGAACTGCTCGAGCGTGACGAGGCCGGGTCCTACGTCGCCGGCCCGTTGTTCTGGCTGTATTCGGCCCGCCACGACCCATGGGAGCATCTGGTGCGGCTGGCCCGGCCGACGTTGCGGGCGGTAGGCGCGGCCACGGGCGAGGCTGTCCACCTGGCCGTCGCCCGCGGCGACCGGGTCGTGCAGGTCGCTCAGGTCGACTCGAAGTACCTCCTCGGCTCCCGCGACTGGACCAACGTCGACGTGCCCAGCCACTGCTCGGCGCTCGGCAAGGTGTTGCTCGCCTACGGCGCGGTGGGCCTCGCCGGCGGCCCGCTCGAACAGACCACTCCGCACACCATCACCGACCGTGATCGGCTTCGCCGTGACCTCGCCCAGGTCACGCGGCGCGGGTGGGCCAGCACCGTCGACGAACTGGAGATCGGTCTCACCGCCGTCGCCGTGCCGGTTCACGGCCGCGACGGTGAGGTCGTCGCCGCGCTGGGCATCTCCGGGCCCGGCCAGCGGCTGAAGGAACGACACGAAGAGATCGGGCAACTGTTGATCGACCGAGCGGGGCAGCTCTCGTCGCTACTGCGCCGGCGGACCCGCATGGAGGACGTGGCATGACCGAGCACTTGTGCGAGGGCATCATCAAGCAGAGCTCACCCGGGCAGGGCGGGTCACCACGGAGTGGGGACCCGGCATGACCGAAGAGGACGTTCTGCGAGGTCTCTACGAGGAGACGCTGGTCGGCAACGCGCCACGCGTCCTCGAACTCACCGAGTCCGGCCTGGCACTCGGGATGGAGCCCCAGACGCTGTTGTTCGACGCGCTGATCCCCTCGCTCGAAGAGGTGGGCGCCCGGTTCGAGCGGGGCGACTTCTTCGTACCGGAGATGCTGATCGCCGGCCGGGCGATGGCGGGCGCCATGGAGCGGTTGCGGCCGCTGCTGGCCGAGACCGGTGTGGAGACCGTCGGCAAGTTCCTGATGGGCACCGTCAAGGGAGACGTGCACGACATCGGCAAGAACCTCGTCAACATCATGCTCGAGGGTGCCGGCTTCGAGGTGATCGACCTGGGGGTCCAGGTGGCACCGGAGAAGTTCGTGGCCGCGATCAAGGAGCACCATCCCGACATCGTGGGGTTCTCGGCGTTCCTGACGACGACCATGCCGATGTTCAAGGCCAACATCAACGCCCTGGAGAAGGCGGGCCTGCGCGAGTCCGTCGTGGTCATGGTGGGCGGCGCCCCGGTGACCCAGGAGTACGCCGACGTGGTGGGCGCCGACGGCTACGCCGCGGACGCGTCCGCGACGGTGAAACGCGCGAAGGAACTGCTCCGGCAGCGCCGCGCCAAGGTGCTCGCATGACTGGCGCCGCGCAGCTCAAGGAGACCGTGCTCCGCAGCGCCACGAAGGAGGTGGTGATCGGGCACGACCGCCGGTTCTGTCTCATCGGGGAGCGGATCAACCCCACCGGTCGCCGCATCTTCCAGGAGCAGCTCCGCGCGGGCGACCTGTCGGCGATCGAGCGCGACGTCAAGGCCCAGGTCGAAGGCGGCGCCGACGTTCTCGACGTCAACATGGGCGTGCCGCTGACCGACGAGGCCGACCTGCTGGCCAGGGCCGTGCGGATGATCCAGGGGCTGACCGACCTGCCGATCTGCATCGACTCCTCGGTCGTCGAGGCGCTCGAAGCCGGTCTCGCCGCGTACGAGGGGCGTGCCCTGGTCAACTCCGTGACCGCCGAGGACGACCGGCTCGCCGCGATCCTGCCACTGGTCAAGAGGTACGGCGCGGCCATCGTCGCGCTGCCCAATGACGAGGACGAGATCCCGATGGAGGCCGACAAGCGGCTCGACCTCGTGGCGAAGATCGTGCGCATCGCCACCGAGGAGTACGGGATCGACGCCGCCGACATCGTCATCGACCCCTTGGCCATGCCGATCGGTGCGGACACCAGCGTCGTCAACACCACCCTCGAGACGATCCGGCGCATCAAGACGGAGTTCGGTCTCAACATGACCCTCGGCGCCTCCAACGTGTCGTTCGGGATGCCGGACCGGCACGGCCTCGGCGCCGCCTTCCTGCCCATCGCGATGGCCGCGGGCCTGACCAGCGCGATCATGGACACCCGCACACCACAGATCGTCACGGCCGTCAAGGCCGCCGACGTACTGCTCGGGCACGACGACTGGGGGATGGCGTGGATCGCCGCCCATCGGGCGAAGCAGGCGTGATCGCCGCCGGCCCGGAGCTGGCCGACGGCACCGGTCGCGTGCAGCTGTCGTTCACCGTCGAGGACAAGGAGGCGCCGCCCACCCAGCGCGCGGTGCGGGTGCCGCCGGGGGTCAGCGTCTTCGACTCCGCGTCGTGGAACGGCATCGCGATCGACTCGACGTGCGGTGGTCACGGCACGTGCCGCAAGTGCCGGGTCCAGGTGACACCGGCCACCCCGGTCACCGTCCACGACGAGCGCACGTTCAACGCCGACCAGCTCGGCCAGGGGTGGCGGCTCGCGTGCCTGGTGCGGGCGACCCGCGACCACGATGTCGTGGTGCCGCCCCTGGTCACCCGCCCGAAGGCGGCGACAGTGGGCGTCGGGCGACAGGTCATCCTGCGTCCGGCCGTCCAGAAGCGGTATGTCGAGCTGGCCGAGCCGTCGCTGGAAGACCAGCGGCCCGACGTCGACCGCCTGCTGGCCGCGATCGACGACCTCCAGCCGGTGCCGGACCTGTACGCCCTGCGCCGGCTGCCGAAGGTCCTGCGCCAGTCCGACTTCACGGTGACCGCGGTGGTCGTCGACGAGGCGCTGATCGATGTCGAGCCCGGTGACACCACCGCCGCCCGATATGCCATCGCCTTCGATCTCGGTACCACCACCGTCGTGGCCACGCTGCTCGACCTGGTGACCGGGACACCGATGGCCGTGGCCTCGATGCTCAACCGCCAGCAGCCGTTCGGTGCGGACGTCATCTCGAGGATCAGTGCCACCATGCTCGATCCGACCGCTCTCGACCGGCTCCGGGACGCCGCCGCCCAGACGCTGGCGGCGCTCGCCGATCAGGTGTGCCGCGAGGCCGGGGTCGACCCCGGCCACGTCTACGAGGCCGCGCTCGCCGGCAACGCCACGATGACCGCGCTCGTGCTGGGCATCGATCCGGAGCCGCTCGGCGTCGCCCCGTTCATTCAGAGCACCGCCGCCCCGCCGGTGGTTCTCGCGAGCGACGTCGGCCTGAGCCTGCACCCCCGGGCGCGGGTCACACTCTTCCCGGCGCTCGGGGCCTACGTCGGTGGTGACATCGTCGCCGGCATGCTGGCCACCGGCATGGATCGGGACAAGCGGGTCCGGCTGCTGATCGACGTCGGCACCAACTGCGAGATCGTGCTCAGCGACGGCGAGCGCATCGTGTCGACAGCTGCGCCGGCGGGGCCGGCCTTCGAGGGCGGCGCGATCCGGTGCGGCATGCGCGCGGCCGACGGAGCCATCGAGGTCGTCAAGCTTGGCGACGACGTCGAGCTCGGCGTGATCGGCGACCTCACCCCTCGCGGCCTGTGCGGATCGGGGCTTGTCGACGCGGTCGCCGAGCTGGTCAAGGTCGGCCTGCTCGACGCCAGCGGTCGCTTCGTGGACGACCAGGCCGCCAAGCAGGTCGCACCGGAGTTGGCCGACCGCCTCACCTACATCGGGCAGGAGCGGGTCTTCGTGCTGCATCGCGAGCACGTCGACGCGGACCCCGCCACCGGTGTGGTGCTCACCCAGCGCGACGTGCGCGAGCTGCAGTTCGCCAAGGCCGCCATCTCGACCGGGTGGACGCTGCTGATGGAGGAGCTCGGCCTCGGGCCCCGCGACGTTCAACAGGTGATGCTCGCCGGCTCGTTCGGCAGCTACCTCTCGGCCGCCTCGGCGGTCCGGATCGGTCTCGTGCCCAAGCTGCCCGTGCTGCGCATCGTCGCGGCGGGCAACGTCGCCGGGGAAGGCGCCAAGATGGCCCTGCTCTCCATCCGTGAGCGGGCCGGAGCCCTCGCGTTGCTCCAGGAGGTGACCTATGTCGAGCTCTCCGACCGGGCTGACTTCAACGACCGGTTCGTCGACCTCCTCGCGTTCCCGTCCTGATCCAGCTGCCGAGCGGCGGGGTGCCGTCGTCGCCTGCGGCGCGCTCGCGGAGCCCCTCGCCGCGGCGGTCGCGCGCCACGACTGGCCGATCGATGTGCATCCGCTCCCACCGCTGCTGCACAACCGGCCGCACCGGATCGCCGACGAGGTGCGTCGGCTCGCGACCTCGCTCGCCGGTCGATACGCGGGTGTGGCCGTCGGCTACGCGGACTGCGGCACCTACGGCGCCCTCGACGCGGTGTGTGCGGAGCTCGGGCTGCGGCGGCTGCCCGGCCTGCACTGCTACGACCTGTACGCGGGCGAGGAGGAGTTGGCGGCCCGGCTCGAGGCGGAGCCGGGTACCTACCTGCTGACCGACTTCCTGGTCCGGTCCTTCGAGCGCACCGTCGTCCGCGAGTTGGGACTCGACCGCTGGCCGGACCTGCGCGACGACTACTTCGCCCATTACACGCGCGTGGTGTGGCTGGCGCAGGAACCCGACGCGCACCTGCGCACCCTCGCGCAGCGGGCCGCCGACCGGCTCGGGCTGCCGCTGACCGTCGTCCCGACCAGCACACGCCGCCTCGATGCGGCAATGGCCGAGCTGCTGCGCGACCTGCTCCCTTGACTGGGTGGCGCGGGTCCACCATTGTTGCTTAGGGCGCATTGCTATGCGAATTGCGCAACCAAGGAGTCGCATGTCTGGACGTCGGACCGTCATCATCGGCGCCGGTGTGGTCGGCGCGGCACTCGCCGACGAGTTGTCCGCGCTCGGCTGGACCGACATCACCGTCGTGGATCAGGGAGACGTGCCGGCCACCGGTGGATCCTCGTCGCACGCACCCGGCCTTGTCTTCCAGGCCAACAGTTCCAAGGCGATGACCAGCCTGGCCCGCTACACCGTCGAGAAGTTCGTCGCGCTCCGGCACCGGGGGCAATCGTGCTTCCGCCAGGTCGGCGGCCTCGAGGTCGCCACGTCGCCGGAACGGCTCGCCGAACTCCACCGCAGACACGGCTGGGTCACGGCCTGGGGCGTCGAAGCCCAGCTGCTCGACCCCGATGAATGCGTCGTGGTCCACCCCTATCTCAACCGCGACCGCGTGCTGGGCGGGCTGTTCGTCCCGACCGACGGTGTGGCGAAGGCGCTGTGGGCGGTCGAGGCACAGCTCGACGCCGCCCGCGGTCGCGGCGTGCGCGTCCTGCCCCGGCACGAGGTCGTCGACATCCGGTCCGAGAACGGCGCTGTCGTCGGCGTCGTCACCGACCGGGGCGAGATCCCGGCCGACGTGGTCGTCTGCTGCGCCGGCATCTGGGGCCCCAAGGTGGCCGCGCTGGCCGGCATGCGGCTCCCACTCCAGCCCCTCGCCCATCAGCTCGCCTGGACCGGGCCGGTGCCCGAGCTGAAGGGCCAGATCGAGGAGATCGTGCGGCCGATCGTGCGTCACCAGGACGCCGATCTCTACTTCCGCGACCGCTACGACGGGTTCGGCATCGGCTACTACGGCCACGACCCCGTTCCGGTGGACGCCCACGACATCCTGGCCGTCGACGATGCCGAGGTCATGCCGTCGGTCCTGGCCTTCACTCCCGACGACTTCGCGCCCGCCTGGGAGGAGACCCGCTCCCTCATTCCGGCCACCCGGGACGCCAAGATCGAGGAGGGCATCAACGGCATCTTCTCGTTCACCCCCGACAACATGCCGCTGCTGGGTGAGTCGCGCGAGGTCGCGGGTTTCTGGGTGGCCGAAGCGGTCTGGGTCACCCACTCGGCGGGCGTCGGGCGGGCCGTTGCCGAGTGGATCGCCAACGGCCACAGCAGCATCGACATGCACGAGTGCGACATCAACCGCTTCGAGGAGTTCCAAAGGACCGCGTCATACGTGCGCGAACGCGGTTCCCAGAACTACGTCGAGGTCTACGACATCCTGCACCCGTTGCAGCCGATGGAATCGCCCCGGCCGCTGCGCACCTCGCCGTTCTACGCACGCCAACAGGAGCTCGGTGGGTACTTCCTCGAGGCGACCGGGTGGGAGCGCCCGCAGTGGTACGAGGCCAACCAGGGGCTGCTCAGCCGCTACGACGTGCCGCGGCCCGGCGACTGGGCCGCGCGCTACTGGTCCCCCATCGTCGGCGCGGAGGCACGGGCGACCCGCGAGGGTGTGGCGCTGTACGACATGACGGCGCTCAAACGGCTCATGGTCACCGGGCCGGGCGCCACGGCGTTCCTTCAACGCCTCACCACCGGCAACGTCGCCAAGCCCGTCGGCTCGATCACCTACTGCCTGCTCCTCGACGTCGACGGCGGCATCCGCAGTGACGTCACCGTCGCGCGGCTGGGCGTCGACCACTACCAGGTCGGCGCCAACGGAGAGATCGACGCCGCCTGGCTCGCGCGCCACCTGCCCGAGGACGGTTCCGTCCAGGTCCACGACATCACGCCGGGCACCTGCTGCATCGGGCTGTGGGGGCCGCTGGCGCGCGAGGTGCTCGGTCCGCTCACCGACGCCGATCTCACGAACGACGGGCTGCGGTACTTCCGGGCCCGGCGGCTCGACGTCGGCAACGTGCCCGTCACCGCGCTGCGGTTGTCGTACGTCGGCGAGCTCGGCTGGGAGCTGTACACCACTGCGGATTTCGGGCTTCGGCTGTGGGACACGCTGTGGCGTGCCGGCCAGGACCACGGAATCATCGCCGCGGGCCGCGGCGCCTTCGCAAGCCTGCGGCTGGAAAAGGGATACCGCTCCTTCGGCGCCGACATGACCTTCGAGCACGACCCCTACGAGGCCGGGCTGGGGTTCGCCGTGCGGCTCGACAAGGGCGACTTCGTCGGCCGTGAGGCTTTGCTGCGGCGCAAGGAGTCGGTGACCCGTCGCCTGGCGTGCCTCATCATCGACGAGTCGACGGACGTGCCGATGGGCAAGGAGCCCGTCGTGCACGACGGCCGCATCGTCGGCTACGTGACCAGCGCCGCGTTCGGCTACACGATCGGTAAGGGCATCGCCTATGCCTGGCTGCCCGCCGATCTGGCCGACCCCGGCCACGAGGTCGAGGTGTGCTATTTCGACCGCCGGATCCGTGCGGTCGTCAGCCCCGAGCCGCTGTTCGATCCTCAGATGACCCGGCTGCGCGTCTGATGGCCGATCTTCCTCCCGCGCATCCCACCTGGCTGTGGGGAAACCCGGACCCGAGGCCGTCGTACGACGCTGTCGTGGTCGGCGGCGGGGGCCACGGCCTCGCCACGGCCTACTACCTGGCCCGTAACCACGGGCTCACCAACGTCGCTGTGCTGGAGAAGGGATGGCTGGCCGGCGGCAACATGGCCCGCAACACCACCATCATCCGGTCGAACTATTTGTGGGACGCGAGCGCGGCGATCTACGAGTTCGCGCTGCGACTGTGGGAACAGTTGCCCGAGGAGTTGGACTACGACTTCCTCTTCAGCCAGCGCGGCGTGCTCAACCTGGCGCACACCCCGCAGGACGTCCGCGAGGCGACCCGGCGGGTGAACGCGAATCAGCTCAACGGCATCGACGCCCAGTGGCTCGATCCCGACGAGGCCGCCAAGGTCTGTCCGATCCTCAACGTGTCGCCCCACGTGCGCTATCCGGTGCTCGGGGCGACGTTCCAGCCGCGTGCGGGCATCGCCAAACACGACCATGTGGCCTGGGCGTTCGCCCGGGCCCTGGACGCGATGGGCGTGCATCTGATTCAGAACTGCGAGGTCACCGGTTTCGTCAAGGACGGCGACCGGGTCGTCGGCGTCGAGACGACCCGCGGCCGGATCGGCGCCGGCGTCGTCGGGCTGGTGGCCGCCGGTCACAGCAGCGTCCTGGCGCGGATGGCGGGATTCCGGCTTCCGATCCAGTCACATCCGCTGCAGGCGCTGGCGTCGGAGCTGTACGAGCCGGTGCACCCGACCGTCGTCATGTCCAACCACGTGCACGTGTACGTTTCCCAGGCGCACAAGGGCGAGTTGGTCATGGGCGCCGGCGTCGATGCGTACAACGGCTACGGGCAGCGGGGAGCGTTCCACATCATCGAGCATCAGATGGCCGCCGCACTCGAGCTGTTCCCGATCTTCGGCCGCGCCCACCTGCTGCGCACCTGGGCCGGGATCGTCGACGTGTCGCCCGACGCCTCACCGATCATCGGACCCACCCCGGTGCGGAACCTCTACGTCAACTGCGGCTGGGGAACGGGCGGCTTCAAGGCCACACCCAGCGCCGGCTGGGTGATGGCCCACACGATGGCGACCGGAGAACCCCACGAGCTCAACCGGCCGTTCGGGCTGGAGCGGTTCATCACCGGTGCGCTCGTCGACGAGCACGGCGCGGCCGCCGTCGCGCACTGACCGAGCCGGGAGAAACGATGCTGCTGTTGACGTGTCCCTGGTGCGGACCACGCGACGAGACCGAGTACCGGTACGGCGGACAGGCGCACGTGCCGCACCCGGAGGACCCGAGCGCCCTGTCCGACGAGGAGTGGGCGGAGTACCTCTTCTTCCGCGACAACCCCAGCGGACCCTTCGCCGAGCGCTGGTGCCACAGTGTCGGCTGCCGGCGCTGGTTCAACGTCGTCCGCGACACCCGTACCTACGAGATCCTGGCCGTCTACACCGGCGCCGCCCCCGACTCGTCGATCGGCAGGTCCGGAGACTCGTCGATCGGCGCGCACGCATGACGACCGGCCAGCCCCGCCGGCTACCCCATGGTGGCCGGATCGACCGCGACACCGTGCTGACCTTCACCGTCGACGACGTCACCTACACCGGGCACCCGGGCGACACTGTGGCGTCGGCGCTGCTGGCCAACGGGCGCATCAGGGTCGGCGACTCGATGTACCGCGGACGTCCCCGCGGCATCATGGCCGCCTGGAGCGAGGAGCCCAACGCGCTGCTGCAGATCGGCGGCGACCGCAGCGAACCGACGGTGCCCGCCACCACTCGCGAACTGGTCGACGGACTGACCGCCGCCACCATCTCGGGCGTCGGCGCGCTGGACCCGGCCGCCGACGACGCGGTCTACGACAAGCGCTATGCGCACACCGACGTCCTCGTGATCGGAGCGGGCCCGGCCGGACTGGCCGCCGCCCTCTCGGCGGCCGCGTCGGACGCCCGCGTGATGCTGGTCGACGAGCAGTCCGAGCCCGGTGGATCGCTGCTGGCGAGCCGGCGCGAGACGGTCGACGGCCGGCCGGCGCTCGACTGGGTCGCCGGCGCCGCCGCGACGCTCGCGGCGGCGCCCGAGGTCACCGTGCTCACGCGCACTGTCGCGGTCGGCTCGTACGACGACAACTACGTGCTCGCGCTCGAACGCCGCACCGATCATCTCGGCGCGGCCGCGCCGCCGGCGATGTCGCGCGAGCGGGTCTGGCACATCCGGGCGCGCCAGGTCGTGCTGGCCACCGGGGCGCACGAGCGGCCGCTCGTCTTCGCCGGCAACGACCGGCCCGGCGTGATGCTCGCGGGTGCCGTGCGCACCTACCTCAACCGGTACGCCGTCCGGATCGGTGACCGGGTCGTGGTCGCCACCACCAACGACAGCGCCTACGACACCGTGGAGGATCTCTGCGCCGCGGGCATCGACGTCGTGGCTGTGCTCGACGCCCGCGACGTCCTCTCGCGCCGGGCGTACGAGATCGAGTCCCGCGGCGGCGTGCGTGTGCTGCAGACCAGCACGGTCTGCCAGACCGAGGCCGATCCCGACACCGGGGCGCTGCGCGCGGTCCGCGTCGGCACGCTGGGTCACGACGACTCGGTGTCCTGTTGGGAGACGCTGCCGTGCGACCTGCTCGCCGTGTCCGGCGGCTGGACTCCCGTGATCCACCTGCACACCCATCGTCGGGGAGCACAGCGCTGGGACGACCGGTGGGCGGCGTTCGTTCCCGACGGCGCCGTGCGGGACCAGCAGGTGGCGGGTGCCGCCGCCGGCGCCGTCACCCTGCACGAGTGCCTGCGCTCCGGCGCCACGGCCGGTGCCGAAGCGGCCACCCGGGCCGGCTTTCCTGCCCGGCCGCTGGACGTCGACGGCACCGACTCGCTGGCGGAGGTGGATCCCGCCCGCGCGCTCTGGCTGGTCCCGGGCGACGACGGCGGACCGGCGGACTGGAACGAGCACTTCGTCGACCTCCAGCGCGACCAGACCGTCGCCGACGTGTGGCGCGCGACCGGCGCCGGGATGCGCAGCATCGAGCATGTGAAGCGCTACACCTCGATCGGCACCGCGCACGACCAGGGCAGGACGTCGGGCGTCAACACCGCGGCCCTGGTCGCGCTCGCTCTCGACGGCCCCGGCGTGGCCGAGGTCGGGACGACGAGCCACCGGCCGCCGTACTCGCCGGTCTCCTTCGCGGCGCTCGCCGGCCGTGAGCGCGGCGACCTGTTCGACCCCGAGCGCACCACCCCCATCCACCCCTGGCACGTCGAGCACGGTGCCGTGTTCGAGGTCGTCGGGCAGTGGTCGCGGGCCCGCTACTACCCGCGGCGCGGCGAGGACATGGATGCCGCGGTCGACCGCGAGTGCCGGCAGGCCCGCACCGGCGTCGCGATGATGGACGCCTCCACACTGGGCAAGATCGAGGTCACCGGGCCGGATGCGGGTGAGTTCCTCAACCGCATCTACACCAACGCTTTCGCGAAGCTGGCCGTCGGCTCCGCGCGCTACGGCGTGATGTGCACGCTCGACGGGATGATCTTCGACGACGGTGTCAGCGTGCGCCTCGCCGAGGATCGTTTCTTCATGACGACCACCACCGGCGGCGCCGCGGGCGTCCTCGACTGGCTCGAGGAGTGGCTGCAGACCGAGTGGCCGGACCTGCGGGTCTACTGCACCTCCGGCACCGAACAGTGGGCCACCATCGCGGTGGTCGGTCCGCAGGCCCGCGGTGTCGTCGCCCGCGTCGCGCCGCGGCTCGACGTGAGCCGGGATGCGTTCCCGTTCATGACGTTCCGGGAGACGACACTCGCGTCCGGCGTGCCCGCCCGCATCTGCCGGATCTCCTTCTCCGGCGAGCTCGCGTACGAGATCAACGTCGCGGGCTGGTACGGCCTCGCCGTGTGGCAACAGGTCTACGAGGCCGGCGCGGACCTGGGCATCACGCCCTACGGCACCGAGACCATGCACGTACTGCGGGCCGAGAAGGGATACCCCATCGTCGGGCAGGACACCGACGGAACCGTCACGCCACACGACGCCGGCATGTCGTGGGTCGTCTCCACGCGCAAGGACTTCGTCGGCCGGCGCTCCTTGTCGCGCCCCGACACCCGCCGGGCCGACCGCAAGCATCTCGTCGGCGTCCTGCCGGCCGACCGCACCACCGTGCTGCCCGAGGGCACCCAACTGGTCGCCGCCGGCACGACCCTCGATGATCGTCCGGTGCCGATGCTCGGGCACGTCACGTCCAGCTACCGCAGCGCCGCGCTGGGACGGCCGTTCGGGCTGGCACTCATCGACGGCGGGCGGGAGCGCATCGGCGAGGTGCTGCTCGCCCCGGTGGGCCAACGGCTCGTCGAGGTCGAGGTGGCTCCGACCGTTCTCTACGACGCCGAGGGGACCAGACGCGATGGCTGATCCGACGACGCTGCGCCGCAGCCCGTTGGCGCATTTGCCCGCCAGCACCGGGACCGACCGGGTGCGGCTGGCCGAGTTGGCCTTTCGCGCGATGGTCAGCGTGCGGCTGGATCCGCGCAGTGCCGCAGCGAGCGCGGTCGAGCAGGCGCTGGGCGCGCCGCTTCCGCGCGCCTGCGGCCAGGTGAGCGAGCACGGTAAGCACCGGATCCTCGTGCTCGGACCGGACGAGTGGCTCGTGGTCTCCGACGCGGAACCCGGCACCGTCGTCGAGGCCGTCAGCGGTGCGGTCGGCGACGCGCATG
>Ga0070675_100001125_pt1 | contig 19310 bp, 18 predicted proteins | sample KBSM43metaG_FD_65343 | JGI IMG/M metagenome (GOLD analysis project Ga0070675, IMG submission 65343) | Miscanthus rhizosphere microbial communities from Kellogg Biological Station, Michigan, USA - KBS M4-3 metaG | ecosystem: Host-associated > Plants > Roots > Rhizosphere > Soil ... | reverse complement strand
GACCTCGACCTCGGGCACTACGAGCGCTTCACCAGCATGGTGGCCACGCGCAACAGCAACTGGACGACCGGCAAGATCTACCTGTCGGTGATCCAGAAGGAGCGGCGTGGCGACTATCTCGGACGCACGGTCCAGGTCATCCCGCACATCACCAACGAGATCAAGGACGCCATCCGCGTCGCCGGGCGCGACGTGGATGTGGTGCTGGTGGAGATCGGCGGCACCGTGGGCGACATCGAGAGCATGCCGTTCCTCGAGGCCATCCGCCAGTTCCGCCTCGACGTCGGCCGCGAGAACACGCTCTACATCCACCTGACGCTGGTGCCCTACATCGGCACCGCCGGCGAGCTGAAGACCAAGCCGACGCAGCATAGCGTCCGCGACCTGCGCTCGATCGGCATCCAGCCCGACGTGCTGCTCTGCCGCACCGACCGCTTCCTCGACGCCGACATCAAGCGGAAGATCTCGCTCTTCTGCGACGTCAGCGAAGAAGCCGTCATCACCGCCAAGGACGTCTCGACGATCTACGAAGTGCCGCTGGTGCTCAAGGCCGAGGGCCTCGATCAGATCATCCTGAAGCAGCTCGGTCTGCCGGTCACGCGCGCCCGTACCGAGGCGTGGGAAGAGCTCGTCGATCGCATCAAGAACCCGACCGACTCGGTCACCATCCACGTAGTCGGCAAGTACACCGGCTACGAAGACTCGTACAAGAGCCTGAATGAGGCGGTGTATCACGGCGGGTTCGCCCACCGCGCCAGCGTCAAGCTCAATTGGGTCGAGGCGGAAGCGCTCGAGAAGGAGGGCGGCGCCGCGCTGCTCGCCGGCGCCGACGCCATCCTGGTGCCGGGAGGGTTCGGATCGCGAGGCACGCGCGGCATGATGAAGGCGGCGGAGTACGCGCGCGAGCACTCGGTGCCGTTCTTCGGCATCTGCTACGGCTTCCAATGGGCGACGGTGGAGTTTGCGCGCAACGTGTGCGGACTCGAAGGCGCCGACTCCACCGAGGTGGACGAGAACGCGCCTCACAAGGTCATCTACAAGCTGCGCGACCTGCTCGGCGTGGACGATCTCGGCGGCACGATGCGCCTTGGCCGCTACGCCTGCGAGCTGGCGCCCGGGTCGGTGGCCGAGCGCATCTACGGCACCTCGCTCATCCACGAGCGGCACCGCCACCGCTTCGAGTTCAACTGCCTCTACGAATCGGAGCTCACGGGCCGCGGCATGAAGGTGTCGGGCCGGTCGCCCGACGGCAAGTTCGTCGAAATCGCTGAGCTCGCGTCGCACCCCTGGTTCGTCGCGGTGCAGTTCCACCCCGAGTTCCAGTCGCGTCCGCTCCGGCCGCATCCGCTCTTTGCCAGCTTCATCGGCGCGGCGCTGCAGCACAAAGCCGGGACACTCGCGCCCGTCAGCGTGTCGGCGGCCGGGCGCTAGCCGGTGTCCGACTCCCCGACGACGCCGGCACCGCCCGTGGCGCCGGTCCGCGTCGGGCCGCTCACGATTGGAGGCGGCGCCCCGCTCGCCTTCATCGCCGGTCCCTGTGTCATCGAGAGCCCGGCCCACGTCCTGAACATGGCGCTGGCGATCAAGGAGATCGCCACACGGTGCCGCGTGCCGGTCGTCTTCAAGGCCTCGTTCGACAAGGCCAACCGTACGTCGGGCCGTTCGTTCCGTGGCCCGGGGCTCGACGCCGGCCTGGCCGCGCTCGACGAGGTGAAGGTGCGCACCGGGCTGCCCATCCTCACCGACATTCACGAGCCGGCGCAGGCGGCAGCGGTGGCGCAGGTCGCCGACGTGCTGCAGATTCCCGCGTTTCTGTCGCGCCAGACCGACCTGCTCGTGGCGGCAGCGCGCACCGGCAAGGTGGTCAACGTGAAGAAGGGCCAGTTCCTGGCGCCCGACGACATGCGGCACGTCGTCGCCAAGCTCACGGAAGCGGGCAGCACCGCCGTGCTCCTGACCGAGCGCGGCGTCACCTTCGGCTACCACAACCTCGTCGTAGACATGCGAGCATTCCCGATGCTGCGCGCCCTGGGGTGGCCGGTGGTGTTCGATGTGACCCACAGCCTGCAACTGCCCGGGGCCGGAGACGGTGTGACCACGGGACTCGCCGAGTACATCGAGCCGCTGGCCTCGGCCGGCGTCGCGGCCGGCGTGGACGCGGTGTTCATGGAGGTGCACGACGACCCGTCCAAGGCGCGCAGCGACGCGGCCAATGCGCTGCGTCTCGACCGGCTCGAAGCGCTCGTCCGGAAGCTCACGCGCATCGACGCCGCCGCCCGCGACGAGGCCGCCGCGCCATGAAAGATCCGAAGCCCGACCTCGCCCTGGCCCGCAGCGTCCTGCAGATCGAAGCGGCGGCGATTCTCGCGCTCGTCGATCGGCTCGACGAGCGCTTCGAACGCGCCGTGCGGATGCTGCGCGAATGCCGTGGAAGGGTCATCGTCACCGGGATGGGCAAGTCGGGCATCATCTGCCGCAAGATCGCGGCGACGCTCTCGAGCACCGGAACGGCGGCGTTCTTCCTGCACCCGGCCGAGGCCATTCACGGCGATCTCGGGGTGCTGCAGTCGGACGACGTCGTGCTGGCGCTGTCGTACAGCGGCGAGACCGAGGAACTGCTGCGGCTGGTGGAGACGATCAAGCGCCTTGGCGCGCGCTTGATCGCCATGACCGGCGACGACACCTCCACGCTGGCTCAATCGGCCGACGTCGCCCTCGACTGCCGCGTGTCGGAAGAGGCCTGCCCGCTCAATCTGGTGCCTACCGCCAGCACCACCGCGTCGCTCGCGCTCGGCGACGCACTGGCGATGGCGCTGCTCGTCGCCAAGGGGTTCCGCCAGGAGGACTTCGCCAACCTGCATCCCGGTGGCAAGATCGGCAAGCGGCTGATGCGGGTGGAGCAACTGATGCATGCGGGCGAGCACGCGCCGGTGGTCCGCACCGACGCGCGCATGCCCGACGTCATCTACGAGATCTCGAGCAAGGGCCTCGGCATGGCCTGTGTCGTGGCGGCCGACGGCGTGCTGAAGGGCATCATCACCGACGGCGACCTCCGCCGCCACATGGTCAGCGCCACGCATCTGCTCGAGCGCACCGCCGGCGAGATCATGACGACGAGCCCGATCGCGGTGGCGCCCGAGACCATGGCCGCCGCCGCGCTGCACGTGCTCGAGCAGCGGCGCATCACCGCGGTGGTAGTCGTGGACGCGGCGCAGCACGTGCTCGGCGTCGTGCACCTGCACGACCTCTGGCGCATCGAAATGTTCTGACGCGGGCTGGACCCGGATGACTCCGTACGTATTGCTCGCCGTGCTCGTCGCCCTGCTCGCGGGCCTCGGTGTGGGCAAGGCCTGGGAGCGCTACAAGCTGCGCGACGGCCGCTGGATCGACCGCCGCCGGCTGCGAGAAACGCCGCACTACATGCTGGGGCTGAACTTCCTGGTCGACGGCCAGGTGGACCTCGCCATCGACGAGCTCACCCAGGCGACGAGCTCGGCCGGCGACGCGCTCGAGATCCAGATGATCCTGGGCAACCTGCTGCGCATGAAGGGCCAGGTGGGCCGCGCCATCAACCTCCACCAGGCGCTGCTGCAGCGTCCCGACCTCACCACGCTCGAACACGCCTATGTGCTGCTGTGCCTCGGCCTCGACTTCCGCCACGGCGGCTTCGTGGACCGCGCCTTCGAGGCGTTCCAGGACGTGGTGCGGCTGGATCCCCGCAACCGCTACGCCCTGGTCAACCTGCAGAAGCTGCACGAGGAGCAGCACCAGTGGGCCGACGCGGCGCGCGTGCGGGAGCGTATTCTCGCCCTCGACGGCGACGGCGGTGGCACCGCCGGCCGCCGCATCCTCGCCTTCCTCCGCAACGAGATGGGCCGGGCACAGCTCGAGCTCAATCCGGCGGCGGCGGCCGAGGCGTTCCGGGCCGCCATCGACACCGACGCGCAGACGGCGCCCGCCTACCTGAATCTCGGCGACATCTTCGAGCGGCAGGGCGATACCGCGGGCGCGGTGCGCGAATGGGAGCAGCTCACGGAGGCGCAGCCCGAGCGCGCCCATCTCGCCTTCGATCGCCTCGAGCAGGCGTATGGCCGTCTCGGCACGCCGGCACGCTTCGTCGAGCTGTGCGAGCGGCTGATCGCGGCACAGCCGCAGGACTGGCGGGCGCGTCTGGCCCTCTCACGCCACCTGTCGGCTGTGGCGCAGCACCGCCGCGCGCTGGAGCTGCTGCTCGACGCGCTCGGACACCATCCCCATGGCATCGCCATCCACCAGGCGGTGTGGCGCACGCTGTCGGCGCTCGCCTTCGACACGCAGCTGGTCCGCGCCTACACCGACCTCACGCGCGACGCGGTGTTCTATCTCGATCCCCACGTGTGCACGAGCTGCCGCTATCGCAGCACCGAGCTGCTGTGGCAGTGCCCTCAGTGCCACGAATGGAATACATTCGTCGAAGAGCGGCTGACGCCGGCGCGGCCGGCCGCCGCGGAACCGGGCCCCACCGAGGCGGCCTGACAACCAAGGACTCGCAGATGAAGCGCATCGCCCTCACCGGCGGCATGGGCACCGGCAAGAGCCACGTGAGGGCCGTCTTTGCCGCCCTCGGCGTGCCGACCATCGACGCCGACACGCTCGCGCGCGACGTCGTCGCGCACGGCACGCCGGGATTCGACGCGGTCGTGGCCACGTTCGGCCGCGGCATCCTGACCGCCGACGGCGACCTGGACCGCCGGGCGCTGGCCGCGGTGGTCTTCGCGGATATCGGGAAGCGGCGGGCGCTCGAGGCGGTCCTGCATCCGGCGATCCGCGCCGCCATCGACCAGTGGTTCGCCTCGCTCGATGCCAACGCGCAGCCGTTTGCCATTGCCGACATCCCGCTGCTCTACGAAGTGGGCCTCGACAAGGAGTACGACGAGGTGATCGTGACCTCGTGCACGCCGCAGACGCAGGTGAGGCGGATCATGGCCCGCGACAACCTCGACGCCGCCGAGGTGCAGCGCCGTCTCGACGCGCAGCTGCCGCTCGCCGACAAGGTGAAGCGCGCGACCTACGTCATCGACACCAACGGCAGCCTGGTCCAGACCAACGTGCAGGTGCACAGGCTGTATGAAAACCTGACTGGCTCCGGGCTCTAGGCTTCGGGCTTCAGGGTCGTACGTGGGGGCCGGCTTTAGCCGGCCCGGGCAGCCTGAAGGCGGCCCCTACTGCGGCCACGACCCGGGCCCACGTACGACGCCTACACGCGCGCCTGCGCGGCCTTGAGCGTGTTCTTCATCAGCATCGTGATCGTCAGCGGACCAACGCCGCGTGGCACCGGCGTGAGCGCGCCGGCCACCTGATCGACGCTGGAGTGGACGTCGCCCACGAGCACGCTGCCCTTCTTCGCGAATCCAGCCAGGCGGGGATGGCCGTCAGGAAACAGCGTCGCCGCCACCTTCGGGTCGGTCACCTCGTTGATGCCCACGTCCACCACGGTGGCGCCCGGCTTCACGAAGTCGGGTGTCACGAAGCCGGGCCGTCCCACCGCGGCCACCAGGATGTCCGCCTGGCGGCAGGTCGCCGCCAGATCCGGCGTGCGCGAGTGGCAGATCGTGACAGTGGCGTCGCGGTGCAGGAGCAAAAGCGCCATCGGCTTGCCGACGATGTCGCTGCGGCCGAGCACGACCGCTCGCTTCCCCGCGATCTGAATCTTCTCGCGCTCGAGCATCTCGATCACGCCGGCCGGCGTGCAGGCCACGAGCTGCGGCCGGTTCTGCACCAGCAGGCCGATGCTCTCCGCGGCAAAGCCGTCCACGTCCTTGCCCACGGCGATCGTGTCGAACACCTTCTGCGCCGCGCCCGGCCCCATGGCCTTCGGCAGCGGCGACTGCACCAGGATGCCGTCGTGTTTCCCGCTCGCGTTCAAGCGCTCCACCACCGCCAGCACGTCGGCGAGAGTGGATCCGGCCGACATGCGCTCGCAGTCGGCGTAAAAGCCGACGTCCTCGGCCGCTTTGAGCTTGTTGCGCACGTAGACGTGCGACGCCGGGTCTTCGCCGACCAGCACGATGCCGAGCCCCGGCGGTCGGCCATGTGCCTTCACGAACGCCTGAACTTCCGGCTTGATCTCCTCGCGCATCGTCGCCGACAGCGCCTGTCCATCCAGTACCCGAGCGGTCACCGTTCCACCTTTCTATGTCTTGTGCTGCGCCCTGAGCTTGCTGTGCCGGTACCCGTAGCCGATGTAGATGACCATGCCGATGGCCATCCAGATGATCAGCCGGATCCAGGTGTCGAGCGGCAGCGCCGCCATCAACCCGAAGCTGACCAGCGCCGACAGGATCGGCACCGCCGGCACCAGCGGCGTGCGGAAGGGCCGTTCGAGATCCGGCCGCTGCCTGCGCAGGAAGATGATGCCGAGCGACACGATCACGAATGCCATCAGGGTGCCGATGCTCACCAGCTCGCCGAGCGCGCCGATCGGCGTGAACCCGGCCGCGATCGCCACGACCACGCCGGTGATGATGCTGGTGACGTGCGGCGTGCGGAACCTGGGGTGAATCTTCTTGGCGAAGGGCGGGAGCAGGCCGTCGTTGGCCATCGAGTAGAAGATGCGTGGCTGCGCCATCATCATGACCACCATCACCGAGCTGAGGCCGGAGATCGCGCCCACCTCTACGAGCATCGTCATGGCGCGGAGCAGGCCGCTGCCGCCGGCGGCCTCTTCGGCGGCGCGAATGGCCACGACCATCGGAGCGGCCTGGCCCAGCATCTCCTTGTACGGCACCAGGCCCACCATCACACCGGAGACCAGCACGTAGAAGACCGTGCAGAGGACGAGCGAGCCGAGGATGCCGATCGGCATGTCCCTCTGCGGGTTCTTGGCTTCCTGTGCCGCCACCGACACGGCGTCGAAGCCGATGTAAGCAAAGAAGATCACGGCCGCGCCGCGGACGACGCCGCTCCATCCGTACTGGCCGAAGGTGCCGGTGTTCTCCGGGATGAAGGGCTGCCAGTTCGCGGTGTTGACGAAAGCGGCGCCGCCGAGGATGACGATCAGCACGACGCCGACCTTCACGATGACGATCGCGGTGTTGACCTGGGCCGACTCGCGGATGCCGACGACAATGAGGATGGTGACGGCCAGCGTGATGAGCACCGCCGGCAGGTTGATGATCGCCTCGGGGTTGCATCCGGCCGCGGGCACCAGCGTGCACGGGGCCGAGGCCCACGCGGCGGGAATGTCCACGCCGAGGAAGTCGTGCGAGAAGCTGACGAGATGACCCGACCAGCCGACCGCCACCGTCGCCGCGCCGAGCGCGTATTCCAGGATCAGGTCCCAGCCGATGATCCACGCGATGAACTCGCCGAGCGTGGCGTAGCCGTAGGTATACGCGGAGCCGGCAATCGGTACCGTCGACGCGAACTCGGCATAACACAGGCCGGCCAGCGCGCTCGCGACGCCGGCGAGGATCATCGACAGGACGATCGCCGGTCCGGCGTACTGCGCGGCCGCCTGCCCGGTCAGCACGAAGATGCCCGTGCCAATGATGGCGCCGATGCCGAGCGTGACCAGGTTGATCGGTCCGAGCACGCGCTTCAGCGCGTGCTCGCCGGTCGCGGCGGCTTCGGCCTTCAATTGCTCGATCGACTTCGTTCGCAGCAGATGTGAGCTCATTCAGCCTCCGGGACGCGCTGACGCGAGGCGATTATAGCTGGCGACTCGCGCCGCCGGGTCGCCGTGCGCGATCAGATCGGTGATGATCGCCACGGCGGTGGCGCCGGCTGCGAGCACGGCGGGCGCAGTGTCGAGCGTGATGCCACCAATGGCCACAATTGGACATGCGGGCGCCAGGCGCCGGGCCTGGCGCACGAGCTCGAGGCCGACCGGCTGATAGCCGGTGTCCTTGGTGCGCGTGCCGAAGATCGGACCGACCGCGATGTAGGTGACCGGTTCCGCGGCAGCCTGCGCGGCCTGCGCGGAGTCGTGGGTCGAGCAGCCGAGGATGGCGCTCGCACCGAGTTGGGCGCGCGCCGCCGCCGGCGCCAGATCGTCCTGCCCCACGTGGGCGCCCGCCGCCCCACTCAGAACCGCGAGATCCACGCGGTCGTTCACGAGGACGCGCGCGCCATGGGCGCGCCCCAGCGCGACCACCGCGTCGCACAGGTCGAGGAATGGCCCCGACGCGAGCCGCTTGGCGCGCAGCTGCACGAGCGTGGCGCCGCCGATGAAGAACTGTTCCGCGAGCGCAAGCGGCGCCCAGCCAGCCGCGGCGGCCGCATCTATGTCGAGGATCGCCTGCAGCGGCGGGAGGGCCGCGGACTGGTATCCGGTCAGGGGATCGGTGCTCAGGCCGTCTCGGCCAGCGACCGCGCGGCCGGCTTGGGCATGAAGCGCTCCATGAACCCGGTGTTCATGCGGCCGGCCTGGAAGTCGGGGTCGTTGAGGATCTTGAGGTGGAGCGGCAGCGAGGTCCTGATGCCTTCGATGACCGTCATCTCCAGCGTGCGGCGCATGCGCGCAATCGCCTCGCGGCGGTCGCGTCCGTGCACGATGATCTTGGCAATCATCGAGTCGTAGTACGGCGACACGGTGCACTCGGCGTGGGCGAACGAATCGACGCGCACGCCCGGACCGCCCGGCAGGTTGAACGCGTGGATGACGCCGGGCGACGGCGTAAAGGTTTCGGAATCCTCGGCGTTGATGCGGCACTCGATCGAGTGACCGGTGAAGGTGACGTCGCTCTGCTTGAAGCCGAGCCGCAGCCCGGCGGCGATCCGGATCTGCTCCTTCACGATGTCGATGCCGGTGATCATCTCGGTGACCGGGTGCTCCACCTGGAGACGCGTGTTGGTCTCCATGTAGTAGAACTTCCCTTCCGCGTCCAGCAGGAACTCGAACGTGCCGGCGTTCGTGTACTGGACGGCCCGGGCCGCGTCCACGACCAGCCCGCCCATCTTGCGCCGCACCTTGTCCGACAGCACCGGCGACGGCGACTCTTCGACGAGCTTCTGGTGCCGGCGCTGAATCGAGCACTCGCGTTCGCCGAGGTGGACGACGTTGCCGTGGTGGTCGCCCACGATCTGGAACTCGATGTGGCGCGGGTTCTCGAGGTACTTCTCGATGTAGACGTCGCCGTTGCCGAAGGCGGCCTCGGCCTCGCGCTGGGCGGTGCGCAGCGCCGTACCCAGCTCGTTCGGATTGCGCACGACGCGCATGCCGCGCCCGCCGCCGCCGGCGACCGCCTTGACGATGATCGGATAACCGATGCTCTTGGCCACCTTGAGCGCCGACTCTTCGCCCTCCACCGGCCCGTCGCTGCCGGGCAGCATCGGCAGGCCGGCCTTCTTCATCGCCTTGCGGGCGCGCGCCTTGTCGCCGAGCAGCTTGATAACGCTCGGATCGGGACCGATGAAGCGGATGTGGCAGGCGCCGCAGACCTCGGCGAGGTAAGCGCTCTCGGAGAGGAATCCGTAGCCGGGATGAATCGCGTCGGCGCCGGTGATCTCGGCGGCGCTGATGATCGCCGGGACATTCAGGTAGCTGTCGGCGCTCTTGGCCGGGCCGATGCACACGTCCTCGTCGGCGAAGCGCACGTGGAGCGAGTTCTCGTCGGCCTCCGAGTAGACCGCCACGGTCTTGATGCCGAGCTCGCGGCAGGCGTAGATGATACGAAGGGCGATTTCCCCGCGATTCGCGATCAGGATCTTCTTGAACATGTGCCCTGGTCCTCCGTCAGGCGGGTTTCACGGCGAACAGCCGCTCGCCGTACTGGACGGCCTGCCCATTCTCGACGTAGACCTTCACCACTTCCCCGTCGCACTCGGCGTTGATCTCGTTCATCAGCTTCATCGCTTCGATGATGCACAGCACCTGGCCCTTGCGGACCTGCTGGCCAACCTCGGCAAAGGGCTTGGCGCCCGGCTCCGACGACCGGTAGAAGGTGCCGACGATCGGCGACTTCAGGATCGCCAGGTCGACGTCTTCGCTCGCCGCGGTCAGCACCGACTCGCCCGGGGCCGGGACGGCCGCCGCCAGGGCCGGCGCGGCGGGAGCATACGTGAGATGCGGCACCGAAGGAGCAGCGGCGACGACCGGCGGAGCGGACTGCTTGCGGAGCTTGACCTTGCTCGAGTCGCGCTCCAGCTCGAATTCAGCCAGGTCGTGCTCGCGCATCAGTTCGAGGATCTGCTTGATTTCGTCTAAATCCATGCGTTGTGACGGCCGCTCCCGCGGGCTATCCCGGACCTACGCCGGGCCGCAGCGCCGGAGGTCGCGGGGTACCGACGTCAGGGTTTCGCATCCGGTGGCCGTCACCAGCACGTCATCCTCGATTCGGACGCCACCCCATCCCGCCAGGTAGGCACCGGGCTCCACGGTGAGCACCATGCCTGCCTCAAGCGGCACGCTCGGACTATCGGCCGTCGCGCGCGCCACCCGGGGATCTTCGTGCACGTCCAACCCCAATCCATGGCCGGTGCCGTGCCCGAACGCCTCGCCCAGCCCCTTCGCGTCGAGCACCTGCCGGGCCGCGGCATCGACCAACGACGCCAGCACCCCGGGGCGCACCGCGTCGATCGCGGCACGCTGAGCCGCCAGGACCGCCGCGTGCACCCGGAGGGCGTCACCCGACGGCGCCCCCACCGAAACCGTTCGGGTGAGGTCGGAGCAGTATCCGTCCAAGACCCCGCCGAAGTCCAGCACCACGACGTCACCTACGCTCAACTTTCGCTCGCCCGCCCGGTGGTGCGGCAGCGCCGCGTTCGGCCCCGACGCGACGATCGTGTCGAACGCGGGGCGCTCGTACCCGGCGGTTCGAAGCGCCGCCTCGATGACGCCCGCCACCTCGCGCTCGGCCACGCCAGGGCGCACCGCGGCCATGGCCGCCTCGGCCACCGGCGACAGCCCGGCCGCCGCGCGGCGGAGCCGCTCCACCTCGTCGGCGTCCTTGATCACGCGTCCGGCCTCGACCGCGCGGTCCGTCGCGACGAACGTGATGGCGCTCCCCCGCGTCTCGCAGGCGCGCACCCAGGCGGAGTGCCGCGCCACGCTGACGTGCGCAGCCTCGAAGCCGGCCGCGCGAACGCCGAGCGTGGCCAGGCACTCGGCGAGCGCCGCATCGTAGCTCGCCGGCACGTGCCAGATCTGGAGGTCCGGGCACGCGCCGGGCGACGCCTGCAGCATCTCGACGGCGGTGCGATACCGGAAATCCACGAGCAGGTGCACGCCGGTGCCGGTAACGACCGCAAGACCGGCGGTGCCGACGTAGTTCGCGAGGTAGCGCAGGTTGGGAGGATGGCTGATGACCAGCGCGTCGATCCCGCGCGCATCGAAAGCGTGCCGGACGCGGGTCAGCCGGGCCGCGAGCATCGATGTCGGGGGAAGGACCATGACCGCGGGGAAAGGGTACCGCGCTTGGCGGAATCTGGCCAGAGACTGGAGACCGGCGCTGCACCGGTCTCCAGTCCGAAAGCAGTTCTGATTTACGGCGTGACCGTCACCAGGCTCGAACGCTGGTTCTTCCGGCCGAGATCGTCGGTGACCGTCAGCGTCACGGTGCGGTTCGTCGTAACCACCACCGCACCATAGAAGTGACTCGTGACCTGCCCCGTGCCCGCCGGCGACCCGTCGCCGAAGTCCCAGGTGTAGTCGACGATCGTGGCTCCCGCGCCAACGGTGGTCGAAGAGGCGTCCAGGAGAATCGCGGCCCCGGACCCGCCCTTGACCGAGGTCGGCGTCGCAGTGAACGCCGCTACAGGAGCCGCCGGTCCGTTGATGCGAATCGACTGCGACTTGCTGGCGGTGCCGCCGCGCTCGTCGGTCACGAAGAGCGTGACGTTGATGGTGGCCACCGTGGGGAACGCGACGGTCACGACCCTCCCGTTCTTGGTCGCCACGTTTGAGCCGAAGTCCCAGGTATAGGTGCAGCGGTCGCCGCACACCACGCCCTCGTCGCGGGTCAGCGACGCGTCGAACGTCACCGTCTGGAAGATCGTGGCCACCGGCGGCGAAATGGTGAAGTCCGGGACCGGCCGGCGATCCGGCGCGCCGCTGCCCGTTTGCGGCACGAGCTCGATGGCGATGAAGCGCGGCTTGGCGTCGACACCGGGCGCGAGCTGCGAGGCGTCATCGCCGATCGGGATCGCGGCCACCTCCAGCATCGTCACGCCGGCCGGCAGGATGTCCGGGGCAATCGGGGCGCGCACCACGGTGGTAGCCGTCCCGTTCGACCCGGTGCTCGACATCTGCGGGGAGGGCTCGACCGGGATCGGCGTCACGCTCCTGGTACCGTTGACGATCTGCACGACGGCGGCTTCCCAGTGCAGCGCCACGTTCGCCTCGGTGCCCCCGGCCGCGTTGCGCACGGTGGCCGTGATCGTGGCCTGCGAACTACCGTCATACAGGATGCGGTCGGGCGAGGCGATCAGAACCACGGATCGCCCGAGCGTCGACGGCCCGGTGAGTCCCGGAGCCGACTGTTCGCTCAGGCTGCAGCCGGCCAGACCGGCGACAGCAATCGCCGTCGTGAGAAGACGCAGTTTCATATGACCACGCGACACGTTCGTCTCCATTGCCAAGTGTCCCTAGTCGGGATCGCCGAAGTTGCCGAATGTGATGCCCATCTGACCGACCGCCGTGACATCGTTGCCGGCGTGATCCTTCCCGTAGAAGGTGACGCGGGCGATCGTGGTGATGAACTGCAGGTTGTTCGCCAGCGCCACCAGCGGCGCTTCCGACTTGGCCGTGTGCCGCACCAGCTCGAAGTCGACCGCGGCCGGCGAACCCGGTGCGGACGTGACCGTCACCGCTGAATCGAACGAATACGGCACGTCGATGCCCGGATGGTTCCGGCCGTCGGCGCGGACGTACTCCACGCGATAGCGCGTGAACGTCACCTGGTTCACCGTCGTCGGCTCGGTGAGGGTCGGGTCCTTCAGATCGACCAGGATCGTCGCCGAGCCGAGGTCGTTGAAGATGGTCGGGATCCGCACCTCGGCGCCGTCGATCGTCTTCTTCACGTAGGTGATGACATCCGAGCTGAGCGTGCCGCCGACGTCGCCCGGGCTCACACCCGGCGCGGCCTGCAGCTTGGCCACGACGGCATTGACCGGGCCCCGGCCCTCTCGGACGTAATCACCGCAGCCCGTGGCGCCGAGCGCCACCAGGCACAACGCGGGTACCGTTCCTCGACGAATCCACTTCCTCATCGCAGTCTCGCTCCTACAGCCTGGCAATCTTGGGGGTGAGGAAAATCAAGAGCTCGCGGCTCTCGTCCTCGACCGTATTTCTCTTGAAAAGCCAGCCCATGAGCGGCAGCCGGTAGAGCCCCGGCGTCCGGTCCTGGTTGGCCTGTTCGCGGCTGACGTAGATGCCGCCGATCACGGTGGTCTCGCCGTCGCTGACGAGCACCTGCGTCACCGCACGCTGGGTGTCGATTGGCGGGATGCCGTTCACCGAGCGGCTGAAGTCCGGCGACTCGTTGGCCACCTGAATCCGCATGATGACCGTGCCGGCCGCGGTGATCTGCGGCGTGACCTTGAGGGTGAGCGCGGCGTCGCGGAACGACACCGTCACGGTGTTGTTCGCGATGGTCTGGATCGGAATCTGGATGCCCTGCGTGATCTCGGCTTCGATGTTGTTCTGCGTCGAGACGCGCGGGGTGGACAAGATCCGGCCCTGGCCCGTGCGCTCGAGCGCCGACAGCGCCACGTCGAGGTTGAACGCGCCGTTGATCGATCCGAGCGCGATTCGCGCCGTGGAGCTGGCCGGCTGCGCCGGGAGGTTGACGCCGGCAGCGACGTCGCCGGTGTTCGGGAACGCCAGCGGCAACGTGTTGCCCAGGCCCGACAGCGCCGAGCCGCTCACGTTCCACCGCACGCCAAGGCTGTTGGCGAACGACCGGTTGGTCTGAACGATGCGCGCTTCGATCTCCACCTGCGGCTGCGGCACGTCGAGCGTGGTCAGCAGTCCGGCCGCGCGCTCGAGGCGCTCGGGCAGGTCGTTGATGATGATCGTGTTCGTGCGTGCGTCGGTCTGGATCGACCCGCGCTGCGAGAGCGCGGTCGCGGTGATCAGCGCCTTCAGGTCTTCGGCGCGGGCGTAGCTGAGCGCCCGCGTCATCACCCGCAGTTCGCCGGCGAGCGCCTGCTCGTCCGACAGCTTGCGGCGCTGGCTCTCTTCGTCAGCCAGCACCGTCAGCGGCGCGATGCGGACGATCGTGCCGTCCACCGAGTAGCCCAGGCGGTTGGCGCGCAGGATGATGTCGAGGGCCTGATCCCACGGCACGTCGCGGAGCGACACGTCGACGGTGCCCTGGATCGACGGGTCGATCACGATGTTGAGGCCGCTGATCTCGGCGAAGGTGCGGAGCACCGAGCGAAGATCGGCACCCGAAAAGTCGAGGCTGACCGGATGGCCGGTGTAACGCTGGCCCGCGGCCGGAACCGCCTGCCCCGCGGGCTGGGCCGCGGCAGCCTGGACGGCAGCGGCAGCCGGCGTCGGGGCTGCGTCCGCCCGCGGACCCGCCCCCGGCGGTACTGCCGCCTGCTGTGGCGCCTGCGGCCGTGCAGTTGCCACCGGCGCCGGCGTGCGCGCCGGGGCCGCGGCGGCCGGCGAGTCGAACACCACGGTCAGCTCGCGCTTGTCGGCGGAGCTTTCCACGCGGTGTGCGGCCGCGCGCGACAGCTCCATCGAGATGTCGGTCATGAGCGGCGAGGTCGGGCTGAGGCCGACGCGCACGCGCTGCACCGGCTCCTGGCCACCCGCGATCGGGCTGGCCACGGCCGACGACACGTTGGCCAGGCTCACCACCAGGCGGCGCGGGCCTTCCTTCGGCACGACGACGCTGGTGGGCACGAGCGGCCCGGTGCCGCGAATCGTCACCGCCGTCGCGCCATCACGCGCCTGCACGAGCACGTCCTGAATGGTCGTGGTGGGCCCGATGGCGGCCACGGTGCCCGCCGAGGGCGCTTCGGTATCGAGCCGATCGGCCTCGACGAAGATGACGTTGCGTGAGCTGCGCACCCGCGGCCGCGCCGGCTGCGTGAGCGTCATGTGCACGCGCGCCACGCGGGCGCCATCGGCCGCAACGGCGTTCTCGACCGCGACGGCCGCGAACGGGTTCCGCGGATCGGCCTGCACCGGGTGCGAGACCGGCGCCGCCACCACATCGCGCAGCTCGATGACGAACGTCGTCGGGTCGGGCTGCGACGCCACGTACGGCACCGGGTCGGACGCCTCGATGGTCAGCACACCGGTCCGCGCATCGAGGCGTGAGGTGATTTTCTTGAGCGTGGCGGTGTCGACGCCGGCACCCGCAGCCCCGACCGGGACCTTGGCACCGAGCGCGACCAACGCGCACACGACCAGCAACAGGGAGAACCGATACCTTTGCATTACCGCGCCTCTTCCGTCTGCCGAAGCACCTTGCGCACCTCGCGATTTGTTTCTTTGGTGAGCGGATCGTTGACCTGCTGGAGGATGACCAGCGCGTCCGCGGTGATCGATCGAATCGTGCCGTCGAAGAGGCGCTCGCCCTGGCGCACCACGTAGGTGCGGGCATCGGACCCCTGGAGGATGCCGACGTAGGCGCCCTGGCTCGCCATCGTGCCCTTGAGCGTGACTTCGCCGGTCGCGAGCCCCTTCAGCCCCGCCGGCCGCGGCCCGCTGCTGCTCGAGGTGTCGATGCCCGAGCCGCGGCGCAGCAGATTGACGAACGGGTCGCGGCGGCCTTCGGGGTTGTAGCTGAAGCCCTGGGCCTGCAGTGCCGGCGTCACCGGGACCGCGGTGGCCGGGGGTGCCGTCGCGGGCGCGGCGGCGGCCTGCGGAGCCTTGGCCGGCCGGGCCGGCGCGGGAGCCGCCGGAGCCGGCGTGGCGGCCCGTGAGCCACCGGCGGCCCGCGCCGCCGCCAGCGCGGCGTCGCCCTGCGCCAGCGTGCTGTGCGGCGCCGCGAGAACGATCAGGGAACTGAAAACCAATGCGCGCATGACGGTGTCCTGTGCGAGTCGTCTACTCGGCGGACGCAGTGGCCGAGACCGGCGCCTGCGCTGCCTTGCCCTTGGCAGTCTTGCCCTTGGCCCCTTTGCCCTTGCCCTTGCCGGTGGGTTCGACCGGCGCGTCCTTCACCAGCACGAAGGTCATGGCCGTGCACTCGGCCGTCACCGTCTGCGCCGCCGTCTGGCTGGGGCGGGCGACGATGTGCAGTGCACCGACGTTGATGATTCGGGGGAACTTGCTGACGCGCTCGAGGAACGCGCCCAGATCGTGGTAGCTGCCTTCGAGCTTCAGCCCGATGGGCCATTCGGCGTGCATCTCGCGGCGGGTGACGGTTGCCGGCGAGAAGCCCTTGATCTGGAGGTTGGACTGCGTCGCCATCGCCTGGACGCGGCGCAGAAGATCGGCCACGTCCTGTTCCTCGGGCAGCACAGTGCGCAGCCGATCGAGCTGCGCCTCGAGCACGGTGACCTCGCTGCGGAACTCGGGCAGTCGTTTGGCCGTGGCCCAGCCCTGGTTGATTTCCTTGGTCAGCTTGGACAGCTGCGCCTGCTTGCTGGCGAGCTGCGCCTGCGCCGGCGAGGCGTAGAAGTACCAGAACGCCCCGACGCCCGCGAGCGCAAGGGTGGCAAACGCGCCGAGCTGAGCGTGCCAGGGCAGCTTGCTGAAGTCGAATTTCAGCGCCATGTCAGCTCTTCGCTCCCTTCTTGGTCTGGGTCTTCGTCTTGGTCTTGGCCTTGCCCGTCTCTTCGGGCTCGGGTGGCAGCCCGTTCAGCGCCGCCCGCACCTTGAACTGAATCAGCTCGGGCGCAACGGTTGCGTCGTTTTTTGCCGCGGCGACGGTTTCGGCGCCGCTGTCGAGAATCTCAATCGGCTTGCGCAGCACGGGGTTCGCGCCCAGGTTGCCGACGAAGTCGGAGAGCCCGATGAGCGTCGTGGTACGGCCTTCGATGGTGAGGAACGGGCCTTCCTGCTTGAGGTCGGTGAGCCACAGCATGTCCGGCAGGCTGCGGCTGACGTGGTCTAGCACCTGCACCGGCACGGTCTGGCCCTGCCGCAGCTGCTCGATGAGGGTGACGCGCTGCTGCAGCGTCGTCTTGCGATCCTCGAAGGTCTTGACCTCGGCGAGAACTGTGTCGAGGCGCGCCGCCTCGCGCTGCTTCGTGGCGATCTGCGCGTCGAGCTGCGCCGACTGCCGCGACAGCGACCAGTACCAGAAGCCGACGCCGCCGACGGCCGCCACGATCAGGAGGCCGCACAGCGCCGTCAACTGCTGGCCGACGTCGAAGCGGGCGGCGCTCTTGGCTTTCTGCCGCTCGCCCCCGAGAAGATTGATTCGAATCATCTGTCGCCTACCTGCCTGAGGGCCAGGCCCACCGCCACCGCCGCCGTCGCCGACACGTCAGCCGCGTCGCCGCCGAGCTTCTTGGCATCCCACGCCACGACCTTGAACGGATCGAAGTGCTCGACCGGCGCCTGCAGCCGCTCCTGGAGCCGTTCACGCAGACCCTCGACGCGCGACACGCCGCCGCTCAGCACGACGCGATCGATGTGGTCGACCGACGCGGCCGCCTTGAAGAATTCGAGCGTCTTCTGCACCTCGAGGAGGACGTTCTCGGTGACCGCGCGCAGCACCGGCTGCGCGTCCTCGACCGTGGCGCCGTCGACCGGCACGCCCTTCTTGAGCTGCTCGGCCACCTCGAAGGGCAGCCCCAGCTCCTTCTGCACGGCCTCGGTATAGGCGTTGCCGCCAATCGAGATGTCGCGGGTGAAGACCGACTGGTCGCCCTGCAGCACGTTGATGTTGATGGCGCTGGCGCCGGCGTTGAGCAGCACCACGATGCGCCCCGTCTCGAGGCCGTAGTTCACCTCGTAGGCGTTCTGCAGCGCGAACGCGTCCACGTCCATCACCACCGGCTGGCGGCCGGCCTGCGTGATGACGCTGGTGTAGTCGCCGATCTTCTCCTTCTTCGCGGCGACGAGCAGCACTTCCATGCTGCCGCGCGAGTCGGGGCCGGTGCCGGCGTCGAGAATCTGGTAATCGAGGTTGACGTCCTGGATGTCGAAGGGGATGTACTGCTCGGCCTCCCAGTAGATGGAGTCGCGCAGTTCCGCCTCGGTCATGACGGGCAGGGTGATCTTCTTGACGATCACCGTGTTGCCCGACAGGGACGCACACACCCGCTTGGTCTTGAAGGCCGGGGTCTTGTCGAAGAGACGCTTGATGGTGCCGACGACGGCTTCGGCGTCGATGATGGCGCCGTCGACGATCGAATCGGCGGGGACAGTCTCGGTGGCAAACGCCGCGACCTTGTAACTCTTGCCACTCGGCCTGAGTTCCACCGCCTTCACGGCGCTCGAACCGATGTCGAGGCCCACGACAGCCTTGGGTGTACGGAACACTCGTCTGCTCCTTCGCTTTCGATCCGTTCGGGCGCCCTCGGCCATGCGGGCCGGACAGGCGGACAGCGTGGCTCCTGTGAGCTGAACCGGCTGGCAAAATCTGTTATCGGCCGCAGGCGCGGGACCATCACCTGAGCCGTATGTCGAAACGACTTAAATTTCGGAGCAAATCTGCACGTTTTGCACGAAACGACCGCGAGCAGCAGACGGCGGCACACCCCCGCGCGCGGTTCTTTTTCATGCAGGCGTTCCAGAACCGGTAGAAGCCCCGCGCCGTGGTGCGCGCGGTAGTTCATTGCTTGACACTCCGCGCAACCGTTCGTATCATTGGGGTTTCCGGCCGTCGGGTCCGGTGTGGCCTGTACGGCACGGGCCGGCGCCGGGACGCGGCTGCGCTTCGGAACACTCTCAAGGGAACACTCTTTGATGCGTACGGTAATACCCAGCATGAAACGCGGCGCCGTGACCGCCGCGGGAACCGGCGTCGCCCGCAAGTGGCACGTCATCGACTGCGAGGGCCAGGTGCTCGGCCGCGTCGCGACACTGGCGGCTCGCCTGCTCCAGGGCAAGCACAAGGCGGTCTATACCCCCCACATCGACACCGGCGATCACGTGGTGGTCGTCAACGCCGGGGCGGTCAAACTGACCGGCCGCAAGGAAGACCAGAAGATCTATCGCCGCCACAGCGGCTACGAAGGCGGCCTCCGCGAGGAGCGCGCGGGCGTGGTACGCAAGCGCCAGCCGGTGCGGCTCGTGGAAGAAGCGGTGCGCGGCATGTTGCCCAAGACCAAGATGGGCGACGCGATGTACCGGAAACTCAAGGTGTACGCGAGAGCCGATCATCCGCACACCGCTCAGCAACCGGCGAAAATCGAGGTTCAGTAACGTTGGCGAGCACCGAATACTACGCAACCGGCCGGCGCAAGACGTCGGC
>Ga0070675_100001124_pt1 | contig 19314 bp, 12 predicted proteins | sample KBSM43metaG_FD_65343 | JGI IMG/M metagenome (GOLD analysis project Ga0070675, IMG submission 65343) | Miscanthus rhizosphere microbial communities from Kellogg Biological Station, Michigan, USA - KBS M4-3 metaG | ecosystem: Host-associated > Plants > Roots > Rhizosphere > Soil ... | reverse complement strand
ACACCCGCGAGAACCGATTGGCGGCTCGCGTCGTCAGGCGTCCTGCACGAAAGCACGCGCTGAAAGTAGCAGTTCCAGGGAATGCCACCGAAGATCAGCATCGCGGACGTATCCCACCAGCCAATCACCGAGGGCTGGAGTTCTCCGCCGCGAGGACGCGCCTGGAGATACGCCGACCAGATATGCGACAGCCCACCGGCGCCGTGGATGACGAACGGCAGCGCCACGGCGAGACCCAGCGCGACCAGTCCGAGCTGGAAGATGTCGGTGTAGGCGACCGACCACATGCCGCCAAGCACCGTATAGGCGGTGGTCACGATGGCGGAGATGAGGATTGCGGTCGTCAAGTCCATCCCGAGGATGACGCCGAACGTGGATCCGACCGCGACCAGCAGCTCGGCACTCCAGAACAGCTCGCTGGCCAGCGCCGGCAGAAACAGCACCGCCGCCCATTGCTTCCCGAAGCGTGCTTCGAACGGATCGATCAGCGTCGTGAAACCGAGGCGGCGCATGACGCGCGCAAAAAACAACCCGCCGAGAATCAAACTCACGCCGAAACAGACGCCGCCCTGAAGACCGAGCGCCAGCGAGCCCTTGTAGACTCCTTCCGTCGTGCCAAGCAGGTAGCCGCCGTCGACCCACGTCGCGGTCATCGTCAGTGCAGCCACCCACAGCGGCATTTGACGGCCAGCGACGATCAGGTCCGCGGCGGAGCCGTCGCGGACGCGCCGCGATGCGATCCAGCCGACCGCCATAAACGCGCCGTACATCACGACAACGGCGGCAATGGCCGGGTTCACGCCGCCAAGGATAGGCGATAATCCGCCTGATGAAACGGATGCTTTTCGTCGCTCTGCTCGCTGTGACGATTGCGCCCGCGCTGGCGCAACAGCGGGCGCCGCACAACGACTCGATTCGCCAGAACGACCTGCGCGCCGACTTGTTCTTCCTGGCCGGCGACGCCATGAAAGGCCGTCTGACCGACACGGACGAAAACCGCGCCACCGCGGACTACATTCGATCGCGGTTCGAGCGCGCCGGCCTTAAACCGGCGGCCGGCAATTCCTTTTTTCAGAACTACGACCTGATGACGTCGACGATTGCCGCCGAGGGCAACGCGATCGAGATCGGCCAGCCCGATCGCAGCTCGCGCCATCTCCGGCTCGGAACAGACTTTTACCCACATCGCTTCAGCGCCAGCGGTCAGGCGAGTGCCGGAGTCACGTTCGTCGGCTTCGGGATCAGCGCGCCACAGCTGCAGTACGACGACTATGCGAATCGCACGTCGATCGCCGGCCGGATCGCGCTGGTCCTCGACCACGAGCCGGGCGAGCGCGATCCCAACAGTCCATTCGACGGCGTGGTCACCGCCGAACCGGCCGCAGCGTGGCGGAAGGTGCTCGCCGCCCAGGAGCACGGTGCGGTCGGCGTACTCTTTGTCAGCGACGTCCAGAACCATCCCGGTGCGGCGAACTTCGAACAGACGGCAAGAAACTATTGGCCGGCGGCGCCGCCGCGCATCAAGAGCTACACGCTCGCAGCCTGGTCCGATCGCATTCGGATTCCGGTCGCGCAAGTTTCGCCGGCGATCGCCGCCATGCTGATCGCCGACAGCGGCAAGACCTTCGACGAGCTGTCGAAGGGCGCCGAAACGGCGCGCGGTTCAGCACCGGTCATGCTGACGACGACGCAGGTCGTGATGAGAACCGCTGTCGATCGCCACATCGTCGCCGATCGCAACGTCGTCGGCCTCCTCGAAGGCAGCGATCCGCGATTGAAGAACGAGTGGGTGCTCGTTACTGCCCACTTCGATCACGACGGCGTCAACGGCGCACAGATTCTCAACGGCGCCGACGACAACGGTTCGGGCACCGTCGCCTTGCTGGCGATTGCCGACGCATTTGCGGCGGCGGCGAGGGACGGCCAGCGCCCGAAACGCAGCGTGTTGTTTGCAGCGTGGAATTCCGAAGAACGTGGCCTGTTGGGTGCCTGGGCCTACACCGAACAGCCGCTCGCGCCGCTCAATACCATCGCCGCCGTCCTCAACATGGACATGATCGGGCGGAATGAGGAAGTCCAGGTCGGCGGCGGCAATCGCTTTAACGGACTCGAAGTTCAGACCGCCGAGTCGAATGCGAATGCGGTGAACATGATGGGCTTTTCGCGCGCGCCCGATGTAGCGACGGCCGTTGACCACGCCAACGCCGGGATCGGCCTCGAGATCAGGAAGCGTTACGACAACAACGTGTCGAATCTGATTCGCCGCAGCGATCAGTGGCCGTTCCTGCAGCGCGGTGTGCCGGCGCTTGGATTCATGACCGGCCTGCACCCCGACTATCACACGCAGTACGACCGGCCTGAAAAAATCAACTACCCGAAAATGGAGAAGGTCGCTCGCCTGATCCATCAAGCAAGCTGGGACCTTGCCAACGCCGACGCCAGGCCCAGGGCGCCGGTCACCCATTCAGTGTCGCAGTAACGTCGTGCGCGCAGCGTTCGTACTGACCCTTGCCGCGGCAACTATCTCGGGCGCGACGTTGCCGCAGGACAAGGGCGCGGCCGGTGCGTGGCAGCGAATCCTGAAGCTGCGAACGACGGCGAGCGCGATGCACACCACCGCCCATCCCGACGACGAGCATGGCGGTGTGCTGGCGATGCTCAGCCGGCGTGATGGTGCCCGTGTGTCGCTGCTCACCCTGACCCGTGGCGAATCGGGCGACAACGCGATCGGGCCGCAACTGTTCGACGCGCTCGGCTTGATCCGTACCGAGGAACTGATTGCCGCCGGTCGCTACTATGGCGTCGACGCGCAGTACTTCACGACGGTTGCGGACTACGGGTTCTCGAAACGCCTCGACGAGGCGCTCGAAAAATGGGGAAAGGAAACGGTCCTGCGCGATGTCGTGCGTCTGATTCGCATCGACCGGCCGTTCGTCCTGATCTCGCGTTTTCAGGGCAACGCACGAGACGGCCACGGCAATCATTCAGCGGCCGGCCTGATCACCCAGGACGCGTTCAGGGCCGCCGGTGATCCAACGATGTTTCCGGACCAGCTCGCCGACGGCCTGCGGCCCTGGCAACCGTTGAAGCTGTACATCGGCGGCGTCCGCGACAACGAAGCGTGGACGATCAGCGTCGATACCAACCAATACAGCCCGTGGCTCGGGGACAGCTATGGAAACTTCGCGCGCTTCGGCCTGAGTTTTCAACGATCTCAAAACGGCGGACGATACTTGCCGCAGACCGAAGCCGCGCCGGTCTACTACGCGCGGACGGGATCCACGGTTGCGGCGCCAACCCGAGAAGACGCTTTCTTCGATGGCATCGACACGACGATTCCCGGATTGTTCCGCGCGCTGCGGCAGCCCGAACCGGCCGGCGCCGCCGCTGCTTTGGAGGCAATCGATCGGGCGGTCCACGAAGCGACCGCGTCGTTCTCGATGACTAATCCCTCGGCCTCGGTGCCGGCACTCGTGCGCGGTCTGCACGCGACCCGCTCCGCTGTCAACACGCTGTCGTCGGCACTCGATGCCGTGTTCATTCTCAAGATCAAAGAGCAGCAATTTCAGGACGCGATCAACGCCGCGCTTGGTGTCGAACTGACGGCGCTGTCCGCCTTGCCGACGGCACCAGTTCCCGGTCAGACATTCGAAGTGTTGACCGAGTTTACGAGCCGGAGCGGCGTGTCTCTGCCGCGGCGTGCCGTCACCATCGAAGCAGCCGATGGATGGAACGTAACGGCTGCCGATCCGGGAAAATTCAACATCACACTCGCGGACAGTGTGGCGATCAGTACGAGACCGCCGTTTACCCGTTCGTCGATCACCGCAAATCGCTACACGATCGCCGACGAACGAGGCTTCGGGCGCCCAGCGTCTGCCCCACCAGCCGAAGCCGTCGCCCGCTACGAGGTGGATGGCGAGCCGGTCCAGAGGCGCGAAATCGTCAGGCGTCGAGAACCGAAGCTGCCCTACGGCGATGCGCTTCGCGAATTGCGTGTGGTGCCGGCACTCTCGCTGACACTCGAGCCATCGGCGGCAATCGTGCCCACGGCGGCCTCCCCTGGCACGATCACGATCTCGGTCGAGCTGCTGAACAACGACGTCAAGGGAATTCGTGGCGTGCTCGCGCTGCAATTGCCGCCGAACTGGAGCTCGACCCCGCCCGCGCACGACTTTACGTTCACGCGCGCTGGCGAGCGGCGCATTTTCGCGTTTGCCGTTACGGTGCAGCGGTCGACCGAACAGGAGTCCACGATCGGCGCGGTGGCAACAGCCAACGGTCGCATCTACCGAGAGGGATACGAACTGATCGATCAGCGGGACCTGGAAGTCCGTTACTGGTATCGTCCATCAACCGCAACCGTTCGCGGCGTGCGCGTCGCGGTTCCGAAGCGCCTGACCGTCGGCTATGTGATGGGCATCGGCGATCGGGTGCCCGAGGGGATCGCGCAGCTTGGTCACAGCGTCACCCTTCTGAACGAACGCGACGTCGCAAGCGGCGATCTGCGGCGGTTCGACGCCATCATGACCGGCACGCGGGCCTACGCGGTACGCGAAGAGCTGAACACCTATAGTCAGCGGCTATTGGAGTACGTGAACCAGGGCGGGAATCTGGTCGTGCTTTATAACACGGCGGAAATGGTGCCGTCGCGGGTCGCCCCGTATCCAGGCGAGTTGACGCCGCGCGCCGAAGAAGTGTCGGAGGAGGATTCGCCGGTCACCATTCTCGCACCAGCCGACCCGGTGTTCAATTGGCCGAACCGGATCACCAAGGCCGACTTCGACGGCTGGGTCGAACAGCGCGGTTCAAAATTCTGGTCGTCGTGGTCCGCGGAATACACGCCGCTGATCGAGACCTGGGATCGCGGTCAGCCGCCGCAGCGCGGCGGCTGGCTATCGGCACGATTCGGCAAGGGGTATTACACCTACTGCGCGTATGCGTTTCATCGCCAGCTGCCTTACGCGGTACCAGGCGCGTATCGCCTTCTCGAAAACCTGCTGTCGCTGAATCAGCCGCGGCCGTAGGGAATTTCTCTGAACATCGGCAGTCCGGCCGCTTCGATGATCTGCAGCAGCCCGCTGCGCTGGTGGAATTCCATGCCGTCGCGATTGATCACAACGGTGTTGGGATAAGACGTCGCGAGGCGGCGGAACTCCGCATCGATCAAACGAAAGCGTCGAACCATGTTCTCGGCGCTTTCGTACGGACGGTTGCGCTTGCGGATGTGCTTTTCGACCGTATCCACCGTAGATGTCAACACGATCACGCGGTCCGGACGCCACGAGTCGCCGATCGAGACGGCGTTCAGCAGTTCGTCGCGCGGCGCATCGGGGTATTCAGCCATGTGCGCTTCGAGCGTGATGCGTGCGCCTTCAAGAAAGATCACCTTGCCCGGTCCGTCTTTTTCGTCCGCGTCCCGGTAGTTCGCGTCGTACAGCCAGGCGAAGTAGGCGGTGACGCCGGCGGCGTTGACCCCGGCATCGATGTCTTCGAGCACGCGCGGATCCCAGACGCCCTCTTCACCTTCGCCGTAGGATCCGTTGCGGTAGAGATCGCCAAGCTGCCGGAGCAGAGTGCTCTTGCCGATCCCAGGACCGCCAACAATCGCCACTTTCATCGCGTGAGCCTGCCTTTGACGAAGATGCCGTACAGCGCCACCGAACACGCCAGAAACCCCAGCGAGAACCACATGCCGCCGCGCGGTCCGGTGGCATAAATGTAGACCCACATCACCAGGGCGACCAGCGCTGGCGCGGGATAGGCCCACATCGTAAATGGTTGCCGAAGATCGTAGCGATAGCGGCGCAACAGGATCACACCCGCGCATTGCCAGACAAAGATCGTCAGAATCTGGACTTGCATCAGCCAGTTCACCAGCTGACCGAGCGAGAAGAAGCAGAACGGCAGCGATGCCGCGCCAATCGCCAGCAACGAGATGTGCGGCAGATGCTTCGTCGGGTGGACCCGTGCGAAGACGGTGAAGAAATCGCCGTTGCGGGCCGCGGCAAACGGCACCCGCGAATAGCCGAGCACGACTGAAAACAGCGACGCCGCCGCGACGAACAGAATCAACCCGGTCATCACCACCGCCGCCGCGCGGCCGATCGCCGGATCGGCGAAGCTCCGTTCAACGAATACCGACGCGATGGTTCGCGATGCCGCCGCTTGCCGCCACGGGATTAAGCCGACAATCGCGGTGCTCATCGCGATGTAAAGGGCAGCCACCACGATAATCGACATCAGGATCGACCGCGGCACGGTCGTTTCCGGATCTTTGATTTCTTCGCCGATCGAACATACCTGGTTGTAGCCGCCGTAGCTGTACATCGCCAGCACCGCCGTTCCGCCAACCCGCACGATCAACTCGCGGTTCCATGTATAGGCTTCGGATGGAAAATCGAAGGCGGCATGCAGCGACGAACCCATCGCGCCGCCGGCGATCACCCATCCGACCGTCGCCAGCACGACGCCGAGCATCGCGACGGCTAAGCGGCCAGTGGACGCGATGTCGCGATACAGCAGTCCAGTGATTGCGACGCACACGGTTGCAGCAACCAATCCGTGCGCGAGCGGCGGCATCGTCGTCCAGTAGTACTGAAGATAATCTGCAAAGCCCACCGCCCCGCCGGCGATCGACAGCGGGGCGACCAGAGTGATTTGGCAGATGTAGACGAATCCGATCAGTCGTCCGAGTCCGAGCGGCTGGTACGCTTCACGCAGGTACAGATAGGGCCCGCCGCTGCCGGGTAGTGCCGCGCCGAACTGCGCATACACCAGGCCGTCACAGATGGCGAGCACGGCGCCAGCGATCCACGCATAGATAATGTGAGGACCGTTGATCGTTGTCAGCATCAATGGGATGACCAGAAAGGGACCGATCCCGACCATCGCGATGATGTTGGTCGCGGTAGCCGCCAGCAGACCCATCCCTCGATCGAGATGTGCGCGCCCGGTCATTCAGTGAGCAGCGCCTCGACCAGACGCGCCGCGACCTCGTGCGTCGGCACGAGAGGATTCAGCCCGAGTGCGGCAACCGCAGCCCCACGGTCGGTCGACAACGCGGCGGCCACCGTCGCGCGCTCGTAAGCTTTGACTCGTCTGACCAGTTCGGCTGCCTGCGACGGCATCGCACCAACCCGGCGCGGCCGGGCGCCATGCGCGCCAACCTCACACGGCACCTCGACGACATCGGTAGGTTCGAGACCGTCAATCGCTTCGTTGTTCACGACGTTCAGCGGAATGACCACGTTCGTGTCGAAGTGAATCGCTCGAACCGTCTGAAGAGCAATCTTGTCGTAACCAGTAAGCTCCGCCCAAGGGGAGCGAGGGAGCGGCGCGGCGGCACCCGATTCAATCTGCATGTATCCCGCATTACGCGCGAACAGATACCGCTCGTAAGTCTGCGGAGCCGAACCGGGGCTCTGCGCCTCGAGATCCTGAAATAACTGCCGGTTCAGCGCCTCGATCACCATCCCTCGGCTCTGCCCCGCCTGAATCGTGTTCACAACCGCCGCGTCGGGTTGCTCGTAATAAAAGACGTACTCAGTCGGCAGCAGCCGCGTGTCGCGCAGCCGCTTCGGATCGAAAAACGGCGCACGGTACAGCTGTTGTAAAACGTCGGGACGATCCCATAGCTTTTCCAGCTGCGGTTCGTCGTCGCAATACACCTCGCGTACCCAGCCAAGGTGATTGAGGCCGAAATAGTCGAAGCGACACATCGCCGAAGACTTGCCGAGCGCATGCGCAATGTCTTCGAACAGCTCGGTTGGTGTGTCACAAATTCCGATAATCCGCGCGCCCGTTGCCGTAGTCACTGCCTGTGTGACGATGCCGACCGGGTTGGTGAAGTTGATGATCCACGCCTGCGGTGCGCGGTGCTGAACCTCGCGCGCATATCGCACGAGATGCGGGATCGTTCGCATCGCCATTGCGAAACCGGCAGGACCAACCGTTTCCTGGCCGACCAGCCCGAACGCCAGCGCGATCTGCTCGTCACGCGCCCGGCGCTCGATCCCACCGACCCGGATGCTGGTGAAGACGTAGTCGGCGCCGTCGATTGCCGCCTCGAGTCGCGGTTCAACAGACAGCCGCGCGGCGCCCGCGAACTGTGCGGCCACCGCAGCGATCAATCGAGTTCGCTCGGCGTCGATGTCAAACAGCGCGAGCTCGTCGATCGGCAAGTCTGAATGCACCAATCCATTGACGAGCAGCGGTACGCGCACACCGCCGCCGCCGACGATCGTGATCTTCATCCGCCTTCGCTCCGCTTCGGCGCGACAGACTTGACTGCCGGCAGGCCGTCGAGACCGCCAGGTTTCTGGGTGACTGCCGCGCCCACGGCGTTGCCAAGTCTCAGGCAGTCACGCGGCGCAAGACCGCGCGCCAGACCGGCCAGAAAGCCGCCGTTGAACGCGTCGCCAGCGCCCGTGGTATCAACCGCGGCGCGGCGCCGTCCGGTCACGTGCAGATCGAGATTCGGCCCAATCCAGCGACTGCCCGCGGCACCCAGCTTGATGATGGTCGGGCGTGTCCGCGTTCGCCACGCCTCGACCGCACGCGCGAGGGTTCGCGTTCCGGCGTACATCATCGCTTCTTGTTGGTTGAGGAACAGGTAATCGACGGCCGCTGCCAGCGCATGAAAGCCGCGACGGCTCGCCAGATTCTGATGCCAACCGAAATCCCACGACGTCACTGATCCGTTTTGCTGCAACCGGCGGACCACGGCTGCCCAGCGAGCGCAGTCGCGGGGCGCGAACGCAAAATGCACGAACGGCGCCCGAATGTCGCGAAGCCGCCGCCACAATCGACCTTCGAGTTGATCGTTGACGCCGTCAAAGGTGACGAAGCTGCGGTCGCGCACGGTCGAAATCGCCACGGAAACAGCGGAGCGTTCGCCCGGCCGGATCAGGTTGACCAGCGACACACGTTCCGCGCGAAGTCGAGCGACCGCATCCGGCCCAAGCGCGCTCATCACCCGCGCCCGCAGGCCGATTCGCGACGCGGCAACCGCGGTAATCACCGCCCCACCACCAACGGTCGCTGCAAAATGGCCCGTGCGCAGTTCCTCGCCGGCGCGCGGAATCCGCTGCATTCGCAGAAAGATCAGATCGGTAAAGGCTTCGCCGACGCACAACAAATGCATGGGAGCGCGCTCAGCCTAACACCCTTCGACAAGCCAGCGTTCGGGTTTAAGCTCTCACCATGCGCGTGCTTGCCGCTGCCGCTTTGACGTTCTGCCTTGCTGCTCCCGCGTACGCCGAAGTGGCGCGATTACGGATCGAGCGTCGGGAAACGATCGCTGCCGGCCGATCGTTCGGCGCCGCCGGCGCGTACGAAAAACTGGTAGGCAAGGTCGACTTCGCATTCGATCCAGCGTTGCCGGCGAACACGATCGTCGTGGATCTCGGCCTCGCGCCGCGAAACGCCCGCGGACGGGTTGAAGCGTCGGCAGACTTTTACATGCTGAAGCCAGTCGACCCGCGAAGGGGCAACGGCCGGCTGTTCTATGAAGTGGGCAATCGCGGTGGCAAATCGATTCTGACGACGTTTCAGAAAGCGGCTGGCTCGCCAGATCCGACAACCGACGCCGAATTCGGCGACGGCGCGCTGATGCGCCAGGGATTCACGCTGCTGTGGATGGGATGGCAGTGGGACGTGCCGATCAGGCCCGGCGTCATGCGGATGGAGATGCCGATCGCCACGGAAAATGGGAAACCGATCACCGGACTGGTGCGCGGCAACTTCATTCTCAACGAGCGTGCCCCATCCGCATCACTCGCCGACCGCAACCATCTCGCCTACCCAGTGCTCGACCCCGCGGGCGTCGAGAACGTGATGACCGTGCGCGACGAACCGACCGCGCGTGGTGCCGTGATTCCCCGCTCGCGCTGGCGTTTCGTCGACGGCGGAACGGTGGCTCTTGACGGTGGTTTCGAACCGGGGCGCATCTACGACGTTGTCTATCGGACAAAGGATCCGCGCGTCCTCGGCTGCGGACTGGCGGGGACTCGCGACCTGATCAGTTTCCTGAAGCACAGTCTGTCACCCGATAATCCGGTGCCGGGCGTCAGCGTGGCAATCGGCTGGGGCGTGTCGCAGAGCGGCCGGTTCCTGCGCCACTTTCTTTACCAGGGATTCAACGCCGACGAACAGGGCCGTCGTGTATTCGATGGCGTCTTCGATCAAGTCGGCGGTTCGGGGCGCGGATCGTTCAACCACCGTTTCGGTCAGGCGTCGCGCGATGCGCTGCAGTTTTTCAACATCCTTTTTCCGGTTGATTTGTTTCCGTTCACCGACGGGCCCGCCACCGATCCGGAAACCAGCGTCACCGATAGCCTGCTGGCTCGCGCCGAACGCGACGGCGTCGTCCCCAAGATTTTTCATCTGCTGACCAATTCCGAATATTTCAACCGCGCCGGTTCGCTGGTCCACACCGACGCCACTGGCGCGCGCGATGCGGAACTGCCGGCAGACACACGGGTTTACATGATCGCCTCGGCTCCGCATGGTCCCGGACCATTTCCTCCGGCGTCCAACGTTGGCGGCGGGATGGTCGGGCGGGCGGTGCTCAATCCTCTCGACTATCGGCCAACCGTTCGCGCACTCTTTCGCGCGCTCGACCGATGGATCACCGACAATGTGCCGCCGCCGCCGAGCGCATATCCGAAACTCGCTGACGGCACGCTGACCTCGCCGGAGCGTGCCGGATGGCCATCGATTCCCGGCTATCAATTTCCGCAGCAGCCGCTGCGGGCATTTCATCTGAATTTCGGCGCGGACTGGAACAAGGGCATCGTCTCGATCGAACCGCCGGAAATTGGCAAGGCCTTCGCGGTCAGCGTGCCGGCTGTCGACAGCGACGGCAACGTGCGATCCGGCGTCCGACTGCCTGACATCGCCGTGCCGTTGGCAACGCAGGCCGGTTGGAACTATCGGGATCCGTCGATCGGCGCGCCCGACAAGCTCGCCGGTGAGATCGGATCCTATCTGCCGTTCCCCAAAACCAGGGAAGATCGCGAGCGCACCCAAGACCCGCGCCCGTCAATCGAGGAACGATATCGCAACCGCGACGAGTATGTCGGTCGTTACGCAGAGGCCGCTCTGGATCTCGTCACCCGCGGATATTTGTTGCCGGAAGACGTCGCCGATCTGCTAAAACACGCCGTGGAACACTATCAATGGGCGACTGGTAGGAAGTAGCAGGTAGCGAGTCGCGAGCAGCGAGTCGCGAGCAGCGAGTCGCAAGCAACGAGTCGCGAGCAACGAGCGACGGCAGGTCTCTTCGCTCACGGACAGCCGCGCAGCGCGGATGTATAGGGCGAGCCTTTTTGGGCTTTGATCAGCGCTTCGTCCGCCTGATCGATCTGCTCGATCAGGAAAGCGTGGAAGCGCGCGGCGCGTTCCAGGCCCTCGGTGGGAACCGCTTCGTAGACATCGCCGGACGAGTGATAGAACGTGCCCGACTGAATCATTTGTGTCATTGGCACTTCGAGCGGACGGTAGCCGCCGAGGTCGCCCGACACCTGCGCGCCGGCAGACTGATACGTCGCCACGCCGAAGCAACGGGACGCCCTGCCCCAGAGATCAATCAAGAACGGCGACTCGTTCGTCACGCCGACCGCTTTCGCCGCTTCCGTGACGCTCAGTTCCCAGGTCATGCCAGTGTTGTTCGTCGCACGCTGCTTGCCGCGAACGACGTCGGCGTAAGCGACATGCTCGAGATTGAGGATCAGCAGCGTGTCGTTTTTCAGCTCCGGATGGGCGGCGACCAGCGCCGCCGGTCCGTTGCCCGGACCATGATGACCGCCGCTGGCCACGAACATCAGCGTGTGCTTTGGTTGCGGTTGCTTCGCGAAGTAGCGGGCCAGACCGGTCAGCACCGCCAGACCACTCGCGTTGTCGTCGCCCGCCTGGAAATACCCGTCGGCGTGCGCATTGATGATGATCCGGCGTGGCGACTGGCCGGCGATGATGCCGAGGGCGTTACCTGACGTCAGATTGGCTTTCTGTTCGGCGGCCAGCATCAACCGAATCTTCAGCTTGTCGAGCAGGTGTGCATTCGCGGCCTTGCCAATCACTTGCTGAACGAACCATCCGTCGTTGCCGCCGACGATGAAGCACGGCGAGGTGCCGCAGGCAAACCGTGTGTCGATGTACTGCGCGTTGCCCGGTCCTTCGATCGCGTTGATGACGCCAACCGCGCCGCGCTCGGCCAGCCGTTGCGCGACGCCCTGCTCGCCGGCACCAAATAGCGACGGCTCTGGACGAACGCGAATCACTGCGATCTTGCCTTTAACCTCACGATCCGCGAGATCGGCATCGGTGCCGTGACCGACGTACACCACACCGGCGGTAATACCGCCCTCGGGAGTCGATCCGCCCGGCTGCGGGAACGCGGATGCAAGCGTAACGTCCATCGAGCCTGCGCCGAACGATGAATCAGCGAGCAGCTCGACTTTCCACGACTTTGGAACCCACATCGCGGCGCCGACCGCGAATGGCTCGACGCGCGTCTCCTTCAGTCCTGCGGTATGGAACTCGCCGGCGACCCAGTCGAGCGTATGCATGAACGAGGGGGTTGCGGCTCGCCGTCCCCACACCGTGTCGCCCGCGGACAGACTCTCCAGCGAAAACCCGACGATCTTCTTGTGATCCGTCTTCAGGACCGCGCCGTCCAGCAGCTCGTCGTGCTTTCCCGGCCGATGGGGAAACTGCGACGGCAGCGGCGCATAGACATCGTCGTGCTTCATGATCGGTTTGCGCGGATCGCTGAGCGGCGGCGGCAGCTGGATACCGAACCACGGGGTCTGCTGCGCGACGAGGGACGAACCAAGCCAGAGACCGCAAACGACACATATGAAAGATCGCTTGAAATCCATGGGCGAACTCTACTCGATCACGCCCCGGATCAGATTGCCCAATGTCTTCAAACGATAGGCGCCATCGTCCGGGTTGTGATACGGAATCGAACGTTCGTGGGAGGTGAGGTCGGCCCAGTTCTTCATCGGCTCGAACGCGTGCCCTTCGTGCCACTCGTTGAACGAGTTGATGTAGGCCAGAAAGAATCCCGCCTTCACATTTGCGAGCCCCGGCTGGGTCTGGAGCGCCACGGTGGTATTGAACGACTCGACGATGCGCGAATTGCTGGCCTCGGCCGCCGCGGCGCGGTCGGCCGCCCGCGTCCAGTCGTAGGTGCCGCCGCCAGGAGAGAACGCCGGCGCGGTGTAACACTCGCCCGGCTCGACATTGCGGAGGACGATGCCATCGAAGCCCGGGTTCACTTGGAACGCAAAGACCAGGTTCCGCGCGCTGCAGTTGTTCGCGTGCACGCGCCACGTGTCGGGCGTGACGTAGTTGTCGAACAGCGCGATGCCGTCGAAGCCGCCAGCCTCAGTGCGTCCGACATGCGAGGAATCGGCCAGCAGAGTCAGCCGATCGAAGTCGCGGCGGAACATCTCGCGGACGGTGTCGGTCTGATGCCGCCAGATGTCGTCCGCCGCATAGTCCTGCACGGCACTCGTCACGCCGTGGCAGTCGGTCCCGGTCGGAAGCAGGATCGTACGGAAGGACTTGAACACCGGACCAACGGATCCGTCGCCGTGCTCGAGCAGCAGGAAGCAGTCCCAGTGCCGGCGATCGCCGTAGTTCCTGATGAGATACAGCAGATCGTCGGCGTAGGTCTCCGCGTGGCGTTCGTGATAGGGCTCCACGTAGAACGCGACGTGGATGTCGTGCGCTGCCATGACGTCCATCAGCAAGGGCACAGCCTTGTTTTCGTTGCTGTCAGGTCCCCACCAGCTGACGTCGATGGCGCCGGCACCCGCCTCGGCAATCCAACGCGCGTGCCGCTCCAGCGTGGCGGCCGATCGCACGTCGTACGGTCCGAGCGCCGGCATGTAGTTGGAGCCGATCTCGCCGGGAGGGTTCCGGCCGCCCTCGTTCCAGTGATCCCAGGGATCGGTGCGGTACCACGGGTAGTACTCGAAGAGAAAATGCCGGCGGAGGTCGGGAAAGCGATCGAGCGACGACGGCTTGCGTTGGGCGGCCGCCGCTCTGGCGGGAATCATTGATCCCGCTCCTGCCAGCGCCGTCGTCATGAGGAATGATCGACGTGAGACGTCCATCGGTGACTCGCGTCTCAGTATAGCGAGCGGCCTTCAGTCTCTTGTGCCTTCAAGGTACAATCCATCCACTTTCCGATCGATGACGCCTTTGCCCGTCCGCTTCCCAGCCGTTGTCACGATGGCGATCGCTTTATGGGTGGTGTCGCCGCGCGTTGCTTTGGCCCAAGCCGACGAAATCCAGGTCTATGACGGCGGTCTGGCGGCGCCAGGGATTTTCAATCTCACCTGGCACAACAATTTCACTCCACACGGGATCAGCGAGCCGGCCTTCGAAGGGAGCGTCGTCGCCGATCAATCGTTCAACGGTGTCACCGAGTGGGCCTACGGCGTCACGAACTGGTTCGAGGCTGGCTTGTACTTGCCGCTGTATACCTACGACCAGCACCAGGGCTGGGGGATCGACGGAGCCAAGCTGCGCACGCTGTTTGCGGTACCGCGCGCCGACGATCGCACATTCTTTTACGGTGCGAATTTCGAATTCAGTTTCAACGCGAAGCGCTGGGACCAGAAGCGATTCACCTCCGAAGTTCGACCGATCGTCGGTTGGCACCTCAAGCCATGGGACATCATCATCAATCCGATCGTTGACACTGCGTACGATGGGTTGAGCAATCTCGAGTTCGTGCCGGCGACGCGCCTTGCCTACAACTTTGCGTCAGGCTGGGCATTAGCAGCAGAGGAATACGCGGACTACGGACGCTTTGGCGATTGGGCGTCGCCGAGCGAGCAGGCACACCAACTCTACGGTGTTTTCGACAAAACGTTCGGATCGATCGACGTCGAAGCCGGAATCGGCGTGGGCTTGACCGACGCCAGCGACCGCCTGACATTGAAACTGCTCGTCGCGTACGATTTGAATCAGCGGCCGAGACGCCTCAGCCGCTGATGGCTGGCCCGCGACGCCGAGTCACCACGCCATAACGTAGCTGTCACCGGTGGGACTAACGCCGCCCATCAGAACTCCGGTCCGCGGATCGATCAGGATCGCCTTTACGGACCCAACGCCTTTGACGTTGCGGATATCGAGGCGATGGCCTTTCGCCGACAGACCATCCTTGACGGCCTGCGGCAGGAGTGCCGGCGTCAGCAGCATGCCTTTGACGTCGTGGGGCTGATAGGAATCCTGGAAACTATTGCTGATCACGGTCGGCTGTTCCAACCCTTCCTGCACGTTGAGACCGAACTCGGCGACGTTCAGGAAAAACTGCAACTGTGTTTGCGGTTGCGTATCCGAGCCTGGAGTACCGAACGCGATCCACGGTTTACCATTGCGGAGCGCCATCGCCGGGTTGATCGTCTGCCGGACGCGCTTTCGCGGCTCGAGCGAGTTGACATTCTTGGGATCCAGGTAGAAGTAGCGCATGCGATCGTTCATCACGAACCCGCCCCCCTCCACCACGACGCCGCTGCCGAATCCGCTCAGCAAGCTGGACGTGATCGACACCATGTTGTGATCCTTGTCGACGACCGCAAGGTAGGTGGTCAGGTTGAGAATCTCGTCCGGGTCGAACGCGCGGACGGAAGTCGGCGTCGGCAGCGGCGCGGCATAGGCTTGCTGACCGGCGGCCGTCGCTTTCATCCGACCCGGATCCCCCGGAAGCGGTTCGCCGACGATCGCTTTGTTCGGGTCGATCTGGGTGCGACGGGCCGCGGCATATTCCTTCGACAACAACGCGGCCATCGGAATGTTCTTGACGAACTTGGGGTCGCCGACGAAAGCGTTGCGATCGGCAAATGAAAGCTTCAGCGCCTCGGTGACAGCGTGCAGGTACGACACGCTGTTGCGCCCCATCTCTTTCAGGTTGTAGCCCTCCAGGATATTCAGGGCCTCGAGCATCACGAACCCTTGCGAGTTGGGCGGACATTCGTAGACGTCAGTACCGCGATAATTGACGTGAATCGGGGTGTCCTCGAACGGTGCGTAGTCCGAGAGGTCGGCCTCGCTGATGATTCCGCCGTTGGACTTCAGAAACGCGACGGTGTTTCGGGCGACAGCGCCGCGATAAAACGGCTCGGCGCCTTGTGCGCCGATGGTTCGTAGCGTCCGGGCGAGATCGGGATTCTTGATGATGTCGCCCATCTCCAGCGGCTGGCCGTTCTTGAAATAGATCTTGGTGGATGACGGGAATTTCGCGAGCTTGTTGCGAGCGCTGCGAATGCCGCCAGCGAGCGCTTCGCTGACCGGAAAACCGCCGTCGGCGATTTCGATCGCCGGCGCAAGCACATCGTTCAGTGACTTGGTGCCGTATTTCTTCACCGCGTAGGCCGCACCGCCGACCGCGCCAGGCACTGAAATCGACAACGGGCCTTCGTCGGGAATGCCGCCCTTCGCTTTGTAGAACTCGATGGTCGCGGCCTGCGCGGCATAGCCGGTACCGTTGATGAACGTCACGGTGCCCGTTTTTGCCTCGTAGTACAGGATGAACATGTCGGCGCCCAGGCCGGTCATGCCAGGCTCGACCTCGCCCTGTACGGCCCACGTCGCGATCGCCGCATCGATCGCGTTGCCGCCCGCCTTCAACAGCCGCAGGCCCGCTTCGGCCGCCAGCGGATGACCAGCGGCAACCATGCCGTGCTGCGCGACGACCGTTGGCCGCCAGCTGCCGGCGGTTGCCTGAGGATTGTCCTGAGCGCGCGGATGCGGCGCGGGAGCAAGGAGCGCGAACGCGAGCACGAACAGTACTGGCCGTCTCATACGACCTCCTTCGTTAATACCCAGCCGCTTTGCCGGCCGCCGACCTGCCATCGGAGGCACCTTGTAACCAGCCGCCGTCATTCACGATGGCGGCGACCTGCGCCAGCACGACGCCGGCGTTGTAGTCCACATCGTAGCCGCGCGTTTTGATAATCGCCACGGTGTCCGGCGAGATGCCGCGCTCGAGCGAAAGCTTGTCCGGCAGCCACTGATGGTGGACTCGCGGCGCGTCCACCGCATCCTGCACGTTCATTCCGAAGTCGATGACGTTCAGGATCACCTGCAGCACCGCCGTCGAAATCCGCGAGCCGCCAGGCGCGCCGGCGGTCATGAACAGCTTGCCGTCCTTCACCACCATCGTCGGCGTCATTGATGACAACGGCCGCTTGCCGGGCTGGATCGCGTTGGCTTCTCCTTGAACGAGACCGAACATGTTCGGTGTTCCCGGCTTGGACGCGAAGTCGTCCATCTCGTTGTTCAACAGGAATCCGAGCCCGGGCACAGTGATGCCGTTGCCGTAACCGCCATTCAACGTGTAGGTGACGGCGACGGCATTTCCTTCAGCATCGACCACCGAATAGTGAGTCGTCTCGGCGTGTTCGGTTCCGGATGGTTTGCCTGGGCGAACCCGGTCGCTTGGCGTCGCGCGGTCGGGATCAATCGATGAGCGAAGCCTGCTGAGATACGCCGGATCGAGCAGGCCGGCAATCGGTACCTTGACGAAGTCGGGATCGCCGACGTACTCGTTGCGATCAGCATAAGCACGCCGCATCGCCTCGGCGAGATAGTGAATCGCCGAAGCCGAGCCGAGGCCGGATTTTTCGTAGCCGGTGCCATCGAGAATGCCGAGCATTTCGAGCAGCGCGATGCCGCCCGAACTCGAGGGAGGTGCGGTGACGATGGTGTAGCCGTGATAGGTCCCGGACAGCGGCGTGCGTTCGATCGCTTTGTAGGCCTTCAAGTCGGCGAGCGTGATCAGGCCGCCATGCTTGGCCATTTCCTCGGCGAAGCGCCGGGCCGTTTCACCTTCATAAAATTCATTCGCCCCATTGTGCGCGAGGCGTTCGAGCGTCGCGCCGAGCTCGGGCTGGACCAGCGTTTCGCCGACCTCGAAGAAGGCGCCGTTCTTCTGGAAAATCCGCTTCGACTCGGGCGCGCTGGCGAGGCTTTTCGAACCCTTCAAGCTTTCCGACATTGCATAGGAGACTGGGAAACCCTTGGTCGCCAGCTCGATGGCCGGAGCGAGGTTCTCGGCCCACTTGCGTTTGCCGTACTTCGTCAGCGCCATCTCGAAGCCGCGAACGCTGCCGGGAACGCCGGAGGAGCGCCACCCCTCGATGCTGTCGCGCGTCGGATCGCCCTTGGTGTCGAGGTACATGTTGCGCGACGATTTTTCCGGCGCCCGCTCACGGAAATCGATGAACGTCGTCCGGCCGTCGGCGAGGCGAATCAGCATGTAACCGCCGCCGCCGATGTTTCCGGCGAACGGATGCGTCACCGCCATCGCGAAACCGACCGCGACTGCCGCGTCGACCGCGTTGCCGCCCTTCTGCAACACCGAAACGCCGACGTCGGTCGCTATCGCTTCCATCGCGACAACCATGCCGTGGCGAGCGCGGACCGGCTGACGCGTCGCTCCGATCGGTATCGACAGCACGGTCAAAGCGACAACAAACAATCCAATCAGTTTGCGCATAGCCATTCTCATGTCACGGAGAGTACGGAGGCACGGGTTCAACGCGGAGCAACGGAGCAACGGAGAAAAAACGAAAAACTACATTTGTTTTTGTCTTCCCGTTCTCTCCGTTGCTCTGTTGCTCCGTGTTGAAACCGTGTCTCTGTCGACTCCGTCCCGTTCTCTCGCATGGGACGCTGTGTTCCTCGTGGTTACCGTCGATAGGTCAGCGCCAGCACCGCATACGCCGTCGCGGCGTCTTTCATGAATTTGCCAGTATCGGACTCGGGATCCCGTTGCTTGTTGAGCGACGTCGCCGGCCAGCCGCCGGTCGTGCGATCCTGATTGCGCCGGAGCCAATCCAATCCCTTCACGATTCGTGGATCGCTGCTCGCCACGCCGGCTTCCTGCAGCGCGAGTGTCGCCAGTGCCGTTGCGTAACCGTCGGTACGCGTCTCGTTCGGGGTGTTGTCGACCCGTTTGTACGATCCGAGCGATGAGGTACTCCAGCCGCCGTCAGGTTGTTGCAGCGCAAATGCGGCATCAATCGTCGCCTGGCGCTGCTCGCCCGTTAGCAGATTGGCAAGATGGCCGGCCGCCCAGACGCCCATCAACTGATTGAGCAGCGAAACCTTGCCGTGCTCGCGCTCGAAGTAGCCGCGCAGGGCTTTGACGTTGTCCTGAACCTCGGGTGCGGCTGCGTAACCGTCGGGCGCAGACCCGACCGCGAGCGCCGCGAGCGATGCGCCGAAGTACGGCGAGTTGGGCGATTCCCACGGCTCGTAGTTGAAATTCAGCCAGGTCCACGCGCCTGAATT